>ENA-OQIO01000003-OQIO01000003.1-human-gut-metagenome-genome-assembly--contig:-NODE-3-length-131293-cov-10.960874_pt1 | contig 131293 bp, 126 predicted proteins | sample MGYA00242573_ERZ504737 | MGnify/ENA primary metagenome ERZ504737 (study PRJEB26092, sample SAMD00036203) | human gut metagenome | host: Homo sapiens | study: EMG produced TPA metagenomics assembly of...
TTTTCTTTTTTCTGTCTCTGCCGGCGGATACATCGAATGGTTCCGATCATCATCATTACCAGAACAAACAGATACCACAGGTCCAGAAGATCTGCTCTTTTCGTTCCAGACCGCCGGGAATGAATTCTGCCAGCTGATCGCCCCAGACGAAATTTACCAGGGATGCCAGAATGCCGATAGACAGAATGGATGCTGCCCCATAGACTTTCCGGCTTTCTTCATCATCGAGGTTCTGGAAGAAATACCACAGCGATACAAACGCTGCTGCCACCAGACCGCCTAGAATCAGGCCGCCGCCCACGTTTACGATCTTTGCCGCCCACGCTGCCGCTGCCACACCGATCACCAGAAATCCCGCGATCACGTTTGCGTTCCGGTCCTGTTTTTTCTGCTGCCTTGAAATGTCACCTGCGTTCTGCAGCATTTCGGCCACCTCCTTCTGAGTATACTGAATTTCCGGCGCCGCCTCTTCCTTCGCCTTCTCCTGCCGTTCGGAGCGCATCAGTTCCAGCACAGAAATCCCAAGTGCCTGAGCCAGCGGCTCAATCGTCTGGATATCGGGAAAGCCAAGTCCCCGCTCCCACCGGCTGACGGCTTTATCCGTCACATGAATCTTTTCCGCAAGCTCTGCCTGCGTCATCTTTTTCTCTTTTCGCATTCCGGCAATAAACCGCCCGAACTCTTTCGCTTCCACGTCGTGTCCCTTCCTCCTGCTGTTCCCGCACCGTCTCATGTTGCCCAGCGGAGCGTTTTACAGTCTCAGAATAGGCGAAAATAGGCTGTTTTGTCAATCTACGAATCCTTTACCTGCGTTTTTACGCCAAAAAATCCCCGATTCAGCACAAAAGTGCCAAATCGGGGATCTTGTATTTTCCTGTATTTACAGCCCGATCATATTTGCAAACAATACGATCAGCGGAATGGCAATGATGGTTCTCTCCAGAAAGATCACCAGCAGTTTCCAGAAATTCAACGGAATTTCACTTTTGATAAACGCCGGGGCGGGAACTTTTTGTTAAAAATATCGGAATCTGCCGAATTCTGCGATTCCCCCTGCTTCTTTCGTTGCATAGGCAAACAGTCCAACTCTGCATCCTGTGAAATGATCCATTTTGAAATAGAGCTGATGCCATGGTCCGATCTGTTTCCATTTTTCATCGCTCCAATATAAAAACCGGACTTTATCGTGCTGGTTCTGGAAATCCGCTTCCATCCGGATTCTTATTTTCGATGATTCAACCGCCACTGCTTCCCATTCGTTTTCTTCACTGTTGCCCTGATTTCCTTCCAGGCTGTCATTTTCCGCTTCGAGAGATCTCATAACCAGAAACATCCGTCCATCACGCTTTGTAACTGCCGCCATGCCGTAACATCCCTGTAATGCACACATACCTGCATAATCTCCGTCCTTCAGTCTTTCCGCATCAACGGTTACTTCTGTTATGCACATCGGAAACTTCATCCTCTGGGTGATCGTATTTACTGCCTGCGTGACATTTTTGCACTGCTTTTTACAGCTCATTCGGAGGCACCCTTTTTCTGCATCATTCTCAATCCAGGAAAGTTCCGGTTCGTGATTGAACTGCCAGCAGCTCTTCCATCCAAACGTTCCAAACAGCCGTTTCTGGTCCGGATTCCATTCTGAAAAATCATCACTCTCCACAAGCGAATGATACTGTTCCTCCGGTCTTGTGCTTTTTGTTTCCACTTCACAGAGTGCCCTTCCCGAATCACCCAATACCGGATAATTTTCTTTTATGATCTGCTCTTTTTGTTCGCCCGGCGCCGGCATATAGGTAACTCTGACATTTTTCTCCCATTTTACTGGCACAAGAACCGGGATTCTGCCGACAGCACCTCTGTCCTGGAAAAGTACGGCGTACCATTTATGATCCGGCGTATCCACAATTCCTCCCTGCGCAACGCCCTGGCCGCAATACCCCATGGTATCACACAACACATCTCCGCCTCTAAATTCTCCCGTCAGGCTGTCTGATACATAGCATGCCTGCGTCCGCATCCACCTGTCCGGAAGGGAATGAATCAGGAATAAATAATACATTCCATTGATTTTATAAAAATGACTTCCTTCAAAACCAAGCCCCGGATTCCGACTATCACTGACCAGAATCCGATCCAGTCCGCCTTCCTTTGGACCGCCCAGATCTTTTTTCAATTCCTGCAGACGAACATTTCTATTGCCGGAAACAATATAAACATGATCATCCTCAAACAAAAGTGAGCAGTCATGATAAAAGCCTTCTATGATGCGTTTTTCCCATGGTCCTTCGATATCATCAGCAGTATAAAGGTATGTTTTTCCGGTATCATTCGCCACAAAGCAAATATAATACATCCCTTTATGGTATCGGAGCGATGCGGCCCACATGCCTTTTCCATAGCAGTTTTTCTCACCAACAAGCCTCTGTTCCTCTGTGCTGTCCAGTCTTTCATACACATAGCTCAGATGTTCCCAGTGAATGAGGTCATACGACCGCAGAATCTCACACCCCGGCATAAAGTGCATTGTAGTGCTTACCATGTAATACGTATCATCTACCCGGATGACATCTGGATCCGGATAATCCAGTTCTGTAATTGGATTTTTTCCTGCTATCTTCATATGCTCTCTCCTCATATAATATTTCAGGGTCATGCCAAAACAGCATGACCCTGGATAAAATGCAGTATCTTTATTCTTTTACTCCGCCAAGAGTAAGCCCGGCAACAAAGTATTTCTGTAAAAATGGATAAATACAAATAATTGGAAGCATGGTAATAATGGTTGCTGCTGCACGGACCGACGTCGGTGTGACCGAACCGGCTGCATTTTTCATTGCTTCCACAGAGGTTCCCTGATTCGTAACCGATGATAAGAGTTTCATAAGCTCATACTGAAGGGTCGTCAGATTGCTGTTCATTCTGTTGTACAGCATCGCATCAAACCAGGAGTTCCACTGTCCTACCGCCACAAATAATGCTACGGTTGCATATACCGGCTTACAGAGCGGTGAATAAATCTTCAGAAAAATCGTGGTATATCCTGCACCGTCAAGCTGCGCGGACTCTTCCAGACTGTCGGAAATTCCGTTCATATAGGTACGGATTACCAGCATATTGAACGCACTGACCATTCCAGGAATTACATATACCCCGAAACTGTTTGTCAGGCCAAGTTGTTTGTACAGCAGGAATGTAGGAATCATTCCACCGTTGACATACATGGTGATAACCCAGAATAAGGATAATTCTTTTTTAAACAGAAAGCGTTTTCTGCTTACAATAAACGCCAGGATTGCATTTGCTACCAGTGCCAGCAGCGTTCCGATGATGGTTCGCGCCACTGTGATATATGCGCCCGTGATCAGGTTATCCTTCTGAAGAACGGTGATATAGTTTTTCCATGTGAATTTTCTTGGCAGCAGATAAATTCCTCCGCGAAGGGCATCTGTACCATCGTTTAATGATATTGCCAGTGTATTTAATACCGGATACAGTGTAATGACTATAAACAGTACCATGATAATACCATTTATTATCGGAAACAGATCCAATTTTCCGGTCTTTTTTCCAGTTTTTTTTGCCATGATGAACCTCCTTAGAACAATCGCTCTTCGCCATTGCGTTTTGCAATCTGGTTTGCGATCATAATCAGTATAATGCTGACTGCACTCTTGAAAATACCTGCTGCCGTACCGATTGCATAATCGCCCTGGCTGATACCCCATTTCAATACGTAGATATCAATGGTCTGTGATACTCTCTGTACCAGGCCGTTTCCTAAAAGATACTGAATTTCAAATCCGGCATTCAAAACGTTGCCTACGTTCATCAGGAGAAGAATCATAATGGTCGGTTTGATTCCAGGAAGTGTCACGTACTTAATTTTATTCCACCTTCCGGCGCCGTCTATGGATGCCGCCTCATATAAAGATGGATCAATTGCTGTGATTGCTGCCAGATAAATAATGGCATTCCAGCCGGTTTCCTTCCACACATTTGCAAAAGCAACAATAGGCCAGAAGTAGCTCGTATGTGCAAAAAAGTTAATTGGCTGTTTGATGATATGCAGATTCACCAGAACTTCATTTACAATACCAGTTCCGGAAAGCATATCATGCAGAATACCGGTTACAATAATCCACGAAAGGAAATGCGGCAGATAGGAAATGGTCTGAACCACTTTTTTTCCTATATGGCTTCTGATTTCATTTAATAAAATTGCAAACGCAATTGCCGTTACGAAAGTTACAACAAGATTGATAACTCCCATTGCCAGAGTATTCCGGATAACACGGATAAACGTCATATCTGAGAACAGTGTCCGGAATTTTTCTAATCCTACAAACTCTGAATGCAGGATTCCTAGTTTCGGTTTGTAGTTCTGAAATGCCATTGCCCAGCCAGCAAGCGGAAGGTAATAGAAAATCACACCATATGCTACGATAATTGCTGCCCAGAAAAGCAGGACTTTCTGTCTTTTGATTTCTTTCCATGTGATTTTTGTTCTGGGCTCTTTTGTTTTTGATTTTGTTCTCGCTAAAGACATGACCTCACTCCTTAAAAAAACGGGCAGATGAAATTTTTCACATCTGCCCGCTTCAAAATTTCATTTTTTATTTGAACTTCGCTGCCTGCTCCATTCTTGTGTCTAATTCAGTCTGCAGTTCACTGATAAAGTCTTCCGGGTGGCATGCATTGTAAGCATCCATGTAGGTATCCCATGCCGCGTCAAAATCTTTTGCCATAACAACCTGCGGAAGCTGCTCATGTTTTACATCTGCAATTTTGTTCCATGCAACTCCGCCAGGTGTATCTGTTGTGAAATTGTTAGAGAAGGACCACATCGGATACCAGTCTCCAGGTGCCTCATTTGTTCCAAGCATCTCAACATAAGTCTCAACACCATAAGCCTCAAAGGTTTCTTTTACATCCTGATTTAATCCATCAAAGAACTCACTTGCCTGTCCATCCGGTTTATTGGCGTTAATTCCATCATCACTGGTTCCAGTGTACTGTGGGAAGTAGGAATATGGGCAGGTATGAGATGCTTTGTACGCGGTATCAGACTGTTTCGTCCGCTCTTCCTCTGTTCGGTAGAATTCTCCGTTTTCATCCACCTCATAATCGGTACCCTCTACACCCCAAAATCTGAGATTGTGAATATCCTGATCCAGAAGATCATTTACAAACTGTAATGCTCCTTCCACATCTTCACAGCTTGTTGTAATTGCAAGACCGCTCGACTCATTAAATGCCCCGCCTGAATTGTGCCACTGATTGTCACGGCCATCAATCGTAACCGGAACAGGAATATAATCGCAGCCCTGCTCATCCAGTCCAGCCTGTTTGATTGCATCATTTGCATTCGAGAAATCCCACCACTGATCAATCATTCCAAGTACACGTCCGGTAGAAAGTTTGGAAATATATTCATCGTAACTCTGTGTAAAGGATTCCGGATCTACAATTCCCTTCTGATACTCTTCATTCAGTTTTCGGAAGTAGGCAACCGCTGTATCCGAAGTGTTATAATCTAAAACGGTCAGTGTATCCGGATCTACCATACAGGATCCATCATTTGGATATCCGTCGAGGAACTGCGGGGCATTCTCCAGACAGAAATATCTCCAGTCGTCACAGAGGATGGTGTATGGAATATTTTCCGTTCCGTCTTCCATAGTCGGATTCGCTTCGTTGTAGGATTCAATCAGATTAAAGTAATCATCCATTGTTTTAATTTCCGGATAACCCGCCCATTTTAAGACTCTGGCCTGAATCCAGAATGCTTCATCATTATGTGTACATACTTTTTCTTCATTTTTAATGCAGCTAAACTGTGGAATCCAGTAAATATGGCCATCATCCTGTCTTAATTTTTCCCACTCAAGATCAGAGAACAGATTTTTAATATTAGGATAATCATCCAGATAGTCATCCAGTGCAACCAGTGCATCGGCATCATATAACTGCATCTGTCCGTTTCCGCCCTCAATAAAGTCCGGATACTCTCCTCCTGCGATCATGGTGCCAATAGCCTCAACATCCGTCTGACCCGTCAGCCAGGTTTCTTTTACCTTTGCGCCTGTTTTTTCTGCAATGATCTGCTGAACCTCATTATCATCATTGATTTCGGATCCCGGGACTGCAAAAAATGCGGTAAATTCTTTTATCTCTCCGTCAGAATCTCCCTTAGAGGAACTCTTTCCTCCTGCTCCACATCCTGCGAGCAGGGTTGCTGCCATTGCCGAGGCAAGCAGCATGCTTACAATTTTTTTTCTCTTCATCTTGTAATACCTCCCTTTGATAGTATTTATTTTATCAGTTTGCAGGTTTGAAACAATCGGATGAACTATAGTAAGAAACAGGGTAAATTATAGATCGTAGATACGCACTATAATTTACCCTGTTTCTTACTTCCTGTTTTCTTTAACTTCCCTGCTGCATCTGTTTTCGGAATCTGGCCGGTGTGCACCCTTTCACCTGAATAAAACGGTTTACAAAATAATCCAGATCATGATATCCTACTTCTTCTGCAATCTGCACAATTTTTTTATCCGTGCGGATCAGAAGGCCTGCGGCCTGCTCCATCCGGAAATTGTTCAGATAGTCCTTGAAGGAAAGACCATATTTTTTCCGAAACAGCTGCCCGAGATAGGCACTGTTGACATAGTATTTTTCACTGAGACCCTTCAGCGTGAGGTTGGCGGCATAATTCTCTTTGATTTCTTTTTCTACCATGCCGAGAACGCCCCTGGAAACGTTTTTTCGAAGCTGAGAAAGATAATCGCCGTATTCACATGCAAAGCGCGCCATATGCGCCTTACTGCCACGCAGGATACCATTCTCAAAGCTGCTTTCACTGATCAGCCGCAGGATTTCTTCCTGGTTTACGTCATTATCCTGCTCACTCGCCAGATGGATCAGTTGGAAAAGCAGATAATTGATATTCAGATTCATGCTCTCAGCATTCATTCCCATCTGACTCATTTCTTCATAAAACTGTTCTACTGCTTTCCGGATCTCCATGTGGTTATTCTGTTCAATGGTGGTAAGAAGCTGATCCAGCCCCTGTTTGCATAAGACCATTCCAGCCGCTGTAACCTGCACTTCATCCTCATAATAATAGATTTCTTTTCGTGCCCGGAACCCCTGAAAAGAGCGGAGCATACAGGCATTACCATACGATCTTGCCACATTGCTGATATCTGGTACTTTTTTCCCAACCAGCATAATAACCGGCTGTTTCGTATTATTGACAAGATATTGCCGGAATGCAGAAAGGTATGTTTTATCATCCATTCCCAGACGCTCCGCAAGGTTTTCAGAATATACAAAACCAATATCATATATTTTTTCATCCGCAGAAACATCAAATACACAGTGCTTGGCATCTTCTTTCAAAAATTCTCTGCAGCAGTCATACAGCTCTCTTTGAAAATTCCGCAGGTCTTTATCGCTCTGTTCTTCCAGATTGTTCGGCTGTTCTTTCTGAATCTCCACATAACGGATTCCCTGCGTATCTTTCATGTGTTTTTTTACGTAATTAAGATTGACATCATCGTATTTTCCATGGATTAAAGAGATCAGATGTCTCGAAAAATAGGCATGTTCCATTTCCTCATGTGCCTTTGATTCCTGTCTCTCCCGGTCTGATAATGCACGAACCTTATGCAACAGTTTTAACAGGGTTTCCCGGTCAACAGGTTTTAACAGATATTCCGTACATTTATTCTGCATGGCACGCCTTGCGTAATCAAACTCCGCATAACCGCTCAGAATAACAAAATACGCATCCGATATTTCTTCCCTTCGTATCTGCTCCAGTAATTCCAGACCTGTCATACCAGGCATCCGGATATCTGCTATGATAAGATCCACTTTTTCTTTTTTCAAATATTCCAGTGCTTCCAGACCGTTTTCTGCCGTCGCAGCAATTTCAAATCCTTCTTTTTCCCAGTCTATGATGACCTTAATTCCCTGCAGGATAAAGGTTCATCATCAACCAACAGTACTTTTAACATTTTTCTCCTCCCTGCTCTACACTACATATACTCCAGGGGCATCCAGATTGTTATCAGTGTACCCACCCCTTCTTCTCCATCCAGATCGATCTTCACTTTATTTTCCGATACCATTTTCAATCTTAAACATGCATTGACAATTCCTACCCTTCCTTTCTTTTTCAGCATCTCAATGTCTGCGTTTCTCATGTTTTCCAGAAGTTCCTGCCTTTTGCCTTCTTCCATTCCGTTCCCAGTATCTTCTATTTCCATGCAGATCAGCTCGTTTTGTTCATATACTCTTACAAAAATCCAGCCTGGAGACGCTTTACTTTCAATTCCATGCACACATGCATTTTCTACGAATGTTACCAGCGTAAGTTTTGGAACCTTTCTTTTTCTGCATTCTTCATCAATCTCAATCTGATAACTCAGTCTTTCTCCGAAACGATATTTCTGGAGTGCCAGATACGCCTTTACAAATTCCACTTCCTGTTCAATCGTCACAGAGTCCTCGCCCCATTCGACATACTGTCTTTGCATGACAGCCAGTTTTTCAACCATATCCGCTGTTTCATTCTCATTTTTCAAAATGCTGTGCATGCGGATGCTCTCAAGTGCATTAAACAGAAAATGAGGATTAATCTGGCTGTGAAGGGCAAGAAGTTCTGCATTTTTGCGGCTGACAAGCATCTCCTGCTCTACGAGTTTGTTTTTATAAACTGTCTGAATCAGCTCATTTGTCCTGGCCGCCATTCGATTGTAGCTTCGAATCATACTTCCGATTTCATCTTTTCCGCCTTCATGACGCATCGGTACAAGCTGTTCGGAATCCACGCTTTTAAACACTTCATTCAGCTCCGTAATACGTTTTGTGAACGAATGATTCAGGATATGTACAAAAAAGAATGGCAGAATCGCATTAATCAGGATCAGAAGCAGAATACTCGGTAAATTATGAGCAATATTCGCAATCGCGTTCTCCCCCGTACGTCTGACATACACCTCAAGTTCCGTACCATACAGATTGACCGTCTGATGATATCCCTTCTTTATTTTATCATCCAGTTCTTCAAAGTCTGAACCTGTGCTTCCATGTTTCGTATTGGAAAGTACAATCTGATTCTCCTCACAGATCAAAACTTCGTTGTCAAAATTCATTTTCTGAAGCGTACGCATCATGTTCCCATAGTCAAATTCCAACTGCAGCATTTTTTCCTGATCTCCTGAAAAAAAATCGAGTTTTTGAAGAAATACCACCTTGTGTTCCTCTGCCGTTCCGGATCTGTTTTTGTCATAGACAAAGAAAAAACCTTTTGTTTCCCCACTCTGGTTCAGTTTCTGATACGCCTGCGTTTCTTTCAGATCCTCTATATTACCTACTTTTCCTCCTTCACAATGGTGTCATTGTTCGTATACATCGTAAATACAATCTGATTCATTCCCAGCAGATTTTCTAACAAAGTATCCTTGAAAAACTCCTGGTATTCCATGATATACTGAGCAGAGGTATCATATTTTCTGGATAGAAAATCATCAATATATCTGCTGGTATAGATCGTTTTTGCCATTTCTCCTGCATTATTTACCACGCTGCTGATGTTGTAGCTTACCGCATTTGCAATGTTGGTCATATCATGTTTCTGCTTTTCCATCTCGGAATTTCTTATGATTAAAAAAACCACGCTGTCCGTAATGATCAGCGGAAGCAGTACGCAAAAAATATATAAAATGTATAATTTCTTTTTGACCGTAAAGTCATCCATCCGTTTTTCAATTTTTTGAAGCAACTCTTTCATTCTCAGAACCTCTCACGTGAATCAGGGAGCAGACACTGCCTGCTCCCTTCTGGATTTTCCAATGTCATCTTTCACACAGTTATCTTATCATATCCAGATTTAGATTGGAATTCTGTTTTCAGTTCTCTTCTTTCAATTTTTTCTCTTGTGATCTCTGTTTTACTGTATTATGATAATATCAAATTTACAGCAGTCCTCCGGAGGCAATATTATGATTGAACATTTAGACGGGATTCACGAAACCGTAACGTATAAAGAGAACAGCAGTCTGCGGCTTTTTGTAAACACAGACTGCGAGGACTATCCCATTCACTGGCATACTCCCATGGAAATCATTATGCCTCTGGAAGGGACTTATACGGTTTTCCTCGGGGATAAACCTGTTCTTCTTCAGGAGGGCGACATTATTTTCATCTGCCCTGGGATCCTTCACTCTCTTGTGGCACCGGAAAACGGAAAACGAATTATTCTGCAGATTGAATGGTCGGTTGTGTCAAAAATCCGCGATCTCAATTCCATCCTCGCGCTGATTTCCCCGGTTCTCACTCTTACTCCTCAGACCGCTCCTGACATCTATTCCGATATTTATCATCTTATCTGCCAGATTCTTTCGGAATATGAAGAGGATTCCTTTCTTTCGGAAGCTGTTATCTATGCGCGCATGCTTGATATTCTTTCTCTGATCGGCAGATACCAGGCCTTTGCATCCTGCCGTTTTGATGCCGGACCGCAAAAGCAGAAAGAATATCTGGATCGTTTTCTTTCCATCTGCAATTATATTGATGAACACTGCACGGAAGATCTTTCTCTTGACCAGGTTGCAAAAACAGCAGGCTTCAGCAAATACCACTTTACCAGACTGTTTAAGCAGTTTACAAATACCACCTATTACAAATACCTTAATCGCAAAAGAATTGATCATGCCATGCTGCTCTTATCCGATCCCGATATTCCTGTCACGGAGGCAGCACTTCAGTCTGGTTTCTCCAGTCTTTCCACCTTTCTTCGCGTCTTCCGTTCTGTCAAACAATGTACGCCTACGGAATTCCGCGATATGTATATTCATCCGGAAAAGCAGCAGAAAAATCCCTAATTCCTGCTGCTGCAGGTAAACCATGCAAAGTCTGCATGGTTTTTGCTTTCCATTCCATTAGAAGAAGCATACATGCCGATGGTACATCCGACAAAACCACCTGCCTCTTCTGTTGTGTACGGAAGAAGACTGATTTCCTCTGCCGCACATTCCCAGCCATTTTCTGACGCAATCCATACTTTTGCCGTCTGATCATGGCATTGCAGGCGTATTTTCAGCAGTTGTTCCGTCTCTCCTGGCAGTAAAACTTCTGCTGCTTTCGTTTCTGTTCCTTTGATACACGTTACAACACGAAAAACTTTCTGTTCCTGCTTTTTTGCGATTTCCATCCTCAGATGATTCTCATAATTCTGGTAAAGAACCAGACCTGCCGTTTCCTTCTCGTTTTCCGGCACAAAGAAAACTCCTGTTTCCGCTTCAAAGCGATAGCTTTTCTGCCGTAATCCAAGATAGGAGCAATAGGCTGCTTCTGCAATACTTTCTTTTCGGGGATACAACCGCAGCATTCCCTCTTTTTCTTTCAGCGAATAAATGGTTTCATCACACCCGCCAATTCCAATCAGTCTCTGATCCAACTCTTTATCCCAGAAATGAATCTGATCACATTTTGTAACTTCCTGTGCAAAGCGATATTCTTCCATTGGGATTTCCACCTGCTCTTCCAGATGTCCCACTCCAGGCGCAATGACCGGCCATCCATTTTCCCATATCACTTTAGCAAGAAATGTCTCTCTGCCCATACTGCTGTGTTTTCTGCACGGCCGTGAAGCAAGCATTACTACATACCAGTTTCCATGTCCATCATCTACAAGATCTCCATGGCCTGCATAAATCACCGGATAATCCATTCCCAGATTGCGATGTGTAAAAATGGGGTTCCTCGGGCATCCTTCAAACCACTGAAACAGTTTTCTGCTTCTGGCAACTGAGATACTGTGTTCCGGACCTGTACCGCCCTCTGCATGCATCAGGTAATAATATTCTCCGATTTTGTAAATATGCGGCCCTTCCGGCCAGATGCAGTCTTTTACCGCACCTTTCCAGATTGTCATGCTTTCTCCTGTCAGTTTCATGGTGTTCAGATCAAGTTCCTGTACCCAGATTTCCCAGTCCCCATTATATCGCACACCTTCCGGGTTTGGTCTTGTTCCGCAGTAATAGCATTTTCCATCCTCATCAAAAAACAGGCTTGGATCAATTCCTGCTGCTTCTTCACCAAGATAATACGGATCTGACCAGGGACCCTCCGGCTTTTTCGCTGTAACAATAAAATTTCCGCCGTAGCTTACGTTTGTTGTTATCATATAAAATAATCCTTCATGATAACGAATCGTCGGTGCAAAAATACCTCTTGAGATTTCACTTCCCTCTACTGGAAGCTGCTCCTTCCGGTTCAGAATATTTCCGATCTGTTCCCAGTGTGCCAGATCTCTGCTGTGAAAAATCGGAACTCCCGGGGCATAAACAAAACTTGAATTTACAATATAGTAATCATCCCCCGCCCTGCAAATCGACGGATCCGGATAAAAACCGGATAAAATTGGATTATTTGCCGTTACCATAACTTCTCCTTTACTGTACATACCCGAATCCAAGAATCGTAAACTGTTTATTCCTGTCTTTCTTCTGGTATTGTAATTCTCACGATATGTTTCTTACTCTCTTCCTCCTGGAAAAGAATGACCGCATTGCAATGCAGCCAGTTATTGATATGCGGATCCGCTGTCATACAGTATCCTCCATCTACGGAAATCTCTGCTTTTCCCGTATAAATTTCACCGGAATCTTTAAAAACAAGAAGCAGACTTCTGCAGGTTATCGTCATTTCGAAATAGTTTTTATCGGAATTGGTGCCATCATACATCCAGTTATACGGGAACTGCGGCACAGGTGTAAGTTCTGCGTCCATTTCGACGCTCTGCAGTTCCCTGTCCACGGCTGTAAATCCACCTTCATCAATTTCGGCTCCTCTGTATCTGTCTTTTCGATCCAGCAGACGAACTGTTTCAAAACTCTTTCCGATTGCGGGTGGCTCGCTCATGCATTCTTTCAGTCGTTCTTCCGCCTTCATCTGTCTTTCCAGTGTTTCACCCCCACATTGATTCCTGAGATCGCATTGTTCAAACAAATACTGCAGACAGTCCGCCATAATCGTGTGCCCCATATTGTTTGGATGAAACATATCATAAAAGAACTGATTTTTTGTCAGAACCCGTCCCTGTCCTTTTGGCATCTGAAACTGCGGGCTTACGGCATCCCGTATACTGACCATCGGAAGATCATAGCAGTATCCCACCGGTTTCAGGCGTTCCTGAAGATTCCAGTCATTTGCAAAAACAGAAAACAGAAGCACTACAGCAGGCTTCCAGGGAAGATTCAGCACTTTACGTACAAGGCTTTCATAGCAGTCCCCCTTTGTTTCATCCCCTTCATCATTAACAGCAAATTCGATCACTACAAGATCCGGCTGTTCCTCTCCGCGCAGAACATCTCTGTCAAAGCGGATCATCCCCAACTCAGAAGGGGTGCCTCCCACTCCTGCTTTTATCAATCTGACATTATCCTGTGCTGCAAAGCGCTTCTGAAATAATTGGCAGGACTGATAGGCGTAACATTTTGTATGGATCGGAATTGCTCCCGCCCCCTGCGTGATAGATCCGCCGATATATGCAAGCGTAACTTCTTTTCCGTCTCTGGCTTTTTCAATTACTCTCTGTATCCGGCAGGTATTTCCGAAATTCATCAGAGATCTTTGTATCATTTCCCTGTATTCTTCCGAACGAATATCTATTTTTTCTTCTGCGGTTTCTTTCGGTGCATCATATCCATCATTCAAATAAAGTCTTACACTTGCTTTTCCCAGCAATTCCGGTGTCTGAAAGATAAATTTTATCTGCCCCGGAATATCATCATCTTCTGTCCATGTATAATCGGACAGATCTATTTTTCTCTCCATTCCATCTCCGGGCAGTTTGGTTTTCAGATTCGTTCCCCCTCCATAGAGATCCTTTTTTCCATACATCTGAAACACAAATTCAACAGACTCTCTGGGATCATCCAGTTCCACAGAGATTCCGATGCTGTGTACCAGTTTTCGAAATCCTTCTACGTTCTCCAGTAAAGCCAGTTCCTCCTGATCTGTGATATTTCCGGCAATCTGTGCACTGTTGATCAGTCTTCCGTCACTCTCATACACGAACTGGATTCCGGTTCCATCTTCCTGTTTTGATCCAAAAATTTCTTTGTCCTTTAAAATATAAAAATAGGGTCTCATTTTTTCCGGATCTCTTGGCGCCTTCGGTCCTTCCATCCTTATTATTCCTCCTGCTTTTCCTGTGTTAACTCAAGATAACTCCATTGTAACAGAACTCCCGGTGCTGTACACCGGGAGAAACTATAGGAAACCTTCCTGCAAAATATATGATTTTATTACCGATAGATCCGGTAATTTCCTGACAAAGCAAGCATTGCAAAAAGATACAGAAAATTATCATAATACCGTCTCTCGCCTGTCCGAAGCGGTGTATTCCAGAAACGTCTTACACATTCCTCTGCATACGGTCCGTCTGCGGCAAGTGAGGCCTGTGCATTTACCGCAATAATTGCCGTCGGATGAAGTGCTTTTTCTTCCAGCCTGGTGCCGTCAGTCAGAAATACCCCATCCCAGTGTTCCGCCTGTTCTTCACAGTAAAATTGCTGCAGCTTATTGGCATTTTCCGTCTGCCAGGGATCCGCGTCAAACCAGAGATGATCCATTCCGATATTGGCAATCGTACGATATGCATCGCTGTAGTACCAGTCATGACGGCCGAAAATCTCCTGATGCTGTGCATGCGGTGTTCCGTCATAATCTGCATATTCCGCAGATAATCCAGTTCGGAAGTGACATGCCGTGTGAAGATATTTTCGGCTTGCGTCCGCTGCCTTTTTCCAGAATTCATGATCGCAGGGATCTGCCCACAACGCAAACAGCTCATAAAAGTGCGGCAGATGATAGGATGGATCACTGAACTCAAAAGAGGTAACAAATTTGATCAGATGATTTTCCGGATTCCACATCGGCTCTCCCGGATGCCCTGGCTCTCCCTTATGAACACATTCCCGTAAAATCGCTCTTGCCTCGCTGCTGTAATTGAAAATGCCTTCTCCATCTCCCCATCTCTTTGAAGCAAAAAAGAGCGCCATTGCAAAATATTCTTCTCCGTCCGGCGCCGGTCCGTCCGCGTTTCTTGTACCATCGACAGCACACGACCAGACAAAATAATTCTTCCCCGGACCATCCTCGATATACATATACGTCCGTACCCATTTCCATAAACGGTCAAATTCCTGTTTCCGGTTCATCTGGACGCACACCATCATTCCATATGACATGCCCTCCGTTCTGACATCATGATTTCCGGTGTCCTCCATGTATCCCATGTCCGCACCTGCTTCATGATAGAAACGCTCTTCTTCACTTCCATAAAAGATTGTTTCAAATGTTTCTTTCACTCTTTTTTCAATTTCCTCTTCGGAATATCCACACTCTTTAAAAATATTGCGGTATACTCCTGTTTCATATGCTCCTGCCATATTTTATTTTTCCTCCTGTCTGCCGTGATACGTTTCTGCCGGTCCAAGATAACTTTCTTCCGGCTTTTCCCCCATCGGATAAATCACGATTTTTTCGAGAACGAAGCCGGGTGTCACATGATAGACCCGAAGTGTATTGAACCCTGCTCTGCATTTTATCGAAACTGTTTGTCTTCGAATCTGACTCAGAACACCTTCTGCCCATTTCTCTGCCTGATCACCGACCTGATAATCTTTCTCCACTGCGTTTACGGTTTCTGTCATCTCTTCATTTATCCTGACCGCATAAAGAAGTTGATTCTCTCTGGTAACCGGATTGGATGGCTGCATATAGAATTCTGCTTCATATGTTCCGCTTTCTTCCAAAACAAATTGATACTCCAGATACGGCGCATCCTGTCCCGGAACTGTGCAGGCATCGGATGGAAATGCCTTCATCGCTGAATTCGTCTTTCCATATCCCTGCAGATTTTCAAATTTTACCTGTCTGTCTTTGTAATTTCCAGGAACAGAATTTACATAATGTGCCGCTTCGATGCTGAGATACCCCATTGTATCCACAAATACATTTTTCTTATCCTGTAGATTTCCTGTATAAACCGGCACTGTAATCTCACATTTTCCTTCCGGTGTTGCAATCTCGAGCGAATCCTGAATAGTATCCTGGTTCGTTTCCGGTAATCTCTGTTTTATCAAGGTAAGATTCAGCCGCACTTTCTTCTGGCTCACGCCATCCAGCCATCCTTCCATCGGCTCCACAGACAGCCAGCCCGGTTTTTTCAGAACTTTGTACTCTGCCTTTAAATCACTCCGGCTATATAGGGTGACGGATGCTCTGGTACAGTCCGGATTTAAGAAATCCTTTAATTTCATCGTGTTATCCAGCCACGGGCTTCCTTCCGCATGCTGCGCCGTGCCGTCTGCTGCCACAAGGATGGATCTTTTCTTTAATGGTATGACCCGCATAACGACTGGATTCCTGCATTCATCTTCATTCCAGTGTGTAAATCCAATATGCTGTGACATTCCCATTCCATACCATCTTCCCTGATCCATCTGATGATACATTTCCACAGCTTTTCGATCCTGTTCCATGCATCTTTCCACTTCATCCCCATAATCATTGGCACAGACCGCACCAAGATTAGCATAATAATGATTCCAGCCTGCAAGAATCTGCATCTTCACAAGATTCATTGTCCCAAATGCCGGATAATATACAAGCGCGATAAATGCGGACAGATTCTGCGGATTCGTTTTTTCAATTGTTTCATATACGTCCTGCAGTTTTTTCAAAAGCTGCTCTTCTTCTTCGAAGATCCTGCTGCTTTCCTTTTCCTGCACCGGATGATACGTCTCCGGGTTCAGTGCTTCCGGCCTTCTTCTGTGGATGATTTTTGTGTACTGCTCTAAAATGTCTGCAATAGTGTCCTGTGTCTCTTCTTCCACAGAACCGAATTGCTGTCTCACCCACTTTCTGGTGTACTCCTGCGTGCAGTTAAGCGCCCTGCTTCCCCAGCGATCAAAGTCATACGCCATGTCCAGAAAAAAGCTCAGTGGAAATTCCTGTGTGGCGATGTCTCCGACATTTACCATCCAGAGTTCCCGCACACCAAAATCGTATGCCATACTCATCTGCTCCCAGATTTTCGGCAGATAAGAACTGTTGATCCACTCATAGGAAACCGGCCATCCGTGGTAGTCCAGATGATAATACATACCATAGCCGCCCGCATGTTTTCGCATCTCTTCTGTTGGAAGTGTCCGGAGATTTCCATAGTTATCATCACAGAGCATCAGAATCACATCCTCTAACTCCTCTGCTCCCATTAGTCCCTTTGTTTTTTCATTTCCATAGAAAAATTCTTCTACTTCTTTGTATAAGGCTATCATGCGCGGAACCTTGGTCAGATCAGGATTTACACGTTCCTGAATCAGTTTTTTCTGCGTTTTCAGTACATCCCGCAGCAACTGAATATTATCTTCCAGTGTTGCATTCTTTCCCATGATCGCAGTATCCGCTTCTCCACGCATGCCGACGGTGATTACATTTTCAAACTTTCCGCTTCTTTTCAGTCCATCTTCCCAGAATTTTGTAATTCCCTCTCTGTTTGTTCTGAAATTCCAGGCATCTCCGTAAACAGAATTCTTACCTCTGAGATATTTGTATTCTTCCCCCTGCCTTAAGCACGGCTCATGATGTGACATTCCCATAATAATTCCGTATTCATCTGCAAGCTCCGCATTTAAGAGGTCCGGTCCATCATCTGCAAATCTTGCGCTCCACATAGCCGGCCAGAGATAATTTCCTTTTAATCTGAGTAAAAGTTCAAATACATGATCATAAGCTTTTGCATTAAAGCCGCCAAAATTATGATTGCACCAGTTTCCAAATGCCGGCCATTCATCATTAATAAAAAATCCCCGGTATCTGACGGATGGCTCTTTGCTGATACAGGCCATGTCTTCCCTCAGTTCTATCTTTTCCTGCTTTGGCGGCATCAGTCCGCACCAGTCGACAAACGGTGAGACTCCCAGCATTTCCGATAAATGAAAAAGGCCATAAATCGTTCCTCTTTTGTCGCTCCCGGCAATTACAAGAAGGTTCGATTTTGTCCTGTTTTTTATTTCAGGAAAAATCCATGCATAGCATTCTCTCTTTTGTTCCAGCTCTTTTAATTCCGCACTCCCGGCTTCTTCCAGCTTTTTCAGGAAGCTGCTTTTTCCTTTCGTCGCGGCAATGATCGTCCAGTCCTCCCCGCTGCTTTCCAGTGTTTCCGGTATCTCTTTTTCTACCAGAATCTGCGGTTTCTTTCCCGATACAAGTTCCACATCGTGTGCTACCTTTTCCGTAACTCTGATTACGCCCGGAAAGGCACTTTGCTCCAGACAAATTCTCATAGGATTCCCTCCCGTATTTTATAAAAAGCCCCCATCTGTTTACTGGTTATCACCATTGTAAACAAATAGGGGCCTTCGGACTATTTAGTTCTTGTCATTCAATATGCAAAAATTGCTATTCTTTTTGTTCATTCGTTGATCGAGCTCTTTCTGTAAATCCTCAAAATAGCTCTGTGGATCGCATGCGTTGTATGCTTCCATATAGGAATTCCATGTTTCTTCAAAATTCTGTGCCAGAATCACCTGCGGAAGCCACCGGTGTTTTACTTCATCCATCCGTTCCAGTGTCTGTCCTGCCTGTGTATTTGATGTCAGTGAATTGGTATACGAATACATGGGATACCACACTCCCGGCGCATCATTTCTCCCAAGCATATCTACATAGTTTGTTACTCCATACGCCTCAAAACATTCCTGTATATCCCGGGGCTGGCTTTTCCAGAATTCTACCGGTTGATTTTCCGGCGAAAATGCATTGATTCCATCTGACAGCATTCCTTCACTCCTTGGAAAATAGGAATATGTACAAAAATGCGTCTTTTTCAGTTTCCGATCATTTACCCTTACGCCCTGCTCCTCATTCAGATAAAATATTCCGTTTTCGTCTATCGAATAATCCAGATTTTCTTCTCCCCAGAAACGTAATTTCGTAATCTCCGGATCAAGGAGGTTATTTACAAACTGCATTGCCCCTTCCGGGTCTTCACAGGAAATGGTAATAGAAAGTCCTGACGCGGTATCCAGCTCTGCTGATCTTGCCGTATGCCACTGATTCTTTACTTTTTTGTCTATTGTTATCGGAAGTGGCACATAATCACATCCATAACTGCGCAGATTTCCGGAATCATACGCTGTCTGTATGGCATAATAAAACTGCCATCTTTGATCCACCATACCAAGAACAGCACCTGTGGACAGCTTATCCAGATATTCTTCATAAGTATCCAGAAATGTTTCCGGGCTGATCATTCCTTTTTTGTATTCTTCATTTAATTTCTGATAGTATCTTTTGGCTGTCGGTGTTGTATTATAGTCAATGACCTGCAGTGTATCTGGATCTACGATGCAGCTCCCATCATTCGGATATCCATCCAGAAATTGAGGAACATTCTCCAGACAAAAGTATCTCCAGTCATCGCATAAAATAGCAAACGGAATATTCGGTGTTCCATTTTCCAGACAGGGATTTGCTTCCTGATACCGTTCCAGAAGATCAAAATATTCATCCACCGTCGTGATTTCCGGATAGTCTGCCCATTTCAAAACTCTTGTCTGAATCCAGAAAGCTTCTCCGCTGTGGATTACTTCCGTGTCCTGTCCCTGTGAAACTCCGAATTGTGGAATCCAGTAGATATGTCCGTCTGCCTGCCGAAACAGGTCCCACTGTTCCTCTGTCAGATAATTTTTTATATTGGGATAATTGTCCCAGTATTCGTCAATGGGAATCAGTGCTCCTGCATCATATAATTTACTTTCGCCGGAAATAAAATCCGGATACTCGCCGGCTGCAATATAAGCATTCAGTGCATTATCCTTTGTCTGTCCTTTCAGCCATGTTTCTTCACAATCGGCTCCGATCTGTTCAGCGATCTTCTTTTTCATATCATTATCCGAAGTGATCTCTTCCCCTGTTGTTGAAAAAAAGGCCGTATAATGACGGATCTGATTTCTGCTGTTCTGGCTCTGGTACAGGAGAGCAGCTATTCCAGCTATCATCAGACTCCCTGCCAGTAATAATATTGTTGTTTTTTTCTTCATTCTTTTCCCCTGTCTCATTTCCTCTTTCTATTTGTTATAATAAGCACCTGATATTCTGCAATAATACTTGCTAAAAATAACACCTAGGCCTCTGGCTTAGATATTGTCATTATTGTTTTTATTTTATTGCTTTCTACTTCTTGCACACCAAGGGCAGCCCCATGTTAGCCACTTCAATTAAATAAGCAAGCTAAAACCTGTAATAAAAAGAGCCTGACGCATCAGGCTCTTTCAAGGTGTTGTCCGAAGACGGCCACCGCAATTCATAACTATAATGTACCACACAGGGTGAAATCCTGCAAGAAATTTTAAGAGTTATATGTTTTTCCTTTCAGCAGTTCTGCGCAAGTGCCTCATTGATATCATCGGACAGATTGTTTTCCTCCGGTTTGCCGAAATATGTTTCCATTGCATAGCTTAAGGTATCAAACGCACCGGAAATGACCTACTGGAATGGTACAGACATCGAATATTCTGGATCCAGGAACGCAACGTCTGCCTGTGCAAAAATGATCTTACAGCAGTTGGAAACCAAACCGCCCTGTTTTATTCGTGGATCTTTCTGATATTGCACATTTTAACAAATTCCGGATCAAAATGCTTGACCGCAGTTCCCTGATAGCCAAGATCCAGTGAACTGATTTTCTGCATCTCCTCTTCAGTCAGTGTAAAATCCCATATCTGGAAATTCTCTTCGATTCTCGCTTTGTGAACCGATTTCGGAATGACCACAACGCCGCGCTGCACATTCCAGCGCAGAACAACCTGTCCTACGGTCTTTCCGTGTGCGGCAGCGATTTCTTTTACCATCTCGTTGTCAAACGGATTGTGGCGTCCTCCGCCGAGCGGTGCCCATGCCTCCGGCACGATCTGGTACTCTTCCATGACTTTTAATGCAGACTCCTGTGCGAAGTACGGATGCATTTCAATCTGGTTTACCATCGGACGGATCGCTACCGTTTCCAGTTTACGGTATCCTGCCATGAAATCACCTGCAGGCTGATGGATAAACATCAGATCGATGTAGTCGGTTCCAAGCAGTTCCAGACTCTTTTCTACGGTTCCTTCTGTCAGATACTGGCTTGCCCAGATTTTGGTGGAGATGAAAATGTCCTCTCTTGCCACACCGGATCTTTTGATTCCGCGTCCGACCGCGCGCTCATTCATGTAAGCCTGTGCAGTGTCGATCATGCGGTATCCGCAGGCTAATGCGTCCACAACCGCCTGCTCTGCCTGATCTGGTGTCATCATAAAGGTTCCGATTCCCACTGCCGGAATCTGCACCTGATTGCTTAATGTAAAGTTCATCATCATAACCTCCCTGTTTTATTTTGATGTGTGATATTTTGTTATTTCCCTGTCTTTGTAGCTTTAGCTTATCACCCGGGAGTTGCTACCGGTCAAGGACTTTTTAAAAAAATTTCTAAAATCTAATCGTTCATTCCTATTTCGTATCGACTGAAATATTTACAAAAACGTCATATCATGAATTCCGTTGTCCATGATATGACGTTTTTCCTCTCAGCATTCGGTTTTCTATCTTTTTATCTTTTCAATCCTGCACTCATGTTCTTTCGTCTTTTTATTGTAGTTAATTCCCACCAGAAGAATATTTCCTGTATATTCCAGAATAGAATCCGGATATTTTTTATCCCAGATCTGCTCTATGGCAGTATCTGTGCTTTTGTTCCACTTAAGTTCTACCAGCAGCGCCGGATAACTTGTTCTGTATTCCGGTTTCGGAAGATAAACAAAATCTGCAAAACCGCGTCCGGTCGGTAGCTCTCTTACGGGTTGGAAATAATACTGCATAGAGCTTAAATATGCTATCGTAAGCACGCTGCTCAGGGAATTTTCATCATTATATTGGATCACCGAACTGTACTCCTGATGAATTCGCTCTATCCCATCTGCTACCGCTTTTTCATCCATATCCAGGGTTGCATCCAGCAAATCTGCGGATTCCTTCTGAAAAGTAATCATTTCATTCCATTTATTGCGTTTCACCGCATTGTTTAATTCATGTCTGATTTCCTCATTTGGAATAAAAACCTGCTCCCTGTCCTGATCGTAAGCCAGATATCCCAAGTGGATCAGATACGTCAGTACATCATCCCGGTTGGCGAAGCTTACGGTATCATTCTGGAAAGATGTCACATCCACATCCACGGCGGCCCCCGACATCATTTCTATAATTGCCGCCCGCAGTCCGTCGAAATTCATGTTAATCAGTGGCACGATTGCTTCATAGCTGCCGGTATTGGACCAGTAGCTTTTATATTTTCCATTCAGCATCAGGCTGACAACGGCTTTTGGATTATATACCTGATACCCTTCCAGAGAATATCCATCATACCATAATTTCACCTGCTCATAGATCTGTCCGTACCTGTCGCATAAATCATGCACTTCCTCTTCTGTAAAGCCAACATACGGTGCCATTCTTCCTGCATCCAGCATGGTAAATTCTTCAAAATTGTTGAGAGCGGACTGTGTCTTTAATTTCTTGATCGGCAGAATTCCTGTCAGATACGCCAATGCAATATATTTTGACGGTTCTGACCCTTTAAACATGCCACGCAGAAAATCAATATACTTTTCCTGTACTTTATGATTCTGTGCCTCATCACGGATCAGTACATCCCATTCATCGATGATGACAACAAATTTGTTTCCGCTGGCAGCCTTGATATAAGACATCGCACCATAAGCAGTTTTTACCGTATCCGGAATCAACTCTCCGTATTTTTCCTTCAGTTCCTGCAGTATTCCATGATTGATATATTCCACAACCTGATCCGCATTCCCGGCGTCCATCATGCACCATTGTACATCAAAATGAATGACATCGTACTGATTCAGATGTTTTTCAAAAGACGAAGCCTTGCAAATCGCATAATCTGCAAACAGTGCTCTGGAATCACAGCCCTTGCTGTAGTATGCTGACAGCATCTCCGCTGTAATCGACTTTCCAAAACGTCTGGGACGGCTGCTGCAGATAAATTTTGATGTCGTACTGATTACTTTATTGGTGTATTCCAGAAGCGGTGTTTTATCTACATAAATTTCCGAATGAATGACTTCCGAAAATGCTTCATTTCCCGGATTTAAAAATCTTCCCATGGCGTCCTCCTGTTCACATTTTTTCTGACTGATACATTCATTATACACGGAAAAAACGCGGATTGGTAGACTTTATCTTTTAAAAAATGCTGCACCACGGATTCTTTTTCCATGGTACAGCATTTCCAAAATTTCTATTCTTGATTAAATATCCAGCGCCGCATGATACCCCTGATATACGGCATTGGTGATGGTAGATACACGTCTTGCGTCTCCGATCACGCGTACAAACGGCGCGGTATTACGGAGCTGCTCTACAACGTCGGTTCTTGCTCTCTGGCCGAGGGCGCAGATGACGGTGGTTCCTTCTACGAGGTGGCGCTCCCCATTCGCATCGGTGCACCATACGCCTTCCGGGGTGATCTCCTCGGCGCGGTAACCGGTGTGGACGGCTTTGACCTGTTTTTCGATTTCTTTTAAGAGCAGCGGGCGGTGGCGGACGTTTGCATCCGGGGCGAGGGCGTCGCGCATTTCGACGAGCTGAACTTCTTTTCCTTCCATGCCAAGAGAGATCGCACACTCGCATCCGGCGAGGCCGCCGCCCATGACAACGACTTTGTCGGAAATCTTGTCGAGATTGCGGTACAGCTCATTGACAACGACAACCTGCTCTCCATCCATGCCTTTGATCGGCGGAACAAGCGGACGGGAGCCTGCGGCGATGATGAGGGCATCCGGTGCTTCTTTCTCGACGTACTCCGGTGTTACCTCGGTGTTGAAGCGGATTTCCACACCTGCATTTCTTGCGAAACGCTCGTAGGTCTCGGTCAGCGCGAACATTTCCCGTTTAAACGGCAGGGCAATTTCGCTCTTTAAGATACCGCCGAGCGCTACTTCTTTCTCGCAGAGCACCACGCTGTGGCCTCTTCTTGCTGCAGTCCATGCCGCATACAGTCCTCCAGGGCCTCCTCCTGCGATGAGGACTTTTTTCTTCACCAGAGCCGGCTGTACTTCATCGCCCTCCATCTCTCTTCCGATCAGCGGATTGACGGTGCATCGTCTCGTGCCGGTTGCCGCACGCTCTGCCATACAGGTGAAGCACCGCAGGCAGTGCACGATATCTTCGGAACGGTTTTCCATGACTTTGCGCGGCAGGAATGGATCTGCGAGAAGGGCTCTTGCCATGTAAACAACATCGGCTTTTCCGGATGCGATGATCTCTTCCATCTGCGCCGGATCATTCAGACCGCCGATCGTTGCGACCGGAATGGAAACGTGTTTTTTGATCTCGGCTGCGAGGTAAACGTTGCATCCGTGGTCTTTGAACATCGACGGATGCGTATCGCCGAAGCCTCTCTGATACGTTCCGGCGGAAACGTGAAGCAGATCGATGCGGGACTCCAATGTCTGTGCGATGCGGACACCTTCTTCCAGATCATAGCCGCCCTCGAACAGCTCGGAACCGCTGAAACGGAACTCGATCGGGAACATCGGGCCGACAGCGGCGCGGACGGCATCGAGTACCTGACAGGCAAAGCGGCAGCGGTTTTCCAGCTTCCGCCGTACTCATCGGTTCTGTGGTTGAAATACGGGGAGAGGAACTGGTTGATCAGCCAGCCGTGGCCGCCGTGGATCATGATCATCTCGAAACCGGCGCGTTTGGCAAGGCCTGCTACCGTTCCGTATGCCTGTACGATCTCATCAATCTGCTCTTTCGACAGTGCGCGGACCGGTACGCCGTCCGGGCGTGTCGTGTCGGACGGGCCCCACTGGCACATTTCGTGCTGTCTCGTTTTATCGGTCATGTAAGTTCCGGCATACATACCGGAATGGGACAGCTCCAGGCTCGGCACAGCGCCGTGGCGGGAAATTGCATCGGCAGCGTACGTTGCAGATGCCAGGGAATTTAAGACTGCGGTATCCAGATGATACGCATGGGAACCATCGGTTACCGGGTGTACCATGCACTCGCTGACGGTGACAGCTGCTGCTCCGCCCTTTGCGCGAAGCTCATAGAATGCTGCGGACTTCGGTCCGATACATCCGTCGTTCGTGATATCAGTTCCGCCCATCGGTGCGGAAAACATGCGGTGCGGGAAGGTCTTTCCTGCAATGGTAATCGGGCTGCAAAGGTGTGGGTAATCGTATTTCATTTTTGCTTCCTCCTCTTTTTTAAATCTGTAAAATACCCCATTTTTTTTTATTCAAACAGCATCCCCGGAAGGAAATGCAGTTTTTTGCCAATCGTTCTGGCAATGAATCCGACCAGAAGGCTGCTACGATGGTTCCCTCGCGGACACCGTTCAGCTCACGCGCCAGGAAGAACGAAGCGGCAGCGGCAATGACGGCCATCGAAACATCGAATGCGATTTTCGTCACACCGAACTCCGTTTCCCATCTGGCAACAACCGCGCGGACAAAGGATTCGCCCGGCAGCATGACAACATCAGCGAGCACTTCCATGTAAACACCGACGCCGAGGATCAGACATCCGATCAGAAGATAAGCAACTTTTGCCGCATACATCTGCGGATTCAGTGCGTTTAACAGAATCATACTGAAATCAATGAAAAATCCAAAGGCAATGGATACCGGGATCTGAAGAAGGGATTCCGGTTTGAAATTCTTTCCGAGAATCACAATCTGGAGAACGATCAGCAGGATGCTGAAGATGATCGTAAAGTTTCCGAGAGATAATGCAAAGTTAAGACTTAATACGTAAGGGATCGAAGAGATCGGAGACGTTCCGAGATTTGCTTTGGTGATGAGTGCAACCCCGAGGGAGTTTACAAACAGTCCCGCAAGAAAAATCAGGTAACGTTTCAGAAGGTCTTTTTTGTTGTTTGTCATAGGTGCAGTTCAAATCCTTTCCTCATAATTGTAATTCTTTGTTATCTTATCACCAACCGCAAAACATGTCAACTTTTACATGTTTTATTTTACTTATTTTTTCTGTGGATTTTCCGGTGAAGCTGTGCTATACTCAAAAACACAAAAGCAAAACGGTTTTGAAAAATTATTTGGATAAAGGAGTTTCATGCGAATGGGAACTTTGAAATATGCGATTCTCGGACTTTTGAACCGAAATGAAATGACAGGCTATGAACTGTCGAAAGAATTTGAGACAACCTTATTTGAATTCTGGAATGCAAAGCACAGCCAGATTTATCCGGAACTGAAATCACTGAACGCGAGGGGCTGATCCAGTATCGGGTGGAAATCACGGGAAATGTGCTGGAGAAGAAGGTCTATACGATCACCGATGAAGGACGGCGCGATTTTTCGGAATGGGAAGAAACGCTCTGCCCGATCCAGACGGCATCCAAGGATGAATCCCGCCTGCGGCTCTTCTTCCTCGACGGCGCTTCGCCGGATTTTCAGCAGCGTTTTCTTGCCGACCAGCTTTCCCAGCATCAGAAGCATCTGGAACATCTGCTGGAAAACCAGAAAAAGTTTGATGAAATCCCTCCCACAGATGACCGCGCGTTTTCGGATTATCTCGTCCTGCGCGGCGCGGTGTACCGGGAAGAAGCTGCACTGCAGTGGATTCAGGAATGCATCAAACTTGGTGAGCAGCGGTCTGCGGAATTAAAAAAATAATTAAAAAATGCAGAGAACCTGTTTTTTCGGTTCTCTGCATTTTTATAAACGTATTTATACTTATTTCTCCATTGCCTTTTTGATCGCTCCAAGCAGCTCCTCATACGTCTCATACGCCGGGATCTGCGGATAGTCGCTTTGATCTTATCGGTCGAGCGGAACAGGAATCCTGCCTTGCTTGCCTGAATCATGCCGAGGTCATTATAGGAATCGCCGCTTGCGATCGTTTCGAATCCGATAGACTGCAGTGCTTTGACCGTGGTGAGCTTCGACTGCTCGACTCTCATCTTAAAGCCGGTGATCTCTCCGTCGTCTGCGACTTCCAGGGAGTTGCAGAACAGGGTCGGATAGCCGAGTTTTTTCATCAGCGGTGCGGCAAACTCCGTGAAGGTGTCGCTGATCAGGATCACCTGGGAGAAGGTGCGCAGCTCGTCGAGGAACTCTCTTGCGCCCGGCAGTGGATCAATCTTCTCAATCGTAGCCTGAATCTCTTTCAGTCCCAGGCCGTGCTCTTTTAAGATTCCAAGTCTCCATCTCATCAGTTTATCGTAATCCGGTTCGTCGCGTGTCGTTTTTTTGAGTTCCGGGATTCCGCTTGCCTCTGCAAACGCGATCCAGATCTCCGGTACCAGTACTCCTTCTACGTCCAGGCATGTAATATACATTGTTATAATCCCCTTTCCTGCGCTGCCCGCCTTGTTTGCCGACGGGGTTTTGTTTTTTTTCACAGCATCACTTTACCACACTATATCATAGAATCCATATCACTGCAAATTAAAATCACGTTTTATTTTTTTATACGTATATATCTCTCTAAAATTACATTCTTTTTACAAAATCGTTGTTTTTTACAAATTCATATATTTATTTATATGTTTTTTGACTATTGATTTATTTTTCATATATTTATATAATAATTACAATCATTTTTATTAATTTTCTATTTTATCATCCATATTAACGAACGAATTTACTTTTCAGATAGTGCACTAATCTAAGGATAAATAAAAAACTAAAACCATCCAACAATACTTATGAAAGGAGACCACTCATCATGAAAAAATTAAAAACATGTCTTGCATTTTTTATTTGTTGTATTCTGTCCTTAAATATGGTAATTTGCAATGTAAAGGCAGATAATAATGTTGTTCTATCTAACAAAGCATATCTATTAAAAACCGGAATGCCACAAAAGGAAATAGAAAAGCTGGATGATGACGTCATGCAGTTCATTGTGGATGACTTAAAAAGTGGAGGTAAACATTTTGAATATATTAATTCAAATATCGAAAATCAAATATCGATACTCAGTAGCGAAACTTTAACCGGTATTTCCTTTACTGCATCAGCTTTTAAAAATGCATCAACCATTTATATCTATCCAACATACGAGTTTACTTCTAATAAACAACCTCGCGGAAAAGACAGTTTTTCTTTTCAATTAGGCGCTGCTATGAGACCGTATGAATATGGTGGAAAATTATGGTACAAAGATAATACTATGAACGATTGGAAAGTCGGTGGAACTCTTACTGCAAATAATCAGCAATTATCTGGTGCTGAATTTTCAGGGAGTCAACTAGGAACACCCGACTATGCCATGAAGCTTAAAGGTGTTACATACTGTCACGCTACTGCAGGTAATAGCAGTGATAAAAGAATTGTAATGGGATACTTATATAATCCCCAGAAAACCGGCTACAGTATCTCTTTTTCCTACAACGGTGGTGGAATTAGCTACTCTCCATCAGGAACAGCCTATACTGCATATAAAACAATGAACCTAAGTTATTAAACTTTCATTCACCACATACAAATACATTTAATTTCTAATTACTCTTTCAAAGTAACAATTTGCCTATCCAGAAGCACAAATTTCTCTGATAGGCAAATTGTGTTTAAGGTATTTTCAAGTAATTTAAGTAAAATCATGAGCAAGTCGCCATTACTCGTAGAAAAACGGGCAGATTATGAATGTTTTAGGAATTGCAGGAACAAAAAGTACAGAACAACCATTCAAAAAAACTTTTAAATCCGGCATCAACTGAATAAAGCCATAAATAAGAGGTAACTCATTATGAAAAAAATCAAATTTTTATTTTTCACCCTGTTATTCTGTTTTTCTGTTCCAGTCAAAGCAGACACTGCATTCGAAAATGACGATACGGTATTGTGCTCTTTTTTAAAAGAAAACGTACCAGAAAATGCTTCGCCAATAGAATCCAGTTTAGAAAACGAGTATCGAAAAACTTCTTCCAAACCTATCGATTTCTATTTTTTTAAACGATCTGAAAAGACAAAAAGTTTCCAAGATCTGTATGCCGCAAATGTACTCACCTATCAGGAAAAATCAGATCGTTCTTTGTTATATCAGACAGTTTTCGATTTTCAAAATATAACCCAGGTAAGAACTGCGAAAGAAGACTTTATCCGTCTGGAGACAGATCCACTGATGTATCTTTTTGAATTAGAAAAAGCAGAATTGTGGACTCGGAACAGCACGGAAGAACCCTGGACGCTGGAACGGAAAATCACAACGCCTGGAAACCCAGATTTTTATCTTCCTTATAGCCAGTTTTCTTCTGATAAAAAATATTTTCGAATTCTGGCATCTTTTTCCTGGAGCCCGAGCCCTGCTGAGGAAAGCGAAGTTTCTTCGCCAGAATATCATTGCATTTATACCTCTGTGTATCCGGTATATCAGATTCCGGTGAAAGTACTCGTTTTGATATGCGGAGGCGCAGCTTTCTTCTTTCTCTACCGGAGACACAAAAAAAATCATATCTCCCAAAAAGATGTTCCGTAAGCTGCGCCTTTTCAACATGTTTTCGTCACTGTTCAGAGCCAACTTCCAAAATGCTACGCATCTCATCGGTGTGGCTTTATCTGCTTTTCATCGCATCCCGAATCCGCTCCAGTGCCTCGGTCAGGGTTGCGCGCGGGCAGGCGATGTTGATCCGCTGGAAGCCGCGACCGCAGTCTCCGAAGATCTTGCCGCTGTCGAGCCACAGCTTCGCCTTGTTGATGATCAGGTCTTCCAGTTCGTCGACAGAAAGCCCCGTCTCGCGGAAATCGAGCCATACGAGATATGTTCCCTCCAGGTCGATCATCTTCACGCCCGGAATCTGCTCCTCCACATACTGCCTTGTAAATTCTGCATTTGCCTTCACATAGGAAAGCATTGCCTCATACCACTCCTCGCCCTTATTATATGCCGTCTCGCATGCCACCAGACCCATCACACCAAGCTGGCTCGTTCCGGCTGCATCGAGCTGTTTCCGGAATTTCGCACGGAGTTCCGGGTTGGCGATAAAGATGTTTGACATCATCATACTTGCCAGATTGAATGTCTTACTCGGCGCGGTGCAGGTGATCGTGATGTCCTCGTACTCTTTTTTGATCGCAGCAAACACCTGATGCTCGCCCTTAAAAATGAAATCTCCATGGATCTCATCACTTACAACGGTCACGCCGTACTGCACGCAGAGATCGCCGATCGCCGTCAGCTCCTCTTTCGTCCAGACTCTTCCGACCGGGTTGTGCGGATTGCAGAGGAAAAAGAGCTTCACGTTTTCAGCTTTCAGCTTCTCCTCGAAATCCGCCACATCCATGTGATAGCGGTTATCATTGCCGAGCACCAGCGTGCTGCTGACAACTCTTCTGCCGTTATCCGCAATGACTTCCGAAAATGGATAGTAAACCGGTGACTGGATCAGCACGGCATCCCCAGGCGCGGTGTAAGCTTTGACTGCCATCGCAAGTGCAAATACAACGCCCGGCGTTTTGATCAGCCATTCTTCTTTCGGCTCCCAGTTGTGATGGCGTTTCATCCATCCCGCAACGGCCTCAAAATACGGAGTCTGCGCATCGCTGTAGCCGTAAATGCCCATTTTCGCACGCTCTACCAGCGCATCCTCGATGTAGGAGGATGTCTCAAAGTCCATGTCCGCCACCCACAGCGGCAGCACGTCGGCTGGCATACCGCGTTTTACTGCGAAGTCATATTTTAAACAGTCTGTATTTTTTCGGTTGATGATTCTGTCAAAATCAAGATTTCTTTCCGTCATTTTTCTCTTCCTCAATTTCTGCAAAAACCTTCTCAAGCTCGCCGATCAGGTCCTCGATATTTTCAATTCCAACAGAGAAGCGAAGGGTGCTCTCCGTAATTCCGTTCCGCTCACGGATTTCCTTCGGCACATCGGCATGTGTCTGCGTCGTCGGATACGTAACGAGTGTCTCCACGCCGCCGAGGCTCTCTGCGAAACGGATCATTCTTACCTTTTCCAGAATGGCAAGGGCAAACTCTTTGCTCTCGAGCTGGATTGTCAGCATGGCACCGAAGCCTCTTGCCTGTTTTTTCATAATCTCATGGCCCGGGTGATCCGGCAGTCCCGGATAAATCACTCTTGTGACTGCTTTCTGCTGCTGCAGCCATGCGGCAATCTGTTCTGCATTCTCCTGGGAGCGTTCCATGCGGATGCCAAGCGTCTTCATGCCGCGCAGTACCAGCCAGCAGTCAAACGGAGCAAGGCCTGCACCTGTTGTCTTGATCAGGAAACGCAGTTTTTCCTGAATATCTTCGCGGTTCGTCACGATAAAGCCTGCCAGTGTATCGTTGTGGCCACTCAGGTATTTCGTGCCGCTGTGAATCACAACGTCCGCACCGAGATCGAGCGGATTCTGAAAATACGGGGACATAAAGGTGTTGTCCACAATCAGAATCAGGTTGTGGCGTTTTGCAATATCCGCCATCTTTCGGATGTCGGTTACGTTCATCATCGGGTTCGTCGGAGTTTCGATGTAGATGGCTTTTGTATTTTCTTTCACATAACTCTCCACGTCATCACGGCAGCAGTCGATGCTGGAAACTCGACGCCGTTTTTCTCGTTGACGTTGTGGAACAGACGAATGCTTCCGCCGTACAGATCGGAATCCGCAATGATGTGGTCGCCCTGGCGGAACATTGCCATCAGAAGAGAGATCGCTGCCATGCCGGAGCTTAATGCAAACGCATCAATTCCGTTTTCCAGTGCAGCCACCATCTTCTCCAAATGCTCTCTGGTCGGGTTCTGCAGTCTGCTGTAATCAAATCCGGTGCTCTGTCCTACGCCCGGATGCGCATACGTTGCGGTCTGATAAATCGGGTAGCTGAGTGCGCCGTAGTGGCTACACTGTCCTTCGTCTTCTTCTAAATGGATACATTTTGTGTCAATTCCTCTTGCCATATGAATAATCTCCTGTTATTTCGTAATTTTTCTTTCTATACTAATCTGATAGGTTTTGTAACGTAACCTATCATAACAGAAAATGCGGCGTTTGTATATTCCCTTTTTTCTTTGACTTGTTATAAGTTTTTCCTATAACTATCGTAAAAAAACGCCGCCAGAAGATTTTTTCTCCCGGCGGCCGCCTCTTGCATCTATATTTTAAATAAGTTCCGCACAGATCGGATAATGATCAGAAAGGCACACACCGTCCTTCTGCTCCGTCCATTTTTCCACCTTTTTCAGTTCCCAGTCCCCTTTGAGAATGATGTAGTCAATCGAGCACTGCGGATCGTTCGGATCATCGCGATGATAGTTGTGGAAGGTAATGCCGATTCCTTCCGTCGCATTCACAAGACCGGCAGTTTCCCTCAGCGGTTTCATCTCTTCGCTGTCCGGCTCGGCATTGAAGTCGCCGCTAAGAATCACCGGCACATCGGCAAATGCTTTCTCTGCTCTCAGATGTGCGAGAATCTGCTCCAGGCCAAGCTTTCTCGCCCCGGCGCACTCGTGATCCAGATGGGTGTTGATGACGCGGAACACTTTTCCGGTCTCCATATCCTCAAATACCACATCCGTCGCAGTACGCGGCACATACTCTGTACCGGATAGCGGGATCCCGGCACGTACGGTGTCGGTGACAGCCAGAAGGTTTCCAGGCTCACACTCTGAAAACGTTCTTTCCGATAGGCAATGATCATTGCCTCACCGGTCAGATCCTTTTCTCTTCCACATCCGGCAATGTAATATTCCGTCAGATTTTCCTTCAGCCAGGCAGCCACATGCGGCAGTACCTCCTGAAAACCGATGATATCCGGCTTTTCCTGTCTGATTTTTTCCAGAATCAGCGGTCTGCGGTAGATAAAATTATTGGCTCCATCCTGGCCAAAATCACAGCGAATATTAAATGTTACATATTTCATCGTAAAATCCCTCTTTTCATTTGTTTTCCTAACCCTTATTTTTGCTGGAAAGCGCTGTGCTTTCTCTTCTTTTTCTTCGTATTCACACGGCGCAGACACGCATAGCGCAGCTTCAGCCGCATTTTCCAGCTGCAGCCCGGTACCGGCTCCATCAGCTTTTCCAGAAAATGGTTCAGCGTACGTTCCTCATAAGGAGACAGCAGACTCTCGCCGTAGATATGTTTCTCGATCAGATGGCAGACACGCGTATATTCGCCTGGTTCGACCGCCGGAAATCTGCGGGCGAGTTCTGCATCGGTTGCTGCTGTTTCCCAGCCAAGACCGGCATCTATGCCCCACAGACAAAGATACTGGTAAATTCTTGCTTCCGTTCTCCGGATCCGCCTGCCCGGCCGCTCCTTCTGCTGTTTCTTTGCCGCCGGTCCAAGGCAGATGATCCGCGCCGCCTCCGCCGCAATCACAAGCAGCGTCAGCAGAATCAGAAGCACGCCAAGCAGCCCGAGAAGAAACAGCGAAACACTGCGCAGTACCGGAAGAACGGCTTCGCCTGCCTTGCTCTTTCGGTTTTCCACACCGGTAATCTGCTCCGCCGACAGCGAATTGTTCTCCAGCACCACATTCTTCTGGACAGAATCTGGACTTCCGACCATTTTCTGAAGAGATGCAACATTATACAGGAACAGTTTGTTTTTTAGGTATTTTCTTTCACTTGTTTTTCTGTTGCTCCTTCCTCCATTTTTTGCTCTGCCTTAACTTCTAAAGACCATCCCAGAAAAACGCAAGTATTTTTAGTATTCCAGATACGCCCCTTTCATCGGGCTTGCTGCGTGGAGGCTGAAAAGACGGAGTACGCCTTTTTTGTATTTCGGCTCGCGCGGTTTCCAGTTCCGGCGGCGTTCTTTTAAGATCGCATCAATTTCTTCCATGGACTTGCGTTCTCCTGCGATTCCGATGATGTTAAGTTTTCGTTCCTTCACATCAATCTCAATCAAATCCCCTTCCTCGACGAGTGCGATCGGCCGCCGTCTACAGCTTCGGGACTGCAGTGGCCGATGACCGGGCCGGTGGAGGCGCCGGAGAAACGGCCGTCGGTGATAAGCGCGATGCTCTTTCCAAGCTCTTTGTCGCTGCTGATTGCCTCGGAAGTATAGAACATCTCCGGCATACCGCTGCCTTTCGGGCCTTCGTAGCGGATGAAGACGGCGTCGCCTTTCTGAACCTTATGTTTCAGCACGGCATCGAGGCACTCCTCCTCGCTGTCGAACGGTCGGGCACGGAGGACGGCGTGGAACATTTCTTTCGGGCAGGCCGTGTGCTTGATGACGGCTCCCTCCGGCGCAAGGTTTCCGCGCAGAACAGCGATGCTGCCGTCCGTTCCGATCGCCTTGTCATACGGGCGGATAATATCTTCTTTTGTAATCGAAGTTCCATACCGCTCATTAAATTTTGCGAGCCATCCGCTGCACTTCTCATAAAATCCATTTTCACGAAGCTCCGCCAGATTTTCACCCAGTGTCTTTCCGGTCACTGTCATCACATCGAGATGCAGATGATCTTTGATTTCTTCCATAATCGCCGGAACGCCGCCCGCATAATAGAAGCACTCTGCCGGCCATCTTCCCGCCGGGCGGACATCGAGCAGATACCGCACGTTGCGGTGCAGACGATCGAATGTGTCGCCGGTAATCTCGATGCCGAACTCATGCGCAATGGCCGGGATGTGCAGCAGGCAGTTTGTGCTTCCCGAAATTGCCGCGTGGACAAGAATCGCATTCTCAAAACTCTCTTTCGTCACAAGATCGCTTGGCCGCATATGCTCCATCTGTGCCAGTTTTACCGCCTGGCTGCCTGCCTCCTGTGCATATGCCAGAAGATCCGGGCTTGTCGCCGGCATCAGAGCGCTTCCAGGCAGGGCGAGGCCGAGTGCCTCCGCCATGATCTGCATCGTGGATGCCGTTCCGATAAACGAACAGGCACCGCAGCTCGGGCAGGCATTGCATTTCGCCCAGTCGAGCTTCTCCTCGTCGATCTCACCGCGCTCAAATTTTGCGCTGTACATGCCAAGCTGCTCCAGTGTCAGCATCTCCGGTCCCGCATTCATCGTTCCGCCCGGCACAACAACCGCCGGAATATCGACACGCGCAAGGCCGATCAGATTGCCCGGCATACCCTTGTCGCAGCTCGACAGATAGACGCCGCCGTCAAACGGTGTCGCATTCGCGTGGATCTCGATCATATTGGCGATCATCTCGCGGCTCGCAAGACTGTAGTTGATGCCGTCCGTTCCCTGGCTCTCGCCGTCACAGATGTCGGTGCAGAAATACCGCGCCCCGAAGCCCCCCGCTTCCGCAACGCCTTTCCGCACTTCCTCGACCAGCAGATTTAAGTGGCCGCTTCCCGGGTGGCTGTCCCCGTACGTACTCTCCACCATAATCTGCGGTTTTTCAAGATCCTCTTTTTTCCATCCTGTTCCAATCCGGAGCGGATCCATCTCCGGTGCAAGTTTCCGCATTTCCTGACTCTTCAGCATTTCCTTCTCCTCCCGCTGTTTTTTAGGTATTAAAAATACTCTTTCTGCTTTTCACTATAGCAATCCCTGTATTTGATTGCAAGACAAAAAAGCTGCAGTCTGCAGGGATTCCCCACTGACCGCAGCCTCTCTGAACAGCTCACAGATTTCTCTGTTTTCTGTTTGCCTGCTTCCGCAGATAATTTCCAATGCTTGTAAAACTAAGCAGCGTCACAATCAGAAAAACACCCGGGATCAGAATGATCCACCATGCCTTTGTCATCAGCGCTTTTTCCGAGAGTGACAGCATGCTGCCCCAGGAAATCACCTCCAGTGGAAGACCGATTCCCATAAAACTCAGTGTGGATTCTGCTACAATCGCACTTCGGATGTTCATAACCACCATAAACATAATAGACGAAAAAAAGTTCGGTGCCAGATGGTGCCATAAAATATAGAAAAAGCTGCCTCCCATACAGCGCGACGCAATCACGTATTCACTGTTCCGGATCTGCCGTACTTCGGTCCGCACAACCTTTGTAATGCTTGTCCAGCTTGTCATTCCGATCACGGCAGAAATCGTAATCACATTGGATTTTCCCGCAGCGGCCAGAAGAAAAATGACAAGAAGAAGATTCGGCACCGACAAAAAGATCTCGGTCAGCCGCATCAGAAGTGCGTCCAGCCACGCCGGTGCACATCCGCTGACTGCGCCGAAGAGAACGGCAATCACAGTGGAAATCAGCGTAGAAAGCAGACCGATCGCCAACGATATTCTGCCGCCGTACCAGATCATCGAGAAAATATCTCTTCCCATCGTATCGGTTCCAAACAGAAATTCCCGGCACGGCATGACGGAACAGTTTTTCAGATCCATATATGAGGGATCCTTCGTCATGATCTGCCGACAGAAAAGGCAGCCCAGCACAAGAAGACCCAGAAAAAGCTCTGCTGCCACCGGCCGGTCCTGATACCATTTTTCTTTTTTTCTGCTTCTGTTTTTTCTGCAGGCCTCTCTCCTGCAAATTGAAATAATTGTGTTTTTTCTGTCACAGCATCATTACCTCCGATGTTTCTGCCGCTTCTTTCTCCCGCATCCGCGGATCAATTCTCTCGTTGATGATCTGTGCCGCCATATTGCACAGAATCACAACGATTCCGGACATCAGGCAAAGCAGCATCAGAAGATTGTAATCTTTGTACCGTGCGCTCTCATACGCCAGCGTTCCGATACCGGGATACGAGAAAACCGTTTCTACAATATAGGTTCCCCCCAGCACATGCGGAACAGAAATGGCCATGATGCCAAGATACGACGGAATCGTATTCCGCAGGCAATGCCGGAACAGAACCGTCTTTCGTTTCAGCCCCTTGGCTCTTGCCAGAAGCACATACTCTTCCCGCACTTCATCCAGAATTTTATTGCGGATCATGTATGCGTAATACCACAAATGACTCAGCACTACGACCGTCATCGGCAGGATCAGATGACAGACACGGTCAGAAAAATCTGCCTGTTTTCCAACAGAGTAGGCACCGGAACTCGGCAGCCATTTGAGCTGCATGGAAAAAACAAGAATCAGAAGCAGCGACAGCCAGAATTCCGGAATACATCCCGTGATGGTTCCCACCTTACAGATGATGCGGTCCAGCCATGTGTCTTCCTTCCATGCACAGAGAATTCCAAGAAGCAGCGCGAGGGTGAAAATCAGCAGAAACCCAATGCCGCCAAGCACCAGCGTATTTCCAATTCTTCCCTCGATCACGCGCGTTACATCCATTTTATATTTGTACGAAATTCCGAAATCCCCATGCAGCGCATTGCCTGCCCAGCGAATATACTGTACGGAAATGGGATCATTCAATCCCAATTTTTCTTCGGCCCACGCTCTTTCTTCGGGCGTCATTTTTTCCACGCGGTCTCCGTAATATGATACCAGCGGATCTCCCGGCGCAAGCCTTGAAATATAAAATACGAGCACAGACAGCAGCAGAACACTTGCCAGAAATGCCGCTGCCTTTTTCCCATAATAAAGTACTCTGTTCCGGCTTTTCATGTCGCATCGCCTCCCTCCATCAGCACAAAATGGTCTTTTTCCACTTCCTGTAGGGTTCCTTTCCGGGAGAATTCCATATTGGCAAAATCCGGAACGGCTCTCGCCCGTTCCCTTCGCGGATCCGGAATCGGAATGGCCGCGATCAGCGCTTTTGTATACGGATGCAGCGGATTTTGAAACACGGCTCCTGCCGGACCGGTTTCCACCAGCTTTCCATGATACATCACACCTACTCTGTCACACAAAAATTCGACCATATCCAGATCGTGTGCAATGAACAGGATCGAAAAGCCATGCTCCTTCTGCAAATGGCGGAACAGATTCACAATCTGCGCTGGATCGACGCGTCCAGCGATGCAATCGGCTCATCTGCTACCAGAAGCTCCGGCTCCATCGTCAGAGCCCGTGCAATCGCAACGCGCTGCCGCTGTCCGCCGGATAATTCTCCCGGATATTTTTTCAGATATTCCGGATCCAGCCCCACGTATTTCATCTGGAATCTGGCTTCCTCCTCATAGCTTCCCCGCAGCGGCCGGATTTTCTGCACGCGCATCGGCTCCTCAATAATGTCGCGGACCTTCATCCTCTGATTCAGACTGGAACCGGAATCCTGAAAAATCATCTGGCGTGTCGTCTGCAGCATTTTTTTATTTTTCCGGAACTGGCCTCTGTCGCAGGTATCAATCCCTTTATAATAAATCTGGCCGGCATATGGCTGATAAATATTCATCACACAGCGTGCAGCGGTAGATTTTCCGGAACCGGATTCTCCTACCAGTCCAAAAATTTCTCCTCTTCGAATCTGAAACGATACATCATCGACTGCCTTGACTGCTGTTTTCCGAGACAGTGGAAAAATATGGGTCAGATGACGCACATCCAGCAAAATCTCATGTTCCATCTGTGTTTCCTCCTATCGGCGGCACAACCTTCGGTGCTCTCTCATCCAGCAGCCATGTTGCCGCATAATGGCTGTCTGTGACCCGGAACATCGGCGGCTCCTCCTCAAAATCAATTTCCAGCGCATAAGCATTGCGGCTGGCAAAGGCATCGCCTTTCGGCGGATGGAGAAGAGACGGCGGCATTCCCGGGATAGACGGCAGCTTTCTTTTCCCCTCGAAAACGCCGGTATGGAACGCAGCAGTCCCCACGTATACGGATGACGGGGATCATAAAAAATCTCATCCACGGTCCCGATCTCTACGATTTTTCCTGCATACATGACCGCTACCCGGTCTGCGATCCGCGCTACAACGCCAAGGTCATGTGTGACAAAGACCGTCGCCGTTCCCAGTTTTTTCTGAATTTCCCGAAGCAGGTCCAGAATCTGTGCCTGAATCGTCACATCCAGCGCTGTCGTCGGCTCATCAGCAAACAGAATTTCCGGATTGCCCGCCAGCGCAATCGCCAGTACGATCCGCTGCCGCATTCCGCCGGAAAAGTGATACGGATATGCCTTTTTCCGCTCTTCTGCCTGCTCGATTCCCACCAGCTGCATCAGTTCTGTCACTCTCTGTTCCACTTCTTCTTTTCCCATGTCTTTCTGATGCGCCCGCACTGCCTCTGCAATCTGCGCTCCGACTGTCATCGTCGGATTTAAGGAAGTCATCGGATTCTGGAAAACCATCGAGAACAGTTTTCCCCGCAGTTCCCGCATTCTTCGCTCCCCGTATCCTGCAATTTCTTCTCCATTGACCAGAATTTTTCCGTTTTTGATCTTTGCATTCTCCGGCAGCAGCTTCATAATGCTTTTGCAGAGCACACTTTTTCCGCAGCCTGACTCGCCTACAACAGCGAGCACCTCACCTGCACTCAGGGAAAAGCTGACATCGCGGACCGCCTGTACTTCCCCCTCATCCGTAAAAAAGCTGACGGAAAGATGTTCCACTTTTAATCGTTCCTTCATTCCGTTTTTCTCCTGTACAGACAAAAAGGAGGTAACCATACCTCCTTCGTCTGCTTTTTTGTTTTTATTCTTCGATTGTCCAGTCCTGAATATTCCAGAAAATACCAACGCCGTGGTGGCCCAGCACCGTGTCTTTGGAAATTCCCTGAATACCGGAATCTGCCACATAATTTGCATCAATATAACAGATGAATGCATAGGCCGGATCTTCTGCCAGTTCTTCCTGGAATTTTCCGTAATATTCTTTCCGCACTTCCGGATCGTCACTCTGGCGGGCAAGAGACAGATACTCATCTACTTTTTCATTGGAATAGCTCGAATAATTCGCCCCTTTGTCCGTGCCGAAAACTTTATATGTATGATCGTCCGCATCGAACGGGCTTCCCCAGCCGATCAGGCAGGCCATCTGTCCGCCCCAGTCCATCTGTGCCGGAATTTCTACGGTACAGTTGATTCCGGTTTCCCGGAGCTGCTGTGCTGCTGCCTGGGCAATATCAATGCGGTCCTGCTCACCGGACATCACGCTGATGACAAAACCGATTTCTTCGCCGTCCCGCTCATAGAAACCATCGCTGTTTCTGGTGCATCCGGCCGCTTCCAGAATTTCCTGTGCTTTTTCCGGATTGTAATCATAATGTTCTACGTTTTCGTTATTGTAAATGTTCCGCTGCAGCGGACTGTATGCCGCCATTCCCTCGCCAAGAAGCACAGAATCGATAATGGCCTGGCGGTCAATCGAATAACAGACGGCCGGAATGATATCCCTGTTTTTCGTCCAGTAATCATTCGCAAAGTTAAATAAGATTCCGCGGTAATCTGCCGTTGTCATGTCGTAGCAGGTAAAACCGTCTTTTTCTTTGAAATTCTGCGCATTTTTCGGGTCAAGCAGCGCCAGATCCAGTTCGCCGGATTCCAGCTGCATTGCCTGTGCATTATCATCCGGTACAATTTTGAAAATGACCTTGTCAATCTTTGGTGCACCGAGGTAATAATCTTCATTTTTTACCAGAACAATCGACTGGCCCTCGTCCCAGCTCTCCAGTTTATACGGGCCGGTTCCAACCGGTGCACGGAAGAAATCCGATTCCTGCATGTTTTCACCTTCCAGCAGGTGCTTCGGCAGGATGGCCATCGTCATGTATTCCAGGAAAGCCACGTTCGGCTCGGAAAGGCGGAAGGAAACGGTGCTGTCATCTATAACTGTAATCTCTTCTACATCCTCATAATTTGGTGCATTTTCAGATCCGTTTTCCGGATCCATGATCGCTTCGATGGTGAATTTCACATCGTCCGCCGTAAATTTTTCTCCATCATGCCATTGGATGCCGTCCCGGATATGAAAGGTGTAGGTGCAGGTTTCTGCATCGTACTCCCATTTTTCTGCCAGACCCGGAACAATGTTGTCATCCGCATCGTGTGCGGTCAGTCCGTTGAACAGCAGTAGATTAATTTCACCGTGCTCATCCATCGCCGGATTAATCCTGGTATAATCAGCAGAACCGTAAACCAGGGTTGTCTCTGCCTCCCCTGTCTGGCCGGAAGAAGCTTCCGTCTCTGTTTTCGACAAATCTGTACTGTTGCTGTTTTTCCCGCTGTCCTGACCGCATGCCGCAAGGGATGCTGCAAGAGACACCATCAGCATCAAAGATAATATTTTCTTTTTCATCCTTTTCCTCCCATTTTCAGACCGTTTTTACCCGGACTGACCGCTTTTTTGCTTTGTACTCCCATGATCTGCGTGCCTGATCCATGTACTGTTCGTTCATTATATTTGATATTTCAGGCTCTCACAAGCCGGGTGGGGGGATATTTTTTCCTTTTCCCGTAAAGTCAATTGTCTCTCCATCTTTCTCTCCAGTTCCGGCCTGCTGCCCGGCATGGAAGCACAAGAAAGAATCCTGCCCGGAGGGCTTTTTAATTTACAGGAAAATTCAACGAAATTTCCTGTAAATCAAAAAATGACCTTGCGCAGGGGATCGTTCCTCTGCATCAAGGTCATTTTAACTTTCGTATTTTTGTCGAATTTTACAGCATGTTAATGACAAATCCAGCCAGCATCGTCGAAAGAACGGTGATAACCGTAATTCCTCCCACGACATACGGCACATTCAGCGTATCTTCGATAAACGCTTTCTCCTCCGGTGTCTCTCCGACTGCATCGCCGACCTCGCGGCAGATGACTACGTTGCTCGGGAATCCGAGGAACTGCTCGACACCGATGCCGACTGCCAGGTCTTTGTCGCCCACGAGTTTCCAGGTCGGAAGAACCCAGCCAACCAGTGCAACACCGATCAGCGCTGCGGCGAACAGAACGATTGTCTGGAATGCATGGTGCCGAGATCGCTTAAGGAAACTTTCGCCAGGGACGGATGATGGAACCGAAGACAGCAATCATCATGAGGCCGTAGGAGTTCGATTTCTGCAGCGGTTTCGTCGGAACGAGTCCTGAAGCAACACAGACAACGCCGAGAAGCAGAGCCAGATGCTGTAGTTGATCGGGGTCAGATCGCCAAGAATATGGGCAACCCAGGAACCGGCTGCCACGAGTGCCATCATGACGTTGGCAGAATACCATTCTTTATGTTTGTCTGCAAAGAAAACTTTTGCGGAAGCACCCTTTCCGGTCTCCTGCTTTTGGAACTGTGTCGGATTCTCGCGGTACGCTTTCAGCAGTTTCTTTCCATAGCGGATACCCATCGCAGATGCGATCGGCGCACCGACGAATTTCTGTACGGAATAGATGACTGCACAGAGTGCTGCTGCCGTTGCCAGCCCTTTTTCTGCTGCGGCGCTTGCCATCAGCGAAGTCGCCATTGCCGCACCGTTGATAACCGGCATGCCGACGAGCACAGTGTCAAATCCGATGATCGGGGATGCCAGAAGCATCACAAGGCAGGACGCCAGCATACAGAGTGCCGCCATTAATACGGTTCTCCACTCTTCGATCAGCTGTTTCACGTTCAGGGTCGTACCCATGTTGAACAGTACTATCGCGATTGCCAGTTTCGATAACGCCGTAAGGCCTCCCTGGTCGATGATGTCCGCCGGGAACAGTTTCGTCAGAAAGCCTACCAGGAACAGAAGCATGACGACCATCATTCCGGACAGCTTTCCTTTTGTAATTTTACCGACAATGTCGCCGAGTGCAAACACGATCAGAACAATCATGAAGCTGGAGAACATTGCGTTGTTTGTTAAAATCTCAGCCATTTCTTTTTCTCCCTTACTCTTTTTAATTTGAAATTATACATAATTTTCTTTTATTTTGCAAGTTTTATCCAGTTTTTATTTTATATTTTGCATATTTATGCAATCCTTCCAATTATCCGCGCCACAAGCTCTCCGGCATGATAGAAGTCATCGAGATACAGATATTCTTCGGTCGAATGATTCTTGAAATATCCTGTTGCGATACCGACACAGGTGATTCCCTTCTGATTGAAAATATTGCCGTCCATACCGCCGCCTCCGCCGTTGATCTGCGGTTCGATTCCCATCTCTTTCAGGGATTCCGTGACGATCTGAATCATCTCGGAATCCTCCGGGATGAAGAACGGCAGGAAGGTGTTTTCTCTTTTAAATTCCACACGCGCACCGCGCTTTTCTGCGATTTCACGGCAGTGCGACTGGAAATACGCTTCATAGCGGTCGAGTTTTTCTCCCGACCGGCTCCGCATCTCTCCGCGCAGGATTGCGTGGTCGCAGACAACGTTCATTGCCTCGCATGTTTTGGACCAGAGGTGAGAAAAGTTCGACGTTGTATTTTCATCCAGTCTTCCCGTCTCCATCGTTGCGAGCATTTCCGCCATAATTTTTGCCGCATCAATGCCTTTCTCCGGCTCATTTCCCGCATGGCTGCCTTGCCGAAAACCTGTGCTTCCAGAAGGGCACGGCCCGGCGCACCATTTACAATTCGGCCGATGCGTCCCGGGGAGTCGAGCACATACATCGTTTTTGATGTCAGCAGGCTTACATCGAATGCTTTCGCACCGTACAGACCGGCCTCCTCGCCGACCGTAAAGAGGATCTCCAGTTTCGGAAGCGCCTTCCCGGATTCAATCGCCTGACGCACGCCCTCTAAAATGGCTGCCACACCGGACAGATCATCCGCCGCCAGAATCGTGTCGCCCGAAGAACGAAGGATTCCATCCTCCTCCACCGGTTTGATTCCAATGCCGCCCGGCACACGGTCCATATGGGAACAGAAACAGACAACACCGTCCCGCTCTCCTTCCCGAACCGCCAGAATATTGCCGCACACGCCGCCAAACGTAGCCCCGGCCTCATCCCGCGTAATCGCAAATCCCATCTGCTCCAGTTTTTTCACCAGATGCTCTGCAATCTCCGTCTCCTGACCGCTCGACACATCAATCCGCATCAATTCGGTCAGTTCATCTAACATACGTTGATTTTTCATTTCTTTTCCACTCTCCATTCTTGAAAAAAATTTTCAAAAACAATTCTTCTACATCTTACCATTTGCCTTTCGTCCTTAATAGGTGTAAAATTATGCCATAATTCATTTTTATGTCTTTAATTCTCGGAAAGGAATTTTATATATGAAAATCGGCGTAACAGGTTCTGACCATATCTGCGACAGGATTCAGAAAACGCTGGAGAAGCGCATGCCGGACCTTGAAGTGGTCTACCGGCGTTCCAACGATTACCGGTACGGTCTGGAAGCGGCTGCCCAGTTTCAGAAAGGGAAAGTATCCGGCATTATTTTTACTGGGCCGACCAACTATCACTATGCTTTAAAGCGGCTGGAGCCAAACGTTCCCTGGACCTTTCTTCCGCACAATCAGGCTTCCATCTTAAAAGCGCTGGCAGAATCTGCTGTCCGTTATTCCTGCGTGCCGGATGTCATCAGTATCGATATGTATGAGGAACAGCTTGTGCAGGGAACGCTGGAAGAGATCGGCATTTCCAATGGCCGCGTCCTTGTGGCACACGGCTCTTCTCCCAATCAGGGCGATTTTCAGGATGCCCTCACGGATTTTCACCGTTACAACTATTTTCACAACGGGGCAAAAATCTGCTTTACCAACATGGAAAAAACGTATGAGGCACTGTCGGCAGAAGGCATTCCCTGCATCCGCATCTCGGTTTCCGAGGATGTAATTCTGGAACAGGTTTATCATCTTCAGTTTCTGGAAAATACGGCGCAGAAGAACCGCGGGCAGAGTGCTTCCGTGCAGATCTATTTTGATTATTCCTTTGATCAGGAGACGGATCTTTCGCTCCGGGAATGGGAGAAGGTTCATTATCAGAATGAGATGCGCGAGCTGATCTACTCTGCCGCCCACCGCATGGGGGCTGCTGCGTTCTCCGAGGGCGCTTCTATTTTTTATATCATGTCATCCCGTCCGGTTCTGATGCGGGAATTTATTCAGAACGGGGAATATCAGAAGATTCTGTTTCACGGACAGCAGACGCCGCACAACCGGCTGTGGATCGGCATCGGCTACGGTGATACTCCCATGGGGGCGAAATCCCGCGCGGCAATGGCGCTCAACCACTCGATCGCGGACCGCTCCGGCGCGAACTATATTGCGGAGGATGAGCATCAGTTTACCGAAATTAAGATCAATGACCCGACCGATCACACGGCGTATCTTCTGCACCGGCTTCACATCAGCAGCAGTACGTATGAAAAACTGAAAGAGATTCTGCGGTCACATGATCAGGTAATCACTTCCGCACAGCTCGCTGCAGATATGGGGATCACGGAGCGGAGCGCCAACCGGCTGATTCTGCGGCTGGAACAGGAAAACTGTGTGACCACGATCGGCAAAATCAGCGGCGGCAGGGGACGACCGGCACGGATTATGAAAATCACTTTATAAAACATAAGAAATGGAGAATGTTTATGGATAAAAGAACGGAACAGGCATTTGCCTATCTCGAGAAAAACGAACACAGTATGATGGAGCTGCTGAAAAATCTTGTCTCCATTGAAACACCTTCGGCTGATCGCGAGGCGAATGAGCGGATTGCGGCGCATCTCGATACGTACTGTGATGCGCTCGGCATGGAGCGTCAGATTCATCACTTTGAGAAGGCTGGCCCGACGTTTGCCGCGTGGACCCGGCCGCAGGAAAAGAAGCCGATTCTTCTGCTTGGGCATATGGATACAGTTCATGCGGTTGGAAAGTTCGGCCCGGAACCGTTTCTTGTGAAGGATGACCGCGTGTACGGTCCAGGCGTTTATGACATGAAGGGCGGCGATGTGATCGCGCTGTTTGTGCTCCGCGCACTGAATGCGGTCGGGTATGAGGACAGACAGATCAAACTGGTGCTCACCGGTGATGAGGAAGTCGCCCATGCATTTTCCCACGGCGAGGCCGGAAAGCTTGTCGAGCAGTATGCCAGCGGCTGTGAGGCGGCTTTTAATCTGGAATCGGGCTACACCAGCGGCGAAGTGACTACGAGAAGAAACGGCGGCGCGATCATTCGCGTGAAAGTAAAGGGCAAAGCGGCTCATGCAGGAAAGGAGCCGCAGAAAGGCGCGAGTGCGATTCTGCAGGCGGCGCGCATGATTACAGAGATTGAGAGCCGCTCGGTGTTCGGCTATCTTTCCTTCAACTGCGGCCGTATTTCAGGCGGAACCGGAGCCAATGTCATCCCGGATTCCTGTGAGTTTTCCATCGGTATCCGATACGCGGCAAATGTGCAGTATGAAGAAGCCATCGCTTTCTTAAAAAATCTCTGCGAACACGTCACCGTTCCTGGCACAAGCTGCACCATGGAACAGAACGGCTACTACCCCGCCATGGAAATGGTCGACGGTGCCGACCGCCTCCTCTCCCTCTATCAGGAAAGCTGTAAACTCCTCGGCGAACCAATCCCGCAGGGCATCCAGCAGAGCGGCTGCTCCGACACCTCCTTCGTCACCCGCATCGGAATCCCCGCCCTCTGCAGCCTCGGTATCCAGGGCGCAGGCGCACATTCACTTGATGAGTATGCGATTCCGTCCTCACTGCTCGTGCAGTGCAAGAAACTGGTGGCCACGATTTTGGCGATGTAAAATGCTATGCGGTTCTTGACAAAACAGGAAAGTCACTTTAGCATAAAAAAAGAAACGGGTTTTTTGTCCGGTAAGCTCATCAGGAGCCGAGGGAGTTGCTCGTTTCTTTTTTGTTATCCTATTTTCTTTACCCTATCACATCCGTAACCGCATTCACCGCTTTCGCCACAAAGCTGATCGTCTTTTCATTGAACACTTCCCCGTCTTTTGAGATCGAAACGTGTGCCAGTCCGATCTCATCTTTCTCGCTCGCTTCGGTGCTGCCCATGAGGGTGGTCCATTTGATATGGACATCGTCGGCGGTGATGGCGTGGTCGCATATTACGATGTACTGTGCTTCATCGAACAGCGGCGAATTGGATTCCGCATAGACGATGATGTCGTTGTTTTTTTCCTGATAGACGCGCACGGTATAATTTACCAGGTCTTTTTCATCCGTAATATAGTCCTTGTTCGGCGATACGGTTTCTTCGCAGATCAGGCTTGCATCTTTTGGAATGGTATTCTTCTCTTTCGTTTTGGTCATCCCGATCATCAGCATACAGTTGCAGAGCGCTGCGATCAGAACTGCAAGCAGCAGGATTTTTATTCTATGTTTCATTGTTTTCTCTTCCTTTTCCCATGTCATAGTTTGTCACCGATGTTTCATTTCCATTATACATGATTCCCCCAAAATAAAAAACGTTAAAATACGTCCGTCCCCATAAAAGCTTTTTTGAAAAAATTTCTCAAAGAAAAAGTTTTCCATTTTGTTCCAAATATGTTATGCTATACTATCCGTTAGACAATTCTAACTTGATGCACTCTCGCAATAAAGGAGGTCCTGCATGCCTTTAAATTTAACCGTTTTCAATCAGTTTTACGCCATCAATAAAATCTGCGGCCAGGAAAAGCAGCGTCATTATCTGGAGTCGCTTGGGTTTGTTCCCGGGGCCAGGATTTCGATTCTGTCGGAGCTTCACGGTTATTATCTCGTCATGGTGAAGGGCAGTAAAATCGGGCTGGATAAGAGTCTGGCCAAGAAAATTATTGTGTATGCCAGCTGAACCGATGGCAGGGTTCACTTTTTGCATACGCATTTAGAAAGTATGGAGTATTATGGAAAAGAACAAAAAAATCATCAAACTGTGCTATCTGCAGATCGCATTCTATGTCGTCTTTCTGACATCGCTGCTTCTGCATTTCAAGCGTGGGCTGGATCATCGCGCCTTTGCGCTTCTGATTATCCTTACGCTGCTCGCTGCGCCTCTGCACTGACGCTTACCGATTATCTGAAAAGCCTGATCCGCCGCTCCGGCTTTGATGTCGCCGGCGTGCACGATAAAAAGTCGCTGGAAGAAAAGCTCCTCCAGCTTCAGAACGCGGACGATACACTCGATGTCGGCGTGATGATGTTTGATATGAACAATTTAAAGATGATCAACGACACGTACGGCCACGAAGAAGGCGACGTCTTTATCCAGACCTTCGCCTCCTATCTGACCCGCATTCTGACCGAGAACAGCTTTCTGGCGCGGTTCGGCGGTGATGAATTTGTCATTGTGCAGAATCATGCAACCTGGAACCAGCTGGAGCAGATGAATCTTCAGCTGCAGACGATGATCGACACCTACAACCAGACGGCGGATCACCCGCTGAGCTATGCCGTCGGATATGAGCTGAGCTGCAAAAATCATTATTATCTGATCATGGATCTGCTGCAAATGGCGGACGAAAAAATGTACCAGGACAAGCGGTATAAAAAACAGCTCCAGAAAAACGGACCTCTCGCCGCCCGCCGCAGTATGCTTGCTGAGAGCATTTCCACGGATTCTTTAAAAGAAAAAATTTTTACGCTTCTCAATAACAGAAGCGAAGAAAAGCAGTACGCCTTTCTGATGACGGATGTCGACAATTTTCATCTGATCAACGATTACTGGGGTTATGAGACGGGTACGAACATTCTGAATTTCATCCTGAAAAAGCTGGAACTCTTTCCGCAGACACTCTTTGTGAACCGCTATCACTCCGATATCTTTGTCGGCATTATCGATATCACCTGGCAGGATCCGGCCGTGGTGCGGGAAAAGATTTCCGCCTATCACAAGCAGGCGATCCGCTTCTTCACGATCGGAATATCCGCATTTCCATGGACGATTTCGGATCGGGGTATTCTTCTTTGAATTCGCTGAAGGATATTCTTTTTGATGAAGTCAAGATCGACAAACATTTCCTCTCGGCGGGCCTTTCCGAAAAAGAAAAAATTTGAAGAGCTGATCGCTTGACAAAGTCCGAATTCTATACTATGGTTATCTTACCCGGTAGTTACTACCGATTCGATTCTGTTATGAACTTTGTTGGGAGGTATGCATGATGTATTCCATGAAAGAAGCCTGCATCCAGACAGGCATGTCGTATGAAACCCTGAAATTTTACTGCAAAGAAGGCCTCGTCCCGAACGTAAAACGCGACAGCCACAATTACCGCGTTTTCGACGACCGCGACATCAAATGGATCCAGAGCCTCGGCTGCCTGAAGCGCTGCGGCATGACGCTGGCGGAAATGAAAGAATATCTCGCCTACTGCCTCGAAGGTCCATCCTCCATTCCGGAGCGTAAAGAAATTCTCGCGGTAAAAAAAGAAGCGTTGCTCGCATCGATGGAAAAACTGCAGAAAGCCATCGATTATATCGACTGGAAACAGAATTTTTACGATGATGTCCTGTCGGGCAAAATCGAATATCACAGCAATCTGATTTCCGATGAAGAGATTGCACAGAAGGCACAGTAGTCCTTCCTATCCTATGCAAAAAACGGTGCCGATCTTTTTACAGATCAGTGCCGTTTTCTCATTTTTTCTCTTCTTTCCTCCACCGTCTCCATGCGTCGTCTGCGGAGCTGTTCATTTACTTCGGCTGCGGTCCGCATACTCTGTCCGAAATCGACGATGTGCCACAGGATTTTTGCTCCCAGGATAAAGGATCCGTAAATGGCTGCATCCAGCGGGCCGTACCAGAAATGCCAGTAATGTGCCAGCGGCAGCAATGTGATTTCCAGCAGGCAGGTATGCAACTCTGTTGAATTTATCTCGTCAATCATGTCATCATCTCGTCACGTAAGTGACGTGATTAATTTTCTCGAATATTATATGTTTTTCCGTCTCAGATCCGATCCAGCACTTCCCCAATATCCCCTTTAATGCACACCGCTCTGTCACGGATCAGATCCGGGACACGCATATCGCTGGTGTTGATGCAGACATAAAGATTATCTTTATCTTCTGCTGTCATGCTGAAAAATGGATATTTGATGATTCCCGCGTGTTGTATCCCACGCCGAGTTCCAGATACAGGATATGGCCTCTGTTGTGACGGAGCAGGAAATCGATGCGTCGGCTGGATGCCTCATGCCAGCCTTTATCTTCCACAAACGTGTCATCCGCGCGCAGATTCATGCTCATCGGTTTTCCGCAGTGTGGGCAGTACGGCACCAGTTCGGATGGGATCCGCATGCTCAGGTTTCCGTTCTCCGGCGGAACAAGGCTTCCGTCTTCCAGGATCTGATACCCCTGGGCAAGCAGCATCTTTCGAATGATTTCTTCATTGTCATACTTTTCCTTGCAGCACGGCTCAGAGCACTGAAACAGGCCGTAATCTCCCTGCGTGTAAAACAAACGGTTTTTATCAAATCCGGCTTTCTGGAAGCAGTGGTCTACATTTGTGGTGATGACAAAATAGCTCTTATTTTTCATCAGGCTGAGCAGTTTCTGGTAAACCGGTTTTGGCGCGTCCTGATAACGGTTGATGTAAATGTATCTGCTCCAGTACGCCCAGTATTCTTCCAGCGTATCGTAAGGGTAGAAGCCGCCAGAATACATATCGTGGAAACCGTATTTCTGTTCAAAATCTGCAAAATATTTCCGGAACCGCTCACCGCTGTAGGTAAATCCGGCCGATGTCGAAAGCCCAGCCCCGGCTCCTATTAAAATCGTGTTTTTTTCCTGCAGTGCGGTGCGAAAACGCTCCATCTTTTTTTCAAATTCTCTTTCTTTCCAACTTTCAAACATCACAAATTCACCTCTTCTTTTCTTTCTGCTTTTGTTCCCCATTCTTCAGCGATTACTTTTCTCCCAGCAGCTCCTCATAAATCTCCCTGTCGCGGTCCTTGAACACGTTGAAAATGACCTTCTCCACGCTCGTCTCTTTCTGCGCCAGAAACTCTTTCACCGTCGCAACGGCAATCTCCGCTGCTTTCTCGTTCGGAAAATGAAATTCTCCAGTGGAAATGCAGCAGAACGCCACGCTTTTCAGTCCGTTCTCCGCCGCAAGTGACAGGCACGACCGATAGCAGTCCGCCAGCTGCCGGCAGTGTGTTTCCGTCAGATGGCCGCCCACAATCGGTCCAACCGTGTGGAGCACATAGCGGCACGGCAGATTATACGCCGGCGTGATTTTCGCCTGCCCCGTCGGCTCCGCATGGCCCTGCGCTTCCATCATCTCCTCGCAGTACAGCCGAAGCTGCACACCCGCAAACGTATGGATGCAGTTGTCAATGCACCGGTGATTCGGCACGTAACAGCCAGTCATCCCGCTGTTCGCCGCATTCACAATCGCATCGCACCGGAGCGCGGTGATATCGCCCTGCCAGAGATACAGCCCCTGCTGCACCGGCGTAAGGTCGTCGACATCCGTCACGCCCTTTTTTGCCGTCTCCTCCTGCAGATACGCATCCTGAATGTTCAGAAATTCTGCACTGCTCTTTTTCACCATGCGCACATTCATCAGCCCCCGCAGAAGTTGTCTCTGCCCGGTGCTGTCAGACGGAATCTGCATTCCGCGGTACTCCCGGCTCTCTTCCAGCAATGACTGGATCAGAAAATTTCTTCGTTCACTCTGGTTCATGTTATTCCCTCATTTCCATCGTTTCTATAGACTTTATCTTATCACTATTCCCATAAAATCTGTAGCTAAAATAAGGGGACTACTGCCCTCTTTTGCGAATCGTTCCTCTCGGACACGTCTCCGCGCATCGGCCGCAGTGCAGGCACTGGTGCTGGTCGATGACGGCCGGGATGCGGGTGATGTCGATGCATTCTCCCTCGGCCTCGTACACGCGGAACACCTCAAGTGCCGCGCGTGTATCGCCGGGATAAATTTTCTGCATGTATGGATTTTTTCCGAAAATTTCATCCAGCTTTTCACTGTGGATGTTCTGGATTCTGCCGCGGAGAGAGACTGCTTTTTTATCTTTCGTCGCAGAAATTGCCACATAGCCCTGCTCCATGAGCTGTGCATAAAAGGCTTTTCCTTTTGCCGTCAGAAAATACACTCCTTTCTTGTCCCACAGCATCATATCGATCACACGGGTCTGTGGATGACCGTCTGCACCGATCGTCGCCATCGTGGTTGAGTGCATCTCCTCTACTAACATCTTCAGATAATCATTTCTCTCCATAGCGGCAGATTCCTTTCTCTTTTTACTTCAAATTCATAGCGATAGATTAAAACTCGTACGGCGGGTTTCCGGAAAAGTCTGCGATTACACCGTGTGCATTGTTCAGATAGAATACCTCGAAAATCGGGTTGTCAGCGGTTTGGTACTGGCCTTTTACAATCGGATTTCCCATGCACATTTCTTTTGCAGCCATGTTGTTTTCAAATACAGCTTTTCCGTTCAGACGGATCCATGCATAGGATGGGCTGGAAGTGGAAATTTCAATTTCCGGATTTGCCAGCATATCTTTATAAACATCTTTTGTGTTGTTGGTACAAAACCACAGTTTTCCTTCCATTTCGCCAATAAACATAAACGGACGGCATTTTGCTTTTCCATCGCGCCCTACAGTTGCTAAATACTGTACCGGGTTTTCTTTTAAGAATTCTACTACTTTACTCATGATGATGTCCTCCATTTTCGTTTTTTGATTTTGTTTTTGAGCTTGTTTCTTATGATTTGGTTTCGGCCTTTTTCGAATGCGCTTCGGATCTTTTTTCTCGAAAGGATTGCTTTTTTCTTTCGATGGCTTTATAATAAGCCCAAAGCGTCTTAACGTAAAGTAAGCACAATATTGTGCTGTAGTTACCAAAAGGAAACTATTGTGTAAATACAAGGTTTTCCGTGCTTACTTTTACAAGAAAATCTTTATGAAATGGAGGTTTTTTATGTCAGTTTCTGAAAAAAACGCAATATCTTTAGCCGATCTCCCGGCCTGCCCGGTAGAGACTACCTTAACCTTAATCAGTGATAAATGGAAAGTCCTGATTCTCCGTGATCTGATGCCGGGCACCAAACGTTTTGGCGAACTAAAAAAATCCATCGGTCACGTTTCCCAGAAAGTTCTGACGAGCCAGCTCCGTCAGATGGAACAGAGCGGGCTCGTCAGCCGTAAAGTTTATGCAGAAGTTCCGCCGCGGGTAGAATATACCCTCACCAACCTGGGCTACAGCTACAGCCAATCATGGATGCCATGTGGAGCTGGGGAGAAAATTATAAGAAAAAACTCTCCGCCGAAGAATCCGAAACCGCCTGATATTCGTTTGTTTTTTGCAAAAAATGTCTCAAAACCAGTCTTTTGTTTTGAGACATTTTTATTTTCTATTTTTCCCGGAAATTCGGACTGTTTTCTTTCAGCACCACTGTTTCCCAGCTTCCGATTGTTCCATCATACTGTCCGTTCCACACCGGATACTGTTCGACCGGAAGTTTGATTTCCACGGCATTCCGATTAAAGTTCTGTACGAACACATACCGGATTCCATTCTTTTCGCGCGTTGTAACCTCCACGCCATCCGGAATCTCTTTCACCACCGATGTGACACCTGCTTCTTCTGCCAGTTTTCCGCAGAGCTCATCGTACAGACCCTGTTCAAAACCGGCACAGATCTGATATGCTTTTCCTGCGCCATACTGGTTTTCTGTCAGTGCAGGCATTCCTGCATAAAAATCTTTTCCATAAGTCATCAGCACTTCTGCTGTCGATGGTTTCACCAGTTCACAGAGATTGCTGCACCGGTACGTCCGGGTCAGATGCAGACGGTTTTGCGGGACCGGAACTCCTTCGTTCCATTCCCCATCGTACAGGCCGTCAATCTCCATGCTCCGAAGTCCCATTACATCCAGCAGTCCGTGCGGCGTTCCGCCAAGGAAACAAAGATCCGTCTCATCTACAATTCCGGACCAGTACGTTGCCAGGAAAGTGCCGCCTCCGGCCACAAACTGCCGTACTTTTTCCACCCATCCTTCCCGCTGCAGATAAACCACAGGCGCTGCCACGATCTGATAGTCCGAAAGACCCTGCGTTTCATCGATGACATCAACATCCAGGCCGAGTCTGCGGAAGGCGCGGTATGATTTTTCCACGGTTTCTTTGTAAAACAGGCCCTGATTCCGTGGCCCTGCCGCATCTTCCAGTGCCCACCGGTTTTCGGTGTCATAAATCACAGCCACTTTCGGACTGCAGATGGCACCGGAAAGTTCCTGCATCTGCGCCAGGGTTTCTCCTACCTTTGTCACTTCCCGGAATACACGGGTGTCATCTCCTCCATAATGGTCTATCACCGCTCCATGAAACTTTTCGGAAGCTCCACGCTCTGGCGCATCTGGAAATACAGGACGCTGTCTGATCCGTGCGCCACGGCCTGAATGGATGCGGCGTGCAGCATGCCCGGCTTTTTCAGTTTGCTGACCGGCTGCCAGTTTGTTGCGGACGGACAGCTCTCCATCAGATAAAACGGCTTTTTCTGGATACTGCGCATGATATCATGCTGCATCGCCGTATCTGCTGCCGTAACTGCTTCCGCTTCTTTGTGCCAGGTCGGATAATTGTCCCAGGAAACAAAATCAACAATGTCGGCAAACTTGTGATAATCCAGTCCCTTGAAATCATACATCATATTGATGGTCGTAGGCTGTTTGGCACCGGCATCCCGCAGCGCGCTGATCTCCCATTTCACAAAATCGGCTGTCTGATCTGTTACAAATCGTTTCCAGTCCAGATTCAGTCCGTGCAGCGATGCGTCTCCTTTTGGCGACGGACTCTCCACCTGATCAAAACTCTGGTATGTATGACTCCAGAACGCCGTGTTCCATGCATGGTTTAAGCCTGTAAACTGCCATATTTTTGTTTTACCCAGTTCCGAAATGCCTCCTGGCAGAGCGGACAATGGCACTCTCCGCCTAGTTCATTCGAAATATGCCATGCAATGACACCTGGATGATCCCTGAACGCTTCTGCCAGTTTTGTATTGATCTTTCTCGTTTTTTCCCGGTACACCGGCGAGGTATAGCAATGGTTATGACGCTCTCCGTACAGATTTCTCTGCCGCATCGCATCCATGCGGAGTACTTCCGGATATTTCTGTGCCATCCAGCGCGGTCTTGCCGCTGTCGGTGTAGCCATCATGACAGAAATTCCATTTTCATACAGGCGGTCTACCATTTTTTTGAGCCATTCCAGATCAAACACGCCTTCTTCCGGCTCCAGGAATGCCCAGGAAAAGATGCCGAGGGAAACTTCATTTATTTTCGCTTTTTTGAAATACGCAAGATCCTGTTCCAGAATTTCCGGATATTCCAGCCATTGTTCCGGATTGTAATCTCCGCCATGCAGAAGTTTTCCAAAATTTATATTCTGTCTCATGAAAATCTCCTTTTATTCTCAAATGCCTCGGAATGTAAAGGTAAATTCCAGTTTCTGGTCAACCGAAATCAGGTATTCCGGATGGGTCTGTGCACCCCAGCTGTCGTCTCCTCCGACACCCATCTGCTGTTTTGCCACGCGCACAACGGTGTAATGTACCTGCGGCAGTTCATACGGATGCATCGCATTTTCCAGCTCGTGCGGTGTGTACGGCAGTGCGGAAAATTCCATCTTGTCGCCGCTAAACATCATACCACGGCCCTTGCGGTTCGTCACGGTTGCCCAGCGTACACCAACCTTGTTGCCGCACTCCTGCGGAACGAGATATTTCGCCATATTGTCTTCGACTTTATTCTTATAAACGCCAAGCTTTGCTCCGGCGCAGCGGTCCACATACGTCTCCTCCGGTCCCATGCCATACCAGGTAACGTGGTCGTAATCGGCATCCAGCTTGAACATCACGCCGAATTCCGGCATATCGCCGAGCTCTTTCACCGGATCATACGTCAGCGTCGTCTGAATGCTTCCATCGCCGAAGACACGGTAGGTCAGACGGCACTCACTCGCCGGTGTGGTCGGCATTACATAGCGGTAGCTGACTTCTGCGCAGTCCTCGTGTACTTCGATTTCCGGTGCATACAGTCCCGGATAATGGCTGCCGTTCGGATATTTGTGGGACAGATACATCGAAGCAATCTTCCACTGGCTGTAACGCATCGGCATCAGGCTTCCGCAGTCATTGTCGATCGGCGCACGCCAGAAGTTCGGTTTCGGAATCATTTTGATCATCTCAACGCCGCCGTAACGGTACGATACGAGTCCGCCGTTCAGATCGGAGAACATCACATCGAAATTCTCGCCGCGCACACCAAAATCATGGTTGGAACGGATCACTTCAAATTTCGCCGGTTTTTCTGCTTTCGCCGGTGCTTCCACTTCATAAACGCCCTGTCCAAATGCAACTTCATGGCCGCGCTTGCCCCATACGGTATCTTCTTTCAGGCGGAAGGAAACGGTCACCGCATACTCTCCCGGAAGTGTCTGTACCGCGATCGGCAGCTCCACCGTTTTTTCCGAAAGCGGCTCCACCGAAACTTCCATCGGCACTTCTTTCAGTTTCTTTCCTTCTTTTTCGAGAAGTACTACGCATGCAAATGTATCGGTATTCACAAACAGGTTTTTATTTTTTACAACCGCCTTGTCTTTCTGCACGTCAATGGAAATATTCTGATAGCAGAATTTTACTTCCTGCATCTTCGGAGACGCGTCGCGCTCGCCGCCGTATACGATACCATTTCCACTGAAGTTATAATCACACGGATGGTCGTCAAAATCACCGCCGTACGCCTGGAACTCTTTTCCGTAGCGGTCTTTTTTATAAATCGACTGATCGATATAGTCCCAGATAAAGCCGCCCTGGAACATTGGCTCTTCCTCGGTCAGATCCATATATTTCTTCATCGCGCCGCAGGAATTTCCCATGGCATGGGCATACTCACAGCAGACGTACGGTTTTCTGCGGTCTTTCGCTAAAAATTCCCGGATCTCGTTGACCGTGGTGTACATCCGGCTTTCCATATCGCTGGTGTCGTTGTATCTGCGGTCATCGTTCACTCCCTCATAATGGACAAGGCGGGTCGGATCCATCTTCCGGTATAACTGAGACATTTCAAAAATAACCTTTCCGCCGAACGATTCATTTCCGCAGGACCAGATCAGAATCGCCGGATGGTTTTTGTCTCTCTGATACATCGAGTTGACACGGTCCAGCATGCAGTCCATCCACTCCGGACGGTCGCACGGTACGACACCGGAGAAATCCCCGTTCCGTACGGCATCCGTATCTCTCGTTCCATGGGACTCCATGTTGCACTCTGCAATCATGTAAATACCGTATTCATCGCACAGATCATAAATGCCGACCGCATCCGGGTAATGGCAGGTACGGATTGCATTGATGTTGTTCTGTTTCATCGTTGTCAGGTCTTTGATCAGCTCTTCTCTCGAAACAACACGGCCGGATACGGAGCTGAACTCGTGGCGGTTGACGCCTTTAAAGACAATGCGTTTTCCATTCAGCATCATGATGTGGTCTTTCATCTCAAAGCGGCGGAATCCGACTCTCTGCGGAATCAGTTCCTGCACCGTTCCATCCTCTGCGGTGACTTCCAGCAGAAGATCATACAGCACCGGTGTCTCTGCGGACCACAGTTCCGGGTGATCGACTTTCAGAACAAACTGTGTTTCCCCATCCAGCACACCTTCGGTGCTCTGCAGTGCCGTTCCGTCTTTTGACAGGGTAATTTTCACTTTTCCTTTTCCGATCGTTTTCGTATCAATGACCAGATCTGCCTTCGTAAACGTATCATCCAGCAGCGTCTGTACTTTCAGATCCGAAACGTGAACCTCCGGAATCGTGTACAGATACACATCACGGTAAATACCGGAGAAACGGAAGAAATCCTGATCCTCGCACCAGCTTCCGCTCGTCCATTTGAAAACCTGCGCAGCCAGTTTATTTTCGCCCTCTTTCAGATACGGGGTCAGTTCAAACTCGGACGGAGTAAACGTATCCTCGCTGTAGCCAAGGAACGTTCCGTTCAGCCATACGGCAATACCGCTCTCTGCTCCCTGGAAGGAAACAAAAAGCCGTTTTCCTTTCATCTGATCCGGCACTTCAAAATATTTCACATAGGAAGCCGTCGGATTGAACCGCTCCGGAATCTCGCCCGGCTGGATTTCTTCTCTTCCTTCCCACGGATACTGCACATTGGCATACTGCGGTGCGTCGTATCCCTCCATCTGGATATGCGCCGGCACGCGGATATCATCCATTTTGTGCAGTCATACTCCGGTGTCTCAAATCCCGGAATCGTGCTCTCGTAGTTCTTTGCATAGTGGAATTTCCACAGTCCATTCAGACTGTGACGGAAGTTTTCCACATGCTGCTCCATTTCTTCCACCGATCCATAATACCTGTGATCGGAATGCGCCGGTACCCGGTTCTCTCCATAATACGTCGGGTCCTTCACTTTTTCATACTGAAATACACCCATTTTTATTTTCCTCCTTCTGGAATTTTATTTTCTTTGATCTTTTGAAAAAAGGTGGATATTCATCCAAATATCCACCTTTTCTGTTCGATTCTTTTTCTTATTTTACAGCACCTGTGATACCTTCTGTGAAGCTCTTCTGGAAGCAGAAGAAAATGATTGCTGTCGGGATCGTACAGATGAATACGCCGAGCATCAGCACGCCATAATCTACAGTGTAGCCGCCGAGCAGGTTCGCTACCAGCATCGGCATGGTAATGGAATCATTGTTCTGTAAGATAACCTTTGGCCACAGATAGTTGTTCCATGCATTCATGAAGGTGATGATCGTTGCTGCCGCATAGGTCGATTTCATGGTCGGCATATACATGCGGAAGAAAATTCCTGTCTCGCTTAAACCATCCAGTCTTGCCGCTTCGATGATATCGTGCGGGAAAGAACGGGAAGCCTGACGGAACATCATAATCATAAACGGAGTGGAAATCGAAGGAAGCATAAATGCTGCCATCGTGTTGACCATTTTTAACTGTGAAAACATACGGAACATCGGGATCATGATTGCTGCGAACGGGATCATCATCGCAGTCAGAAGCACGGTAAATACCGCATCTTTCGCTTTGTCATGATAAATTTCAAATCCATAACCTGCGATTGAGCAGACCAGAAGACAAAGGACCGTCAGTACCGTTGCATTCCGGAACGAGTTCCACAGTGCAAGACGCAGGTTCTGCTGTGCAATCAGTGACTTGAAGTTTTCCATCAGATAAGTACCCGGAATCAGTTTTCCGGCAATAACATCAATACTTCTGTTCGTAGACGCGCAGAACATATAGTACAGCGGAAATACAGAAAGGAGGGATGCTACCGTTAAAACCAGATACATGAAGAATTTCTTTGTTTTTCCCATTATCGCTCGTCACCTACTTTCATCTGAATCAGTGCCAGAATGGCAACCATAATCAGGATCAGGATCGACATTGCTGCCGCATAGCCGAAGTTTGGACTCTGTACAAAGGACATGTTGTAAATGTAATGAGACATGGTCATGGTCGATTTTCCAGGACCTCCGTTTGTCAGGTTCAGGGACTCATCGAACAGCTGCAGCGTACCATTGGTAGAGGTAATCGTGGTCAGCAGGATCATCGGCTTTAACAGCGGAACGGTGATCTTGAAGAAGGTCTGCAGCGGGCTTGCGCCGTCAATTTTTGCTGCTTCGTAGATTGAGTATTCAATGTTCTGCATACCGGAGAGGTAGAATACCATATTGTATCCCGTCCATCTCCAGACCAATGCGATGATGATAACGGCACGGGCTGTCCAGGCATTGGAGAACCACATGATCGGATGCATGCCAAGTCCACGCAGAACGGTGTTGATAAATCCATCGTTTGCAAACAGGGAACGGAAAATCATTGCGTAAGATACCAGCGATGTTGCGCACGGCAGGAAAATACAGGTACGGAACAGTCCCTTGAAACGCAGATCTTTGTTGTTCAGCATCGATGCAAACATCAGACCAAGGATCAGCATGATCGGCACCTGAATAATCAGGTAGAGGAAGGTGTTACTTAAAGTCTGTTTAAAAGTCGGGTCTTTTAAAATACGCGCATAGTTTGCAAATCCGTTGAATTTCAGGTTAATGCCCATACCGGTCTGCAAAGACAGGATAAATGCCTGAATCATCGGATAAAAGCTCATCCATGCGATCAGAATCGTTGCCGGAAGCAGAAAAACCCATCCGGTAAAATTCTGTTTTCTTTCCAAGTTCATTCCTTTTTTCTTCTGGCTGCTCATGGAATCTTCCTTTCTTTTTTCGCTGCGAGGTACGCTTGAAAAAATCTTTTTGCAGACAACATCGCATGTTCTCCTGCAGAAATCATTTTTCAAGCCCACCCCGGGGCAGATACAGAACGGGCCTGCTTCTGTCTGTCTAGAAGCAGACCCGTTTCTTATCGTCCTACTTTTTTACAATATGAGAAATCTTAGTTACCCATGTTGAACTCTACGGTTTCCTGTGCAGTCTGGAGTTCGCTGTCCATATCTGCTCCTGTCTGGATGATATTGGAAAGTGCGGTTCCGACAGCATCGCGTGCATCGTAGTAGAATGCTCCAGTGATGTTGGATGGAGTCTTGGTTGCGAAATCAACGATTTTTGCATAAACCGGATCATCGCTGAAGAATGCAACTGGCTGTGCATATGCTTCGGAATCTCCTGCCGGTGCCCAGGTTGCCAGAGCGCCTTTTGCGATGATGTCATCGTAAAGAGCTGTGCTGCCTGCGAAGGTAGATTTCATAAAGTCAATGGCAAGATCGGTTTTCTTGCAGTTGGAAGAAATTGCCCAGGAAGAACCACCGTTGTTGGAGTAGTTGGTTGCTCCGTCGATGCCGTCCAGTTTTGGCATATTGGTGAGCGCCCATTTACCGGACTGATCGTCATTTGCTGTGATGGAAGCCATGATCCAGCATCCGTTGATAACGCCTGCTGTGGTTCCGTTGTTGATGGATGCAATATACTGATCCCAGTCGGTAACTTCTACCAGAGTACCATCTTTTACCATCTGGCTGTAGATCTCAAGGATTGGTTTTAATGCTTTGTTGTCTACAATATTTACGGATCCGTCCTCGTTGAACAGGGACTCACCGCAGGACTGCAGCATTTCCATAACAAGGTCCGGAGATCCGGCCTGAGATGTCAGGATTGGCTGGCCTGTTTTCTCTTTGACAACTTTTGCTTTTTCCATAAAGTCATTCCAGGTAATGTCTGTGAAATCATCTACGGTAAAGCCTGCCTCTTCCAGCATATCGGTACGCAGGCACTCGATCACAGCGCCATTGTCAAACGGAATTCCGTAGTTCTTTCCATCCAGTGTAGAGTAAGCAACTTTTGCGGATGAGAATTCACCAAAGTCGATACCGGAATCGGTCAGATCTGTGAAAATGTCCGGGTAGTTGGTTGCATATTTCTGGAAGGAGTTGTCCTGCATCAGGAAGATATCCGGCAGAGTACTTAAGTCTCCTGCAGAAACTGCTGTGGTCAGGCGGGTTTCAATGTCATCGGACTGTACTTCGCTGACTTCTACTTTAAAGCCTTCGTGATCCTGTGCGTAAATCTCAGCTGCTTTCTGGATCGCATAAACGTTGAAGTTCGGGTCCCAGGTCCATACGGTTAAGGTGTTGTCATCATCTGAACCACCTTCTACTACGTCGCTGCTCTCTGATTTTGCAGTGGTGTCATCTGCTGCTGATGCATCGTTTCCGCCGTTGCTGGAGCTTGTTGTAGTTCCTCCGCTGGATCCGCATGCAGCCAGTCCAAGTACCATTGCTGATGCCATTACGATTGATACAATTTTTCTTCTCATATTGCACATCCTCCTTAAGATGTTATTTTACAACCTGACTTTTTCACATATATCGCTTAAAAGTCTTTTGGTTGTTTTGTACATTTTTTAGGTTTTTATACCCTCAACATGTACAAATTATAACAACATTCTTTCGTCTGTTGTGCGCATATTCGACTCTATCCTATGCATTTTCAACTATCTATAGATATTTTCACTTTGTTTCACCATCCTTCCTGTGTTTTTATGTCAAATTTCAACAAATTCTGCTCGTAATGTTCCGGTGCCCTCCGCCATTGCTGGGGCGAAACGCCGAGAATCTTTCGAAAATTACGATTAAAAGTGGATATTGTTGTGAATCCGCAGTGCAGTGCAATGTCACTTACGGAGCATTTGTCTTTCTCAGCTCTTTGCACGCTGCCCGGATCCGAACCCAGTTGATATATTCCACCGGCGGCATCCGCATGGATTCCTGAAAAATACGGCGCAGATGTGTCTCACTGATGTGGCACACATCCGCAAGTTCTTCAATCCGGATGCTCTCGTGGAAATTTTCCCCGATATAATTGAGCGCAGGAAGAATCAGGGCAATGCTGGCATCATCCAGAATGGCATTCTTTTCCTGCGTCTCATCTTTTTCATTCCATCTCGCAATCTGCATCAGAAGCGCCCGCGTCAGCCCCTTTACTTCTTCCAGATAAAATTCCTCTTTTTCATCCATGCATTTAATAATCAGTTTGATCAGCTCCGCCACCTCAGGTCTGTCCTCATTTTTCGAGTAATGAGCCCTCTGGTTGATGCGGGAAATCAGCTTCTGTGCCATACGCGAATTATCCTTATACAGTTTTGTGATAAAGCCTTCCACATCAATAAACAGCCATGCCCAGGAGCACAGACTGTTTTCCTTTGAGTTTGTCGTATGTGGAAAGTTCTTTGGTACTACCGTAAATGCCCCCCGTCGTACGGAATTTCTTTATCTTCCAGGACAATTGTCCCCTCACCGTAATAGCAGACGCCGATCTCCATCATATTATGAAAATGCAGGTAATCAATCTGGTAACCGTAATTCTGCACCCACTTTTCTCCCAGAAGTGCCAGCACCGGACATTTTTCCGGCACTTCATAAAAGCGGTACTCCATTTTCATCTTTTTCTTTCTGCTCATACAGCCACCCCCTCGAAATAGTAACTCCATCATACCATGTACTGTTTTTTCCTACAAGCAAACCTGCAGAACCTGCCACTCATCTGTTCCCTTCGTATGCATGGAAACAAAAAAACTGCCGAAAAAGCTTCTCTTTCAAAATCTCTTTCGACAGTTTCCTTTCCTCTGACAGAATTTTTTATCATGCTTCTTTTTTCTGAATCATCGCCAGAAATACCAGCGGCTCGTCTCCTTTGCAGGAAATCGCATGCCCGTTTCCGTCCTCGCAGAAGGTCGTCATTTCTGCCTCCACCGGATACGTCTTGTCGTTGTCCTGGTACAGACCCTCTCCTGATAAAATGTGATATACTTCCGTCTCACCGTGATGCTCATGATAGGAAAGCTCATCCCCCGGCAAAATCGTCACTTTTGCAAATAAGGTTACTTTTCCCGAAAGGCGGTCGCCTCCAGGAGTTTTTCTGTTGTGTGTTTGTCTGCCATAATTTTTTCCTCGCTTCATTTTGTATTTCCATTCACTTAATTCATCTCATCACCTGCAGAGATGTGAGAATCCTTGCTGTAAGCCCCTTCTAAGAACGCTTTCTCATCCACCCCTGCCAGATATCTTTTCAGCAAAAAAGCACAAAAATACGGAAACGTATAAATCTGCTCTCCGTATCCCATGTTACTGCCTGTAAATTTAATTCCGCAGTGGATGTCCGCATACTTTTTCCCGCTGATTAAAGTTCGTATGGATTTTGCCATTCCATTCTGTGCTTTAACCTCGACCGGAATCAGCGCATTTGCTGTCCGGACAAAAAAATCCTGCTCCAGTGAAGAATCGTCCCGTTTATAATAATACAGCCGGTAACCTGATTTTACCAATGCTTCTCCGACAACATTCTCATAAAGCGCACCTTTGTATACACCAAGATTTTTATTGCTTCTTAAATTCACCTGGGCTTCTTCATCAAGCATGGCTACCAGCAAACCACTGTCTGCGAAGTAAAGCTTGTATTTCGTTTCATCATAATTTCCCTGCAATGGTAATTCCGGAAAATTCATACAATAGCATACATTGACCATTCCCGCATCATGCAGCCATTCGATACAGCCGCGGTAATCACGGAATCTCGCTCCTGATGCCACTTTTGAAATCTGAAACTTTTTGTTATCCTTGGCAAGCTGCACCGGAATATGGTTGAATACATTTAAAATTCTGGTCTGATCCATTCCTTCCGCATATTTGCGAATGTCCTCTTTATAGTCTGCAATCAGCTGTCTCTGTACTTCCAGTGAGCCCTCAAATGTTCCCTTTTCGACAAATTCCCGCACAACAGCCGGCATTCCGCCCAGAATACAGTAGTCTAAAAAGAGTTCACTGTACACCGCCATCTCTACTTCATTAAACGGCTTCAGCGTCCGCATATGTTCCAGCATATCCTCTACCGTGCTGTCATCATATCCTTTCGCCCACAAAAATTCTTCAAAATCCAGAGAAAACATTTCATAATCGGATTTATAGCCAACACTGTTGCTTTCAATTTTCCGGTAATTGTTCCCAATCATAGAGCCACTGCAGATCACGTCGAATCTGCCATCGATTTTAAAGAATTTCAGTGCAGTTGCAATCTCCGGAAATTCCTGCAGCTCGTCAAAAAAGAGCAGGGTCTCGCCTTCTATAAAACGTTTTGACGGATCAATCCTGGAAATATTTTTGATAATACCTTCCGCTTTGTATCCATCCGTTGTAATCATTTTATACTTTGGTTCTTCTACAAAATTAATACTGATCACACTTTTATAGTTTTGCTCTCCAAACCGCCGGATGGATTCGGTTTTTCCCACCTGCCGCGGTCCTTTTACAATCAACGGTTTCCGGTCCGGATTGCTTTTCCATGCACTCAGAAAAAAATCGATTTTCGTTTTAAATAAAGCATCTCTTTCGCGCACCTCCTCTGCTTATTCTGATGCTTTTATTATATTCTTAACCGCAAAGGAAAACAACTTTTTTCACAAAATCAGAGGGAATTTTTCTATCTTATTCACATTTTCTGAGCGACTTTACACCATTTCTTCACATTTTCCTTTTTTAGTTTATCGCGCATCAAAAGAGCCCGTCCGGATATGCCAATCGGATATTCCAAACGGGCTCTTTCTATTTTTCAATTTTTACGGATCTGCTATGCCACAACATCCTCAAACTGCGAGTTATACAGATTTGCATAGAATCCATTTGCCGCGAGCAGCTCTTCGTGATTTCCCTGCTCGATGATATCGCCGTCTTTCATAACAAGGATCAGAATCTTGTTGTCTGCCAGAATGGCACGCGCAATCGCCAGACGCTGTTTCTGACCGCCGGAGACGTTGCTTCCGCCCTGGGCGATCGGCGTTTCGTATTTGTCATCTTTTGCTTCGATGAACTCAGTTGCCTGCGCAATTTCCGCTGCTTTTGCAATCTCTTCATCTGACGCATCATCTTTTCCAAAACGGAGGTTGGATGCGATCGTTCCGGAGAACAGAACACCTTTCTGCGGTACAAAACCGATTTCATCCCGCAGATCTTTCATTGTGATCCTGCGGATATCTTTTCCATCCAGTGTGATGGATCCGCCCGTTACATCGTAAAGACGCGGAATCAGGTTGACCAGTGTAGATTTTCTACAGCCGGTACTTCCGATGATCGCGGTTGTCTTTCCAGATTCTGCCACAAAGTCGATGTCATGAAGCACATCTTCCTCGGCACCCGGATATCGGAAGTTGACATGTTCGAAACGAACCACACCGTTTTTGACTTCCACTTTTCCCGGATTTTCTGCAGCTTCAATCGAGGACTTGGTCTGAATGACTTCGTCAATTCGTCCGGCAGCATGGACACCACATTCAGCTTTTTAAACTGATGCAATGCACGAAACAGTTCTTCAAAACTCTCTGTCACTCTTTTTCCCTTCTTCTTCCGCAAATATTTAATATCGTTATCTATTTACTAGTGTTAAATAATAACACCGGCAAGTTTCTCTGCCAAGAAAAATGCCGGTGTTTCTACTTTTTTTATAAATACGCAAGTTTTATTTTATACTATACTTCGTGTTGCGTCCCTTACCTTCCACAGTTATGATCCCTTTTTCCTCCATCTCTTTCAAAAGCTTTGTCGTTTTTGATCTTCCAAATGAAACATATGGTGCAATTTCCCCCATAGATTTCAACCTGTTTTTGCTTAATATCCCGTATATCATTTTCTCATCTTCTGTCAAATCCAGATTGCTTTCCCAGACCGGAAGTACAATCTGAATCGCATTTTCTGACACTTCAAACTCCGGTTTTCTTAAGCTTTTTTCGTAAAGTTGTCTGATTCTCATAATTCCCGTTCCAAAGATCTCAACAAATCCCAACCGGTAAAAAACATTTGCCAGATTTCTATTTCTTAAAACAGAAAGTTTTCCGGACAAATATTCCTCTTTTGTAATACCTGCCGGCAGACCTCCCGGAGAAACTACTTCGATTCGATCCTCAAACATCAGAACTCTGATTTGCGATTCCACATCCCAGATCCTGTGAATCAAACCATTGGCGATCGCCTCTCGAAATGCAGCTTCTGGTATTTTTTCTATTTTTTTTCTGTCCGCACCTTTAATTTCCTCATATTGATAGTAATCTCTGAAAATTTCAATCGCTTTCTCATACACCTCTAAAATCGATCTGTTTTCAAATGTTACTCTTTTCTGGATAATACTGATGTTTTCGCCGAATCTGACCATGTCGATTCCCGGAAAGTGGTTCTGATCTGCCAAAAGACCAGCGGCATTATTGTATCCATTGGCATTGTCGTATAGATTCAAGGTTTTCAGCGTGTCCTGGCTAAAGGTTTCGATCTGAATATGTTCTTTCAGCTTTCGCTGTAAAATCTGAAAGGTCAGATTCTGGTCTTTGCATGGCAGTTCTTCAAATCGGATATTTTTTCCTTCCAGAACAAGCCTGGAAAATTCCTGTGTATCTACTTCTATCGTCGCGGTATCATTTCGTTTATATGCTTTTGACCTATATAAATACGGCTTCTGCGCACCGCTTTGTACGGTAAGTTTGATAATTTTATCATTATTTTGTGTTTCCAGTTTATAATCTGGCTGTGGAGAAATACTGTCATTAATTTTATTTTCTATATCCAGGCATGACTGTTTTACATCCGATAAGCCTTTACTGTTTCCCTCGTCATCGACTCCAAACAGAATAACTCCACCGTCATAATTCGAAAAAGCACTTACTGTTTTCAGAAATGTATTGGTAATCGTTTCTTTAAATTCCATGGTCCGTGTTTCTCGCATTCTGTTCACATCCTTTCCACTTTTTCATGCTTTTATTATACGCAAAACACGCAAAAAATCAATCGTATTTTTTTGCGATTGCTTTTTTGCGTGTTTTCAATCAATAAACTCGCGAATCAATTGTTTGTTTGCTTATTTCCATTCAAAAAATATTCGCAATCTGATTCGTTTAAAATTTTCAGCGTTCTGCCTCCTGCTGCCGGTTCCACCAGAGCGCCAAACAGTCCTTCCTTGTCCCGGAACCGGGAATAAATAGAACCCGTGGTTGTCTCTGCTTTTGCCGCAATTGTGCGAAGCGATGCATCCGCATATCCTTTTTCCAGAAACCCCTCCTTTGCACAGGATAAAATTCGCTCTGAAACGCCTTCGATTGGTTTTGTCAAGTTAACCTTCCTTCTTATAACAGTGTTATATAACGCTGTTATAAATATAAATCGTTTTCTTTTTGTTGTCAAATACGGTAATTGTCAAGGTCGGTTTTTCAAATACGCTTTCTGTTTCCATCTTGAATGGATTCCTGCTCCATGTTAGAATAAACACACAATGAAATTTCTATCTTAATCAGACTTTAGCAAAAACAAGAGTTTTTATGGGATGAAATAAATCAACCTTATCTGAACAAACTTATCAGATTCTGCGAGACGATATTTTAACGCAGAAGATCAAATGCGGAGAAAAGCTGAAAGCCGAAGTGACCTCTATTTTTGCCAAAGGGCGCGAAGCCGCAAAATGCGGGGACATAAAAACCTGGAACGACTGCTCCGATGATTTTCACCTGGTCTTCTACCGCTATTGCAACAATTCCCGACTCACCGAGTCTGCCAAACGCCTCAAAAGCGGCATTTCCATTTTTTCCAACCAGTACAGCCAGGAAACCGCCATCCAGACGAGCATTGATGCCGAACATGAAGCAATTTTCGCTGCTTACCAGAACGGTGAAACAGAAAAAGCCGTCCAGATGATGAAAACTCATCTAAACGACTCTCATGCCCTCCTGCTGAAATACTCCGGCCCTGCTGCAGCTTATTGCGCTTCATCCGGCACACACTTTATTTTCTTTATTTCTCCATCAAAAAGCATCAGAATCCGGTCGCAGACATTTGCTACCAGCGCCAGATCATGGGAAATAAAAAGCATGGCCATATGCTCTTCTTGTTGAAATCTCTTTCAGAAGATCCACGATTTCCTTCTGCACCGAAACATCCAGCGCGCTTGTTGCTTCATCGCAAATCAACAGCGCCGGATGCCGCAGCAGTGCTCTGGCAATACAGACTCTCTGGCATTCCCCTCCGCTGATCTGCGATGGATATTTGGCGAGATAGCTCACCGGAAGGTGCACACGTTCCAAAATCTCTTCACACTGCCTTTTTCTTTCTGTTTTCGGAATTTTTCTGTAATAAAGCAATGCGTCATCCAGATTCTGCCCAATCGTCATCTTCGGATTCAGGGAAGATTTCGGATTCTGAAAAATCATCTGCACTTTTTTTCCAATTTCTTTTTGCGTCCTTTTTCCGGAAATCTGTTTTCCTTCCAGGTAAATGCATCCTTTCGTTGCCGTCGTAATGCCTGTCAGGATCTTTACGATTGTACTTTTACCGCTTCCGCTGTTTCCAATCAGCCCCAGACACTCTCCCGGCATCATTTCAAAACTGATGTCTTTTAATACATAAGTTCCATCTGAATTTCTGTGAAACTGTTTTTTTAAATGTTCCACCCGAAGCAGTGCTTCCATACCATTTCCGTACCTTTCTCTATCCCTCATCGAGTACAAGTTTCACCGGCTGCGGAATTGCCGCAATCAGTTTTTTCGTATAATCCTCTTTTGGGTCGTTCCATATTTCTTCCGGCAAACCCGATTCTATGATCCGGCCCTGATACATAACGCCGATTTCATCGGCAAGTCTTCTTGCAACTTCCATATTATGTGTCACCAGCAGAATCGAAAGATCTGTCTTTTTCCGCAGTGCGAGCAGCGTCTCGATCGTCATATCCTGTGAGGCGACATCCAGCGCACTGGTCGGTTCATCTGCCAGTAAAAGGGACGGCTGATTCATAATCGCAAGCGCAATTGCAACACGCTGACACATTCCTCCGCTTAATTCAAATGGATATGATTTTAAAACGCGCTGCGGGTTTTCAAATCGAAGCTCTTTTAAAAGCTCTTCCGCATCCTCTAAAATCTCTTTTTTGCTTTTTTTCCCCGCTGTTTTTGCATGCATATTTTGGCATTCCACAAACTGTTTCCCGATTTTGGCAAGCGGGCTTAATGACTGTTCCGGGTTCTGAAAAATATAACCCATTTTGTTTCCATGGACTTCACACCATTCCTTCTCTGAAAGCTGTATCAGATTCTGTTCTCCCATCCAGATATCTCCGGAAACAATTTTTCCCTCTTTTGTCAGGAGTCCTCCGATTGTACGAAGCAGAGTCGATTTTCCAGAACCACTCTCGCCGACAATAACGTAAATTTTCCCGGGAGAAAGAGAAAAGCTGACACCGTCAACTGCCAGCTTTTCTCCATATGTTACCGTTAAACGATCCACAATCAGATTTTTCTCTATTTGATTTTTCTCTGCCAGATGTTTGTCTGTCTTATTCTCTTCTATCCTGTTTTTTTTCATCTTTTGCGATCCGTTTCGTCTTTCGCCGTTGTTCCGGCTTTTGTTTCCTGTGCTTCTTTATTTATTCTTCCACAGACAGAGTATTGGTTACCAGATAATATTCCGTCGGATTGATCTGTACTCCTTTTACTTTGTTGGAGTATACAAAGATCAGCTGCTGATCTGCCACAAATGCAAATGGCATATCATCCAGTACCTGCTGCTCCAGTTCTCTGGTAAGAGAAACCACTTTGTCGTTATCCGATGTGGTACCAATTTCCGCTGCCAGCGCGTCTACTTTTTCGTTGGAATATCCACCATAATTGTTGCTGGCTCCCGTCGTAAACAACATATTGATAAAGTACGACGGAGTTCCAATCGGCGCCATGGCATAGTTTAAAATAGCAAGATCGAAATCACCCGATGCAAGAGGATCATCCAGCACATCCTGTGTCTCAATGGAAAGCTCAATTCCAATCTGGGACAGTTCTGCCTGAAGCATATCAGCAAGCTGGATGCAGTTGTCATTGTAGCTGTAAGTCAGCACTTTGAACGAAAGATTCACGCCGTCTTTGTCGAGGATACCATCTCCATCGGTATCCTGGTATCCTGCATCTGCAAGAATTTCTTTTGCTTTATCCGCATCGTAGGAATCGACGGTCAGATTTAATCCGTCTGTACCGCCAAATGCCAGGTTGTCCGGATAAATTCCATAGCACGGAGTTGCAAATCCCTGATAAACAACATCTGCATAGCCTTCACGGTCAATACAGTAATTGATTGCCTGACGTACTGCCAGATCGTCCAGTCCTTCTGTTTTCAGATTGAAGCTTAAAAAGTTTGCTCTTGTTGTCGTCACGGTATCGGTTGTATATTTCGAAGTATCTGTGAACTTTGATGCTCCGTTTGCTGTTTCCTGTGCGATCAGGTCAATCTCTCCGTTAGCAAGTGCCATATCCAGCGCATCCTGATCGTCGATAATTTTCAGCTCTACGGTGTCTGCCTTCGGAGCGCCGCCCCAGTAATTTTCGTTGGCACGCATTTTGACATCCGTCATAGCGGTAAACGAAGTTGCAACGTAAGGTCCTGTGCAGGAAACACCAAGCTCCTCATCCGGTTCTTCTGTTGCATCATAAATACCGAGAAGCGGATCACACAGATCATTTAACAGTGTTGGATTTGGTTCCGGCGTTACAATTGTAAATTTCATGCCGTCTGCTTCCATGGATTTGATTTTTAAGGTCGAATCTGCTCTCTCATTTTTCTCATAGGTACGCTCAAAGCATGCTTTTACTGCTTTTGCATCTACCGTTTTTCCGTTTGAGAACGTTACGCCATCACGAATGGTGAAAACCCAAGTATTTTCATCCGGTGTCTCTACCGATTCTGCGATCCATGGCTGCGGCTCAATATTTTCATCCAGACGGTACAGATTTTCGCTGATTCCATAGATGGACATGATCCAGCCATCCCAGTTATACGCAACGTCCAGACTTTCTGCACCAAAGAAACCGGTAGTAGCTCCAAGAACGAGATCTGCTCTTTCTCCATCTGTAGTCGTTTCCCCGGACTTTGAAACTGCGCCTGCTGCTTCCTCGGATGCTGAAGTCACACTTGCTGCTTCCGAACCTGATTTGGAAGATGTTTCACTCTCATTTGCCGTGCCGCATCCCGTTGCAAGAGATGCGAACAGGCAGGCTGCCATCATGACACTTACAATCTCTTTTTTCATTTGATTTTTCTCCTCTTTTTTGGTTTTTCCCGTCTTTCAGACGATCTTTTTTATGGAATCATCTGTCCGCCTTTTCGCGTTGCAGGTGGTTTCATCTTGAATTTAATTTTCTGTTCTTGCTTCTTTCTTATGTACAAACTCGCTCAGTCGGTCTCCGAACAGCTGAAAAACTGTCACAACCAGAAACAGGGCCAGACCATTAAAAACGATAATCCATGGTGCTTTCTGCAGATAATCTCTCGCCTCGCTCATAACGGTCCCCACTCTGCGGTAGGACGCGCAGCACCGAGTCCCAGAAACGAAAGTCCTGCCATACTGAGGATTACACTTCCAATATCCATAGCCGCTGTTACAATAAGGCTTCCCATCATATTGGGCAGAATATAGGCTGTTATCATGCGATAAAGCGGTACACCGTTCATTCTTGCGGCATATATATAATTTTCCTGTTTCATGGAAACCACAAGACTCCGGGAAAGCCGTGCATACGTTGTCCAGTACACGGCGCTTAAGGCAAGCACGCCGTTCCACAGGCCGACACCTAAAATTCCCGCAATCGCAATCGACAGTACAAAAGCAGGAAAAGCCTGGAAAACCAGCGTGATTTTCATCAGAATCTCATCCAGAACCCCGCCTGCAAATCCGGCCAGAATTCCAACCAGTGTTCCCACCAGAAATACGATTCCGACAATCAGAAGTGCTGTATAAATCGATGTCCTGCTTCCCGCCAGAATACGGCAGAACACGCACCGCCCCAGATTGTCCGTTCCAAACAAATATTCTTTGCACGGCGATAAGAATGCATTTCTTACATTCACCGCATACGGATCGTGGCGGATCAGATGCGGACCGATTACCGGGATGATTAAGATAACTGCGAGAAACAACAGACTGATTTTAAATTTTCCATCCATTTTTTTCATCGTGCACTCTTTTCCCTTCTGACTCTTGGAACCAGAATCTGACACAAAAACTCTACTGCAGCATTTATCAGCAGGTAAATCATTGCCATCCAGACAACATAAGCCTGAATCACCGGATAATCCCGCGCGCTGATGGATGTCACAGCAAGTCTTCCGACTCCCGGCCAGGAAAAAATAGTTTCCACAATGGCAGAACCGCCAAGCAGAGTTCCAAATGACATGCCAAGCAACGTAACAATCGGAAGCATACAATTTTTCAGCACGTGGAAAAAGAGAATCCGGTTCTCCGAAGCTCCTCTTGACTTTAAACCATCGACATACTCCTGTTCCAGCTCCTGAAGCACAATGCCGCGAATCTGGCGGATATACCAGGCAGACAGTGTCAGCGCCAGGACAAGAGCCGGCATAATAATTCCTTTTCCACTTACCGATCCTATGACCGGCAGAAGCTGCAGTTTCATGGACAGTACATACATCATCAGCAGCGCCAGGAAAAAGGATGGAAGGGAGGACAGAAAATAAGTGACGAAACGAATCATATTGTCAAACCCTCTGTCCTTATACTTCGCACACAGTACTCCGATCGGAAAGGAAATCAGGATCGTAAGCGCGAGCGCTGCCACTGTCAGAAGCAGAGTCGCCGGAATCGTTTTCTTTAACTCGCCGGCCACGGCTTTTCCTGTTTTATAGGATTCTCCCAGATCTCCGTGGAAGAATTCATTCAGCCATCTTCCATACTGCACGGCAAAGGGATCATTCAGGCCAAGCTCTTCCCGTTTTAATTCCAGTGCCTTTTCCGAAACACGCATACCGGATTTTTTCAGTGCCACCATTGCCGGATCTCCCGGCGAATGATAAACCAGTAAAAAAGAAAGGAACGTAATTCCGATCAGCAGAAGTATTGTTTTTCCGATCACTGTTAACCATTTTTTTATCATGCTATTCCTCTACTTTACCGCGCGGAGCATAAAAAGCGGGGTCGATGCAAAATTAATTTTTTCTACATCATCCCAGACTTTTTTCCAGACCTCCCTGTCTGCCGTTGCTTCGCAAAAACCAGCCCGACGAATCATCCTCAGATCTTCTGTCGGACGCGCGCATCTGCTCAGAATCAGATTTCTGGCGATTTCTTCCATCTTATACGCTTCATCATATGCATTGAAATCAAAAACTTCTGCATCCTCTACATTTCTGTGATCCTCTTCGAATGCATTCTTCTGTTTGTCATCAAAAAGATAGTTATACCATCCTGCATCAAAATTTAAAAGAATGCCTCCTTTTTTCAGAACACGGCACCATTCCTGATATGCCTTCTGCGGTTCTTCCAGATTCCAGGTGAGATTTCTTGTTACAATTACATCAAAACTTCCGTCCTGTATGTTTTCTAGATTCTGCACATCTCCTCTCATCCATGTGATCCTGGAAGCATACGTTCCCGCATTCTGCATAGCATGGTTCAGCATTTCCTGCGTATAATCTACCGCGGTCACATCATACCCTCTTTTTGCCAGGCTAATGGCGAAAAATCCAGGACCAGTTCCCATATCGGCTATTTTTATCTTTTTATCCTCTGGAATTTCTTTCAATATGACATCCATCCAGCTCTTTTCATTGCTGTGATTCAGTTCATGACAGACAACATCCGAATAGCTCTCTGCCCGGCGTGTCCAATATTCTTCTACTTCTTTTAACATTTTCATAGTCTGCCTGTTCTTTTCTATCTGTAATTAAAGTCAAAATCCTCTTGCAGGTCTGCTGCAAAAGGATTTTGGAATTGATTTGCAGGAAGCAGAGGAAAACGCCCCGAAGCGGAGGAATGGCGGCGATTTACAGCTGTTCCCGCATCCTGCGCGTCAAAAAGTGCGGAACTTTCTGACGTTACAGGATCAAAAATTTTTGACGTAAGCATAATAACATAAAAAAAACGCTAAAATAAGCCCCTCTGGGGGATATTTTTCGCGTTTTTTCAAATTTTTTTTTAATACAACCACTATTTTGCCCATCTCAATTACTTGCGTAAATTCGATGGACACGTCTTATATCCCCATAGCTAAAGCCTTAACTTGACCCATATTTATACAAGATAATTTCGATAAGCAAGCAATGAATATAGTACATCCAGTCCTTGCCAGATAGAACGTACTCCGGGCATACCATCGCTCGGAGCACCTTTCGTCCCTCCAAGAACTCCCAGATCATAAATTGCTTCTTTAAGTGAATACGCTTCAGGAATTTCCTTGCTTTTTCTTGCGCAACAACATAATACTTTCCATTCCTCTTCAGCAAATACGATCCCACTTGAAATTTCCGGACATATTTTCCCAAGATAAGTCAGATTTAATATCTGCATTGCAATGACAGAATATAATAACGTCAGAAAGCTTAATCTCCCATATTCCCTTGCCTGGTTCTTTTCTATTTTGCATCCACTCTTTAATATAAAATGAAACCGTTCTATCTTCCATCTGTGTGCATAACACTGTACCAGCTTTTTTATTTCTTTTTCGCTCTTTACCGTTACCGTTGTCAGCCGTGACATGTGACAATAGGCGGTAATACATAACGCCAGAGCGTGTCTGAAAAAGGCTTTTCGCAGGCTGCGAGTCCCGTTTGTGGGAGATTTTGTCCGAATGAAGGTAGCGTAGCGTGCTACGGCAACTGAATGAGGGCAAAATGCACCGCAAAGTGGTGCTTGCAACACAGCATGTTCACGCTTGAATCAGGTGCTGAGGAAATAGCAATGAATCGTGTTCCTGGTTTTTGCCGGTCTTGCTATTTTCGTAGGTGGGTGATAAAATGACGATAGATCGTGAGATCAAAAAGGGAGGAATGTTGTGGGACGATTCTTTAATTCGAAGGTCAATGCGTTTCAGGATGTGTTAAACTCCAAAATATATATCGATAAAACAGGATTACTGGAATACACCAACAGTGTGATAGACACAACATCAAAGTTTATCTGCAACAGCCGACCCAGAAGATTTGGAAAATCAATCACGGCGGATATGCTCACTGCGTATTACAGCAGAAGTCTGGATACGGAAGAAATTTTCGAAAAACTTGAGGTCGGAAAAACAGCGGATTTTCGAAAGCATCTGAATCAGTACGACGTGATTCATATTGACATTCAGTGGTGTATTGAGCGGCCGGAGGTGCAGATCAGGTAATCACTTTTATTAACAAAAATGTGATTGAAGAGCTGCGTGAAACATATGAAAAAGAATTATCGGAGGGAACATCGTCGCTTCCGGATGCGTTGTCACAGATCAGTGCAAAAACAGGAAAAAAGTTTATTCTGATTCTGGACGAGTGGGATGTACTGATTCGAGATGAGGCGGCAAATCAGAAAATACAGGATGAATATATCAACTTTTTGCGAGGGCTTTTTAAGGGAACGGAACCTTCGAAATATATTCATCTTGCATATCTGACTGGAATCCTGCCGATCAAAAAAATAAGGACACAGTCTGCACTGAACAATTTTTCAGAATTTACAATGCTGGATGCGAAAGTTTTTGCAAAATACACTGGTTTTACAGAAGAAGAAGTGCAGGCGCTCTGTCGGACATACAACAGCGATTTTGAAAAAGTAAAGCGCTGGTATGACGGATATCTGCTGGAAGAGTATCAGGTTTATAATCCAAAAGCAGTTGTAGAGGTTATGACCTGGAATAAATATCAGAGCTACTGGTCAGAAACGGGCACGTATGAATCAATTGTACCGATGATTAACATGAATTTTGATGGTCTGAAAACGGCAATGATTGAACTGCTGGCAGGCGGATCTGTGAAGGTAGATACTTCAACGTTTCAGAATGATATGATAAACTTTTCCGATAAGGATGATGTGCTCACATACCTCATCCATCTGGGGTATCTGGGATATGATCAGCAGCAGGAAACAGCGTTTGTGCCAAATGAAGAAATACGGCTGGAGCTGACGAAGGCGGTAAAAAGAAAAAAATGGAATGAATGGATTTCGTTTCAGAGAGAATCGGATGCACTGCTGGATGCGACACTGGATGGAGATGCGGAAAGCGTTGCTGAAAAGATAGAAGAAATTCACATGGCCTATACATCTGTAATTCAGTATCACGATGAAAATTCATTGAGCAGTGTGATTTCGATCGCATATTTAAGTGCTATGCAGTATTATTTCAAACCTGTCCGTGAAATGCCGACAGGAAGAGGATTTGCAGATTTCGTGTTTTTACCGAAACCGGAATATATACAGCAGTACCCGGCGATGGTTGTGGAATTGAAATGGAATAAGAGTGCACAGACAGCGTTGAATCAGATCGCGGATAAAAAATATCCGGAGTCTTTGCGACAGTATACGGGAGAAGTTCTGCTAGTGGGAATCAATTACGACAAGAAAAGTAAAAAACATGAGTGTGGAATTGAGAGCTATGAAAAATAGGAGGAATCTGTATGAAAAGATGTAGTTACTGTGGCAAAAAAATAAACGGAAGTGTTGGATTTTGCAGTGATGCATGCGAAAGCCGCTATAAAAAAGTAATGGAAAAAGATGGACCTAAAGTTAAATATTTTATTTCCGGTATTATTTTAGGATTCCTGGTGATGTTTTATGGAATTATATCAAACAGCAGCTTCCTGATAGGGATGGGAAGCATAGTAATAGGAATTGATGTTGTTTTCTTTCCGTTTACCACGCCGGAAACAACCGCTTTTTTGGGATATCAAAAGGCAAAATTAGTGGGCCGCGTAGCAGGTATATTACTGATAGCAGTTGGAATATGGGTGGGGACTATTCACTGATGAACAGAGATGCAGAAGCTGCCGCATTAACGTGCGGCAGCTTATTTTTACAGCAATTCCGCTTTTTTTTGGATCATTGCCAGAAATACCAGCGGTTCTTTTCCGCTACAGGAAACGGCATGGCCGCTGCCGTCCTCGCAGAACGTCGTCATGCCCGCCTGCATCGGATATGTTTTGTTATTATCCTGATATATTCCCTCCCCGGACAGAATGTGATACACTTCCGTCTCGCCGTGATGCTCATGGTACGGGAGCTCATCGCCCGGTAAAATCGTTACTTTTGCAAAGAGTGTCACCTTTCCGGAAAGCGTTCGCCTTCCAGCAATTTTTCTGTTGTGTGTCTGTCTGCCATTGTTCACGTCCTCGTTTTCGTAATCTTTCCTCTGTCAATCTCCACCGTCGTATCGCACAGTGCCGCGATGTCTTCCCGGTTGTGGCTGGCCAGAAGAATCGTTTTTCCTTCCTCTTTTAACTTCAAAAACAGCTGCCGCATCTCCTGCACGCCCTGGTTGTCGAGACCGTTCATCGGTTCGTCCAGGATCAGGAGAGAAGGTTCTTCCATAATCGTCTGTGCAATGCCGAGACGCTGGCGCATGCCGAGCGAATACTTGCCGACATGCTTTTTCGCTTCCGGATCCAGTCCGACTTTTCGGATAGCCTCATCGATCTCCTTTTTCCCGATCTTCCTGCGGATGCCGGCGAGAAACTGCAGATTCTGTCTGGCGCTGTATCCCGGAAGAAAGCCCGGCGTCTCGATGATGGCGCCAATACTCTCCGGCGCTTCAATCTCTTTCCCGATCTGTTTTCCATCCACCAAAACCGCTCCATCGTCCACCCGAAGAAATCCACAGATGCATTTGAACAGAACCGTCTTGCCACTTCCGTTTCTTCCGATCATTCCGTGAATTTTTCCTTTTTCAAAACTCAGGCTGATCCCGTCCAGCGCCGCGTAGCTGCCAAACTTTTTTGTCACGTTTTCTATTCTTATCTTTTCTTCCATTCTTTCAGATTTCCTCCACAAAGTTCAGATCCTTTTTCCGAATCCCGAGATACGAGAGGATCGTGCATGCGCCGATGACAATCGCAAAGACACTGTAAACATATGCCATCGACGGCCCGTTTCCATACCCCTGCCACTTGTAGCTCGCAATGTTCATCCAAAGCGGCGGTGCGCAGTAATAGCCGATTGTGATGTTGGAAAATTTGCTGAGCAGAAGCGCGGTGAGTGCGATGCCGCAGTTGATGACGATTCCAAATCCCCTGTGTACCAGAAAATTTCCGGCATAACTCACAACGCCTGTCATAACCGACAGGCACCAGATTGCAAGCATTGTGAGCCCCATTGCCTCCTGCGGCGAAAATCGCGAAAGGATCAGATAATCCAACGGTTCCTGGTCAAAGGTATATGCCGCATTCGTCTGAGCCAGCGTACTGATCACCTTCCCCCATCCGGTTTCCCACCCTACATTCGGAAACACAAGCAGTACCGGAATCATACTTAAGCATATGGTGTAAAAAAAGGAAACAACCACAATGTATAGCATGTTTCCCCAAAACCAGCTTTTCCGCCCGGCCCGCAGAATCTGCCACCCGCTGTTCGGTTCCAGAAACGGAGCATCACAGAAAAGCAGCAGAGCCCCAAGAACGATGATAATCTGGTCTCCATTATATCTGGTCATAAACGGCAGCATCCAAAAAGTCACATCAACTCCGGTCTGCTCGCAGAAGCCTCGAATACCCACCGTCATTACATGAAAAAGGATCGCAATCCACAACAGCGCAACATAAAACCGTGGTGTTGTGAATGTTTTCCGCAAACGTATCTGACATACCCGAAGGCTCATCCGTATTCTATCCATTCTGCTCCCTCCTCTTTACCATTCGCACGAAAATTACACCTTCCATTCCTGTCAGAATGAGGAAATAACCAGCTATCACAAAAAAATCCTTAAAATTCTGGATACTTCCCCCATGGAGCTGGTACCATCTCATCTGCCCCGGCAGCTGCAGCGCTTCTGCTACAAGCTGGCTTGCATAATAAAAAAGAGCCGGTGTGCTGACCAGCACAAACAGATTTTTTATTTTCCCCGATATCATAAGCGCAAAAACTGCCATAAATGCATATTTGACAGCCTCAATTCCAAATCTTGCGGCAAGGTAAAACGGCAGGACGAGTCCATTTCCATAGTTTAAACCGCCTGTTAATGTTTCAAGCTCTTCTTTTTTTATCCACGGTATTTTTAATGCCAAAACGCCATAAACAACTGCCATTCCCAGAAAAATACTGATCACAGAGCCGAAAAAGGCCACTACCAGATGCGACCAGCAATACGCTGTTCTCCCTATGCGTGTCTCAATGCATCTAAGATAGCCATTTCTGCTGTCTTCCCAATAGCTCAGCGCAAACGGCAGCACAGCCAGCACAGAAAACACTTCAAAAAATGCACCCACACCATGGCTGCTGACAACCAGGTAATATACCGATACATTCCACCGGCTCTGCATTGCTTCCTGACTGATGTTCAACACAGTAACCAGCATCGCACCTGCAATGGCAAAATAAAATTTTCCTGATAAAAGCATTCTCGTAAAATCCATTTTTATCATTCGAAAAAAATTCATGAAAGATCACCTTCTTTCTGTTTTGATTTTCGAGATAGTTTTACTGGTTGATACATTCCATCCCTCGAAACTTCTCTGCGTCTCTATAAAAGATGTGACCCCGCTTAGCCCGGAGCCACATCTTTCACAAAAATAATTTATTCTTTGAGTAAATCATAAAGCTCAGACAAACTCACCCCGCAATTTCCCGTCCATCCAGTGCATTGATGTAAACATACTGTTCGATCTCATCTTCTATAAATCGAAACTGCCACGCAGGAATCATATCACACATCCAATGCCCCGTTTCATTTCTTCCCGTTGTCATCGGGTAATAAATCAGTTTCATCTGATCCAGCGTAATCGGCTCGGCAATTGCCAAATCATACTTATTTCTCAGCGTTTCCAAAATAATATCTTTTTCCACAAGAGATACCGGTTCCTTTTCCCGAATAGCATAGTGATTAACTGCTTGAAGATATTGAATTCCTTCCTTTGTTATAACGGCCTGTATTTTAGATGACGGAATATAAAGATCATCCTGCCGGTTAATTTCATTGCATAATACGGGAATCCCATTCAGATAACCCTGAAAAAACAACAGTAAACAATCATCTGCTTTTGACCACTCATATTTCTGAATCTTCTGAGGCTTTAGCAATTCTCCATTCTCGATTGCCTGTTCCATTAATTCCTGCTGTTTTTCCATCTGTTTATACGAAAAACTGTATTTACTGGTCAATTCAACCTTTTCCCAGTCTCCAATCCATCTAACAAACTCTTTTCCCTCCTCTATCAGCTTTTCTTCGTCTTCCAATGAAATTTCCTGCTCATTGTCTCTGACTAAAATCCCTTCACCATAGGCTGATGTAATATATTCAACAGGTAAATTATAATAAACTTTTTTTCCTTCTTCCGTTTCTACTCCTAATATATTGCTGACAGACACCGTTCCATTTTGATTTTTTAATTGTTCGCCAAGTATTCCCTCATACGAATAACAAACATCCGGCTCTCCTGTGTCTCCTTTTCTTGTTTCCAATCCACTTTCCGGGATTTTCCCAAGTATTTTATTGAACACACTTTCTCCTTGAAATCCATCCACTTCTATCACACATTTTTCAAACTCGTTCCATTTTTTGTCAGGCATGTCAACAACCGCATCAATTTTTGCCTGACTGCCAAGCTGAAAACTAATATGCTCACCATCGCTTAATTCCTGATCATTTTCATGTGTCACATTTGTTTCCGTTTCATCATTGCTGATAGAAATATTCCGTTCTTCTCCATTTTCCTGTTTTTTTACCTGCTGCAAATTTTCTGACTCATTCCCCATATTCTGACAACCCGAAAGAAGCAGCAATATCGTCAGAACTCCCAACACTTTCTTTCCCATATATCCCCTCTTTTCAAAATTTCGTTCTTTCTCTTCTGTACTCGAAGCATAACGAAAATTTTCTCCATCGTCAACGGATCTGGGATATCATGCTCTATCTGGGATAATCGGTACAGATGGCAAAAAATAAGACTTTGTCCTTTGAAATCCGCATTCTTTTTGCTTCCTTCATACAAACAAAGTCTTTTTTATTGCGTTCTATGAGGTAGGTATCAAAAGGTCTTTTGACACTGATATCATTTTATCGGAAACACTGCCTCTGCGCAAAACAAATCTCCTGTCTCATAATACTTTAACGCGCCACCTACCTTTTGCATCGTCCGTTTTACACTTTTGTGCCCAATCCCGTGGCTGCTTGTATCTTTCTTCGTCGTATTCAAACTTGAATTTTCATTTAAAACAGATTTCTCTATTTTGTTTTGAATCTCCAACCGAAGATATCCCATTTTTTCCTCTACAAAAATTATAATTTCTTTCTTCTCTGTAACTTTCCGCTCTGCTTCAATCGCATTATCCATAAGATTTCCAAACACAGAGCAAAACTCCAAATCATCAATTCCTTCCATTTTGCTCAGAATCGTACATTTCACATCTACTTTTTCACTTCTCGCAAGAGTAATTTTTGTATTAATCATAGAATCCACATAACTGTTTCCGGTCTGAATCAGCGTCTGCACATCTTCAATTTTCTGATTAATTTTTTCCCATACCTTTACCATTTCCGACTGCGGCATGGTCTCCATTGCCTCTTGCAGAGGTAAAAGATAATTTTTCAAATCATGTTTAAATTCTCGTAATTCTTCATTACTTCTCGTAATAATTTCCATACTTTCCTTTGAATATTTCTCTTTTTCTTTCATCAGTTCATATTCTAGCTTTGTTTGATTATCCTTGCTCATTTGCTGTACTATAAAGTACATAATCAGGCACATCAGCCAGATACAGCATACGCACAGCAAAATCCATTTCTGTTCCTGCATCTGCACACTTGGCAGATCTCTTACTACCAAAATCATAGTATCTCCCGCAATAATTGAGAAAACAAGGTTGCATCCCATGGCAATCCATTGCCAGCTTATCAGATTCTCTCGTTCAAACAAAAGACTATTTAGTAATTTACCAACAAAAAAATAAGAAATTTTTGATAATAGCACGAGCGCAATTCTTACTGTATCCTGATCTTGAATAAACGATGCAACACTTTCTTGAAGGACAAAACTGCCGCCGAAAAGGATCGCTGTGTTTACCATCATCAATACTGCTCTCGCAACTACCGCTGCAGTAACCTTTCTCAGAACACTTCCCCGTGTACCCACCATCAAATAGACAAAAAGCCAAATCAATGTGATCCACATTTCCCACCTGTCATATAACGCAGGATACTTTTCCAACGCAGGAAAGATTAGCCCAAATAGTACTGCAATTCCCCACAAAATTTTACCTTTTTTCCCTCTGGGTTTCTGCTGCATAAAATCCATGCAGAATTCCAACAAAAGTATGTTTTCCCAAACAGAAATTGCAAGTTCAAAAACCTTCCAAAATGCTGCACTCATTCCATCACCACTCCCATAATTTTCATTCGAACCTGATTCAGATAATTTCTGCTGACAGGAATGCTTTTCCCGTTCAATAGCAGAAGTTCTTTTTCGCGCAACCGATATACATAGTTCATGTTAACCAAATATCCTTTATGGGTCCTTACAAATTTATGCGCTTCTAGTTTTTTCTCCGCTTCTGACATTTTCATCCTTACGCGAATCGCCTCATCCCTCGTATCTTTTTCCCGATAAAAAAGCAGATAGTTCTTCTCGCTCTCCACAAACCAGATATCACGCAATGCAAGTTTTACACTCTGACGCCCTGTCTGCAGTTCTATTTGGGGAACTTTCTTTCCTGCCTTTTTCTGCAGTTCCAGCATCTGCGGCTCCAGTTCCTCATCCAGATGTGCCTTGCGGATAAAAAAGAACGGATGATACACCAATGACTGAAACACCAGATCATCCTTATTCGATACAAACACAATGCAACATTCCCTGTTCCACTTTTTCAGATACGATGCAGCCTCAAATCCATTCACTTCCGGCATATCAATATCAATAAAAAAAACAGAAATCTCATCAAGATTTTTGATTCCTTCCAGCATCTCCTTCGCAGATACGTAGCACTCCATTTCCACTGCAATCTTATATTTCTGACATAAACCTCGAATTCTGATTTCCAGTTTATTTAAAAACACTTTATCATCATCGCATAAAATTAAATTCATTATTTTCCCCCGTGCTTCTTATCGAAGATTCTACTTCTCAACAGCATACCAAATTTTTTCTTTTCTCTCAAGTAACCTGGGATAACATGCATGATCTGGGACAAACATCAGATCATTCTGCTCTGAGAGCTTTTTTGCCTGACGGGAAAATGTAACGAGATTTTCCCTCGAGAAAAAAAACAACACCTGAACCGTTTTGCCAACTCAGGTGTTGTTACAATAAATTTATATCGCCCGCAAAGGCTGTTACGCCACCACATCCTCAAACTGCGAATTGTAAAGATTTGCATAGAACCCGTTTGCCGCGAGCAGTTCTTCGTGATTTCCTTGCTCGATGATGTCTCCGTCTTTCATGAGAGAATCAGATCCGCATCACGAATCGTGGACAGCCGGTGGGCGATGACGAAGCTTGTTCTGCCCTTCATCAGGTTATCCATGGCTTTCTGGATCTCGATTTCGGTTCTTGTGTCGACGGATGAGGTTGCCTCGTCGAGGATCAGAATCTTGTTGTCAGCAAGGATTGCGCGTGCAATCGTCAGCAGCTGTTTCTGTCCCTGCGACACATTGCTGGCATCTTCATTCAGTTCCATCTGATAGCCGCCCGGCAGGGTCTGGATGAAGTGGTGGGCTCTTGCGGCTTTTGCTGCTGCGATGACTTCCTCATCTGTTGCATCGAGCCGGCCGTAGCGGATGTTTTCCATGATGGTTCCCTTGAACAGCCACGTATCCTGCAGGACCATACCGAAGGCATCGCGCAGCTCTCTGCGGTTGAAGTCTTTGATGTTGTGGTCGTTCAGCAGAATGGCTCCGCTGTTGACATCGTAGAAGCGCATCAGCAGTTTGACCATCGTCGTCTTTCCGGCTCCGGTCGGGCCGACGATCGCGGTTTTCTGGCCCGGTTTTACTTTGGCGCTGAAATCGTTGATGATGATCTGCTCCGGGTTATAGCCGAAATGTACGTGGTCGAAGGTGACTTCTCCTGTCACAGTCTCGATTGCTGCCGGATTCTCGACAATCTGGTCTTCCTCTTCCTCGTTCAGGAATTCAAAGACACGCTCGGATGCCGCCGACATCGACTGTACCATGTTGATAACCTGCGCAATCTGCTGGATCGGCTGGGTAAAGTTTTTCACATACTGGATAAATGCCTGGATATCACCGATCGTGATCACGTTTTTGATCGCCAGAAGTCCGCCGGTCAATGCCACGCAGGCGTAGCCTAAATTTCCGACAAACATCATAATCGGCTGCATCATACCGGATAAAAACTGGGATTTCCATGCAGAATCGTAAAGAATATTGTTGGTTTTTTCAAACTCTTCGATCGTATCCTTCTCGCGGTTGAATGCCTTGATGACGAGATGGCCGCCGTAAACCTCCTCAACCTGACCGTTGATATGGCCTAAGTATTCCTGCTGGGCACGGAAGAATTTCTGTGATTTCTTTGTCACGAGTCCGATGAGTCCCATTGAAATCGGCAGGATCACAAGCGCGATCAGCGTCATCAATGGGGAGATACTCAGCATCATGATCAGAACACCGATGAGCGTTGCCAACGAGGTGATGATCGTCGTGATACTCTGGTTCAGTCCCTGGCCAAGCGTATCGACATCGTTTGTGATGCGTGAGAGCACTTCACCGTACGTGCGGCTCTCAAAATATTTCATCGGCATACGGTTGATCTTCTCCGAAATCTCTTTTCGAAGCTGATAGCACACCTTCTGCGTCACGCCCGTCATGATCCATCCCTGGATGAAGCTGAACAGGGCGCTCATCAGATACAGGCCAAGTACAAACAGCAGAATCGTTCCGATTCTTGCAAAATCAATGCTTCCTGTGCCCCGGATCTTTTCCATCAGTCCCTCGGACAGTGCGGTCGTAGCTTTTCCGAGAATCTTTGGTCCGGCAACGTTGAACACCGTTGAGCATGCGGCACAGATCATAACAATAAAAATCGCAATTTTATATTTTCCGATGTACTGGGCGAGCTGTTTGATCGATTTTTTCAGATCTTTCGGCTTCTCGCCCGGCTGCATGCCGCGGCCCATCCGTCCCATCGGTCCTCTTTTGCGCGGCTGCTGGTTCATTTCATTACTCATGGTCAGCCACCTCACTTTCCTTCAGTCCAAGCTCTTTCTCTGACAGCTGGGATTTCGCAATCTCCTGATAAACCTCGCAGCTTCTCAGCAGTTCCTCATGCGTACCTTTTCCGACTACTTTTCCGTCATCGAGCACCAGAATCTGCTCCGCATGGAGAATCGTGCTGATCCGCTGTGCCACGATGATCACGGTGCTGTCTTTGACATTCTCCGCCAGTGCTTTTCGAAGCGCCGCATCCGTTTTCAGGTCAAGTGCAGAAAAACTGTCGTCGAAAATAAAGATTTTCGGGTCTTTTGCAATCGCACGCGCAATCGCCAGACGCTGTTTCTGTCCGCCGGATACGTTCGTTCCGCCCTGTGCAATCGCGGTTTCGTATTTGTCATCTTTTGCCTCGATAAACTCGGTTGCCTGCGCAATTGCGGCTGCCTTTTCGATCTCCGCATCCGTCGCATCGTCTTTTCCGAAGCGCAGGTTGGATGCGATCGTTCCCGAGAACAGCACACCTTTCTGCGGCACGAAACCGATCTCATCGCGCAGATCCTTCATCGTAATGTTTCGAATATCTTTTCCGTCGAGCGTAATCTTTCCGCCCGTCACATCATAGAGACGTGGGATCAGGTTGACCAGCGTCGATTTACCGCAGCCGGTGCTTCCGATGATCGCCGTCGTCTTGCCAGGCTCGGCAACAAAGTCGATGTCATGCAGCACATCCTCCTCGGCGCCCGGATAACGGAAGTTGACGTGATCGAAGCGGACAACTCCGTTATGAACCTCCAGCTGCTCCGGATTTTTGACATCCTGAATGGAGGATTCTGTCTGAATGACTTCATCGATACGGCCGGCGGCAACAGCGGCACGCGGCAGCATGATTGACATCATTGTCAGCATCAGGAAAGACATGACGATCATCATGGCGTAGGTAATAAATGCAGTCATTGCACCGACCTGCATCGTGCCGGCATCGATTTTATGTGCACCGAACCATACGATTCCGACGGTCAGCACGTTCATAATCATCATCATACCAGGCATCATAAAGGTCATAACGCGGTTGGTGAACAGGGTTGTTTTGGTCAGTTCCTTATTCGCACCGTTGAAGCGCTCTTCCTCTTTGTCCTCTCTTCCGAACGCACGGATGACAGAGAGTCCGGTCAGGATTTCACGCGATACGAGGTTGATGTTGTCAACCAGTTTCTGCATCAGCTTAAATTTCGGCATCGCAAGGGAGACAAGCAGCATCACGTATCCGAGAATGACGATGATCGCAAGAACAATGATCCATTCCATACCGGCTCCCGTTTTCATGACTTTCAGCACACCGCCGATGCCAAGGATCGGAGCGTAGGCAACCATTCGCAGCACCATGACGGAGACCATCTGGATCTGCTGGATATCGTTCGTGCTTCGGGTAATCAGCGATGCGGTGGAGAACTGATCCATCTCCGCATTGGAGAATCCGACAACCCGTTTGAATACTTTTTCGCGCAGATCGCGGCCGATTCCGGCGCCGACGCGGGAGGCAAACAGTCCGACGAGAACAGTTACCACACCCATCAGGAGTGCCATGCCGACCATCTTGAGGCCTGCAGTCAGAAGGTACGTTTTCTGAATCTGGTCTACATCGAGACCCGCCGCTTTGTCTGCGGAAACTGCATACGCAATGCCCATCGATTTTACTAGGGAGCTTCCCATCGTATCAAGCGTTTTTTCCATGCTGTCGCGCATCGAGAGCACGGTGTCTTTATCCATCTGTCCGCTCTCGAGCATCGCTGCAAAGATTGGACGGACATCCACACAGGTGACTTCGACTTTGTTTCCATCGTCATCCTCTTTTTCCTGCTGGAAGCTCTTCAGCTCCACATGCATCATCTCGCCGATCTGCTCAATCGTCATGTTTTCAAACACCGACGCATCCTGACCGGTCTGCTGTGCCATGAGTTGTTTAAAGGTATCCTCCTCCATCGCACCCATCTGGTAATTCATCAGCAGTGCAACGGTCAGTGTATCGTCTGTTTCATCAAGTTCTTTTTCAGAAGCTTTGTTCCGTTCATAATAGCCGTCCTTTTTCGTATAGAGGCTTTCCCATAAATCCACCTCATCATCCGTCATGATAAACTCGGCCGTCTGAAATTCTTCCTCGGTGATCCGTTTCGGCGTAACGTGCTCGACGCCGCTGTTCTGAATGCCCACATCGATGATGTCGGATGTATACGACGGGAGCGACAGGTCGCACCACGCCTGGACAAACAAAAGCATAAGAATCACGAGAATCGATTTCCAGTACGGGAGCATATTCTTGAAAATCTTACTCATTTTTTCCCCTTTCTGTCTTTTTTTGTGTACCAGCTTGCCGGCACACTAATTCTGTCGTTTTCGGGTGTCAATTTCTTTTTCTGCGATCTCATAGATACGATCCAGATAATCAACCAGCTGATCTATATCCTCTTCCTTTAACTGTGACATCACAGAGCAGCCAAAGTCCTGCATTCTGTCCCGTACCTCTTCCCCCTTTTTCCAGCCCTTCTCTGTCAGACTGATATACGTATTTCTGCGGTCTTTTTTGTCAACGCTCCGCTCTACATATCCTTTTTCTTCCAGTCCGCGCAGTGTGCGCGACACAGCCGGCGGAAGTGTTTTGGTCTTCGCCGCCAGCTCTGAGCTTGTAATTTTCCGTTTTCTCCCATTTGCAAAATCGCACCCATAACGGAAAATTCGGAACTGCTGAGTCCCGGAACCAGGTCTGATACGTTCAGTTTTTTAAACTGGTGCACCGCACGAAACAGTTTTTCAAATGCATCCTTCATATTATCCCCCTCCTTTTTGTGCAAATACTTAACAGTGTTATTTATTTACGCGTGTTAAATAATAACACCGGCAAATTTCCATGTCAAGAAATTTGCCAGTGTTTATGTTTTTTTTAGAATTTACGCTACTCAAATAGAATTTGACAAACGCTGCCATTTTGTTTAGATTAGAAGCAAATACGAAAGGACACCTTCATTCCCATGCCAGGTTTTATCTTACATCTCACCGCAGCCCAAATGCTGTTAAAGCACCTCCCGTCCCACCCGGATTTTCCATATCCGATTTCATCGGTAAATGATTTCCTAATCGGAAATCTTCTGCCGGATGCGACGCAGCAGAAAGAATCCTCCCATTTCCGCGACCCGCTTTACCGCGAAAAAATGATGGTATTCCCGGATCTTACACGGTTTACAGCGAAATACCGTTCACTTCTGCCAGATTCGAGCGCACTGGGATATTATTTTCATCTTTATATTGACCGGAAATTTTTTAAGGATTTCATTCCGCAGATTGTGGAATTTTATAATGCGGATGGAGAAATTACAGATATGAGAGATGAGATTGCAACGGTTTATATCAAAAAATCGCGGACATCCATTCCTTTTTCCAGATATCTCACGGAGGAGTATTATTACGGGGACTATACACGAATGAATACATATCTTGTCAACCGCTATTGCATCCCGCTCGATCTCAATCCTAACGTCACGAACCCTGGAATCGCAGAAATTCCGTATGAGAACGTCCAACAGGTACTTGACCTCCTCCATCACTTCCTCTCCGTCCCGCCGGAAGCCGCGCAGGATCTGAAGGTCTTTCCGCTTGAAGAACTGCTTGCGGCACTGGAACAATATGTAGAAGAGTTTTTGGCTGTGCCGAATAAGTATATTTCATAATTCTCCATTCAAAAAGGAGCAGAACCCACACCAGATTCCGCTCCTTTTTCAGAATGTAATTTTTCCGTTTCCTCTTACACTACATCTTGAACGATCCATTCTCTGTCATCCGTATCCATTTGTTTTTTTCTTCGATATTCCGTTGGTGTCCTCCCATAATATTTCTTAAATGTTTTGCAAAAATAATCCATATTTTCAAATCCCGTCTCGCCGGAAATTACAGTTATCTTTTTCTCCGTCGTGGCCAGAAGCTTTGCAGCCTCCTGCAGACGATACTTCACCAGATAATGCACCGGCGTATCGTGAAGATATCTTCGGAACAGATTCAATGCCGTACTTTTGCTCACCATAGCCTGCCCGGCGATATCCTCCAATGTAAGATTCTGTCGGAAATTTTGATGAATATATTGCATCATCAGCTGTGTTCTTCCCTGTGAGGATGCCGTATTTTCTCTTTTTTTCTGCAGCACTTCCGAATCCATGTGCAAATAAAGCAAGTGCCACAATTCCTGCGTCAGAAATAAAGTAACCAGTTCCCGGTCTTTGTCTGATTCCTGCGCTTTGAGAATTTTCTGCATGAGCTCCAGTGCTTCTGCCTGCCATTTTATTTCCCTGCAAAAGACAATGCAGTCCACCTTACACGCCTGTATCGGTGCAATGTATTTTTTGTAAATCAGGCTGTCTGCCGGAGCGAGAAATGTCGGTTTCAGAACGAAATTTGGCACAATCGCATGGCCTTCAGAAAAATAGCGATGCAAAATCTTTGAGTTAATAAAAATGCCCGTTCCCTGTCCCAGTGAAAACTGCTTTTCGCCAACCCAGAAGGTTGCTGTTCCCTCCTGTACAAAAACAAACTCAAACTCCACATGCCAGTGCCATTCTACACAATGAAAATCAAACAACGCAAGATCGTCGTAATACAATTGAAACGGATATTCACTGTTTCCATGCTGTATCGTTTCCATCATGCTTTCATCCGTTTGGATCTTGTTATAAAATGTATTAAATTCCATCTTTCCCCGCCTCCGTTTTTCAGGCACGCCCCTCTCTATTTTACGATATTATACAATAAACAGACGATATATTCCAGTGAAAGCGACACTATTTTACGTTATTATACAAAAAGAATCGTTGTCGCTCCATGGAACACGGTGAACGGCAACGAAACGAACACTACGGCCGCAGCAGTTCTGCCATTTTTAAAAACGGAGTATATCACTATGAAAAAGAACTACCACAAAACCTTAATTGCCTGTTATCTTGGATTTATCACGCAGGCAATTTCTGCAAATTTTGCACCTTTACTATTTCTTACCTTTCACAGAACTTACCATATTTCTCTTGGAAAAATTGCGTTTATCTCGACAGTATTCTTTTTCACACAACTTCTTGTCGATTTGTTCTGTGCCAGATATGTCGATAAAATCGGTTATCGCAGGTGTGTCGTTGCTTCTGAGATTCTTTCCGCCTGCGGCCTGATTGGACTTGCCTTTCTGCCCAATATTCTGCCAAATGCCTATGCAGGAATTTTGCTCAGTGCCATGATCTATGCCGCCGGAAGCGGACTGATTGAGGTTCTTGTCAGCCCAATCGTAGAGGCTTGTCCGTTTGACAATAAGGACAGCGTTATGAGTCTGCTTCACTCCTTTTACTGCTGGGGGTCTGTAGGCGTCATCTTACTTTCCACTGCTTTTCTGGCAGTTTTTGGTATGGAACGCTGGCCGATCCTCGCATGTATCTGGGCTGTACTTCCACTGTACAATACGTTTAATTTCCTTTCCTGCCCGATTGAATCACTCACCGGAAGCGAAGAAGGACTTACCATTCGTCAGCTGTGCCGTCTTCCCATTTTCTGGATTTCCCTTGTTCTTATGGTCTGCGCCGGAGCAAGCGAGATTTCGATGGCGCAATGGGCTTCCGCTTATGCCGAGTCTGCATTAGGTCTCTCAAAAAGCATTGGAGACATTGCAGGACCGTGCCTGTTTGCTGTGATGATGGGCATCAGCAGAACCTTCTATGGTAAATACGGGGAAAAAATTGACTTAACAAAATTTATGATCGCATCCGGTACACTTTGCCTGATCTGTTATCTGGCTGCAGCTCTCGCACCATATCCTCTTTTAAATCTTATAGGCTGCGTTGTGTGTGGTTTCTCTGTAGGAATTATGTGGCCGGGAACCATCAGTATTTCATCCTCTAAAATTCCACTCGGCGGAACTGCACTGTTTGCACTTCTCGCCATGGCCGGAGATATGGGCGGTTCCATTGGCCCATTTGTTATTGGATTTGTCACACAAAACACCGGCGACGATCTGAAGGCAGGTATGCTGGCCGGCTGCATTTTCCCTGCTGTACTGATTTTGTCTGTTTTTCTGCTCCGACAAAGGAACGCAGAGCAAAAATAAGCACCGAAGAGATACTGTAACGTGTCTCAGACACAGGAGCCGGACAGTCCGGCTCCTTTTTTTCATGTCTCTGCAATATTTCTCACAACTCCCGAAAACAGAATCGATCCGTCCTGCCCCGTGACAAGAAACAGGAATGGACGATCCAGTACGAAGTCGATTTCGTCGTCCGGTATTTCTGCTGCGGTTTCTGAAACGCCGAGTTCTGTATACGCTGCTCCGGTTACTCCGTTTTCGTCGATTTCAAGCATGGCGGCGTGGTCTGCTTTGCTCAGGTATAAATTCTCTTTGTCCCCTGTTAATGGGCTGAAATCTGCCAGATCCGCATCCAGTGCATCCGTTACACCCAGTGCGCGCACCGTTTCGATCAGGTCTGTTTTCTCCGATACTTTAAATTTAGGAACAGACAGGTTCACCATAGGGGAATACCAGTTATCACTGCTTTCATCCCGCCGTATAACCTTCATCAGATCCGGATCCGATACCAGTTCATTGACATCGGTATTTTCATCCGGAAGCAGGAAATACATGGAGCCGCTGTCCTGAAGGCTAAGGCTGACTGCACGGAAATGTTCGCCCTGGTAGACATCCATCCATTCCGTTTTCTTCATCATGTCCACAGTGGTATCTCCCGCAGCTCCGTGGAAGGTTTCCTTCTCTGTATTTACTTCCCAGAAATTCTCCCGCCACATCGCCTTATAATAGATGGTTGATACCAGTTCAAATACCGTTTCCGGGGCGATCGCCATATTTTCGGTGTATTCTTTTAAAAGCCCTCCGGTATTATCATCCGTCCAGGTCCGCAGAGCCTGATTCATCTCTTCCGATCCGGGAGTCCCACGGAAGGTCGATGCATAATACTGTTCCGCCAGCCGCTGCAGCGTTGTGTCATTGTATGTTTCCTCACCATCCAGCCACAGCGAATTTGCCAACACACTGTTCAGCGCGGGCGTGTCTGCATAATTGCTTTCCCAGAGTGAAGAAACATTTTCCCGCAACGTATCCATATCCTGAGCGCCAAGCATGTCGAGAATCTGCTGCCGCGTATTTCCATCCGAAGTTTCCGCCAGCATCGCAAACGCGATATACAGATTGATCGGCGAGCAGACGGTATTTTCATCTTCTGAAACCAGCATTTGTTTCATCAGGTTCTGATAATATGCATCCATTCCCGACTGCAGTTCTGCTGATTTTGCTGTCAACTCCCGGTACGAATCCCACCAGTCCCAGTGTGCATCGCTTTCCATGAATTTCTGTGCATCCATTGTCCGCTCCACAGATGCCGGATAAGCCGCCAGAACCGTCGTTACCCCCGACGGATAACGGACTGCAGAACCCTCCCGACCGTTTCTCCATGTCGCAACCCCCAGCACAGCTCCGCCGATGATCACCGCGCAGGCTGCGGCGGCCGTCCATTTTTTCCATACGCCTCTTCGCGGGTGGCGATCACTCCGTGCTTTTTCCACCATACCAGGCTCCAGATTTCCCAGCACTTCAAACAATTCTTCTTTCTTCATAATTCGAACCCCCTTTCCGTCAAGTGTGTATGCAATTTTCCACGGATCCGGTTTAATGAAACTGAAATATAATTTTCACTTCTTCCCAGCCGCTCCGCGATTTCACCGATACTGTCTACATACCAGTACCGCAGGACAAACATGCATCGTTTCTCCTCCGGCAGCTTCTGCAGAAACTGATTGATCTCCGCGATCAGTTCTTTCATCTCCACTGCCTCTCGATATCATCTTTTCCCGAAACACATTCTTCCAGCTCGTCCAATACCGCATCCATCTGACTTTCTCCGCGTTTTTTGCGATGCATTTTTCTATACAGATCAAACGAAAGATTTCTCGTTATTTTTCCAAGAAATGTGGATAACAGAGACGGCCGGTGCGGCGGCATAGCGTTCCACGCGTGAAGCAGGTGTCGTTGACACATTCTTCTGCATCCGCCGGATTCCGCAGAATATTCTGTGCAATGGACGTACAGTATGTACCATATTTCATCGCAGACTCGCTGATCGCTGTTTCGTTCCTGTCCCAGTACATTTGGACAATATGAGTATCCTCCATATGGAAATCCCCCTTTCATCTATCATCACGCCATTTTGCAGAAAATCTTAACACTTTTTCAAAGAAATTTCGGTTCAAAAAAGGGCGTGACCAAAGCCACGCCCTTCTATTCTTTTATTTTCTTTATGCCAGAATCGGTTTCAAAGCCTCTGCGAGTTTTTCTTTCTCTGCTTCTGCCTCTGCCAGATCCTTACCAAGTGTTGTGTAGTATACTTTGATTTTCGGCTCTGTTCCGGACGGGCGGACGATGACGGTTTCACCGTTTGCCAGTTTGTAGATCAGAACGTTTGCGGATGGGAGTCCTGTTTCTTCCGGTTTCTCGTAATCGGTTACTTTGACAACAGCGGAACCTGCGATCTCGGTCAGCGGCTCTTTTCGAAGGCCATCCATAATACCGGCCATCTTGTCCATTCCGCTAAGTCCCGGGAACTCGAAACTGTCTACTTTGTTCAGGTAGCGGCCATACTCGGCATAGATCTCTTCCAGTCTCTGTTTCAGAGAGCTTCCGATGCTTCTGTAGTAAGCTGCCATCTCGCAGATCAGCATGGAGCCGATGACTGCGTCTTTATCTCTTACATACGGGCCAGCCAGGTATCCGTAGCTCTCCTCGAATCCGAAGATGAAGCGGTCTACTTCGCCGTCTGCCTCCAGGTTTGCAATCTGATCGCCGATCCATTTGAATCCGGTCAGAACGCTGCGGAGCTCTACGCCGTAGTGCTCTGCAACTGCATCTGCCAGCGGTGTAGACACGATGGATTTTACAGCAACCGGTTTCTCCGGCATGGTGCCTTTCTCGATGCGGCCTGCGCAGATGTAGTCGAGAAGCAGAACGCCGACTTCGTTTCCGGTTACCAGCTCATAGCTTCCATCCGGGCACTTCATGCAATACCAACACGGTCTGCATCCGGGTCGGTAGCCAGCATCAGATCTGCGCCGGTTTCTTTTGCAAGATCCAGGCCCTTTTCCAGTGCTGCAAAGATTTCCGGGTTCGGATAGCTGCAGGTGGTGAAGTATCCGTTCGGGTACTCCTGCTCCGGAACGATGGTAATATCGGTGATGCCGATGTCTTTTAATACGCGCGTAACCGGTACAAGACCAGATCCGTTCAGCGGGCTGTAAACGAGTTTCAGTCCGGCGGTTTTACACAGACCCGGACGAACCTGACGGGATTCGATTGCTTCATACAGGGCATTCTTGCAGTCTTCTCCGACAAAACGGATCAGTCCTTCTTCCACGCCCTCTGCGAACGGCATATATTTTACGCCGGTCAGGATATCGGTTTTCTGAATCTCTGCGTATACGATTGCTGCAGCATCATCGGTCATCTGGCATCCGTCCGGGCCGTAGGCTTTGTAGCCGTTGTATTTTGCCGGGTTGTGGGATGCAGTTACCATGATACCTGCGTTGCAGTTGTAGTAACGGGTTGCAAAGGAAAGTGCCGGTACCGGCATCAGTGCGTCGTAAATTCTGACTTTGATTCCGTTTGCTGCCAGAACGCCTGCTGCTGTTTTTGCGAATACATCGCTCTTGATACGGCTGTCATAGCTGATGGCTACCGTCTGGTTTCCGCCCTGTGTTTTTACCCAGTTTGCAAGACCCTGTGTTGCCTGACGTACTACATAGATATTCATACGGTTTGTTCCTGCGCCAAGCACTCCACGAAGTCCTGCGGTTCCGAATTTCAGAGATACTGCAAAACGATCCTTGATCTCCTCATCGTTTCCTTCAATCCGTGCCAGCTCCGGGTTCAGGTCTGCGTCTTCCAGGTCAGCTTCCAGCCATCTCTTATACTCTTCCAGATACATATCTTTTTTTCTCCTGTTCTATTCTTTATTTGTAACTATTCAACGCCATGCGAAAGAGAAGAAAATCGTGAATCACGCTTGCATGAATGCGCGGCTTTCTGGAATTTCATATGGCGAGAAGCAACATCGAGATGCAGCGCAAGCGGAATCGAGATGGGGTTCTGAATAGTTACCTTTCTTTTATGTCTCACTCTTATGTCCCCATGTAGCGCCACATAAATGTATGTATAGTCATAATATACCATAACTGTCCCAAAACAGCAATTATTTTTGGTAATTTAAGCAAAATTTTACCGATTCTTTTTCTCTTTTTTCGACTCTGTCAGCTGTTTTCAGACAGAATTAGCTAAAACTCTTTTCGTCCAGCCATATCTTTTTGTCATTCGAAATAATATTATTGTTCCAACTAATTTCTCGCACCAGTGGTGCGAGTTTCTATCATTCCGGCAACTTTCCATTCCGACAAGCTCTGGTAATTATGATATATCTTAGTGGGTTACAAAAGCAGAAATCTGCACTTCTCGCGAAAACGCAAATTTCTGCTTTTGTTATGGTATTTATATTAGTTTTTATTCTTCTCCCGGTCTGTGATTGTAGTCAAATCCACATTTTTCCAAAAATGCCCGCGCGATCACGGTTGCCCCGATCTGATTTGGATGGATTCTGTCCCAGGCAATGTAGGAAGAATGGCGGTATTGGAAGTAATCATTAAAAACAGCCTGCAGATCGATGAAACAGCAGCCATATTTTTCAGCCAGCTCACGGCAGATTGCCCCATATGTATCCATACGTTTTCTCATCCAATCCTCTGCATTTGGTTCCATGTAATATGGGGTCATGAGAAAAACACCTTTTACGTTATCTTTTACGGAAAGAATCATCTTCTCGACGTTGGAACGGTACTCCTCCGGCGATACCTGCTCGTCCGGGATAGCCGGGCTGTCGAACTGTCTCCAGACGTCGTTGATGCCGATGCAGATGGATACCCAGTCCGGTTTTAAGGATACGACATCACGGTCGAAGCGCTGCAGCAGGTCGCGGCTTGTGTTTCCGCTGATACCGGAGTTTGTCACGCGAAGATATATCTCCGGGTAGAATGCTGCGAGCATGTTCTCGACAATTCGAACGTAGCTCTTTCCGACATTTTCAAATAAACCTTCCCCCACCGGCTGTGCACTTTCCATATCTGTTACGGAATCTCCTGCAAATACAATCCGGTCCATGTGTTCAAAAATCATTTTTTTGCCTCCCTTGTTCATCAGTAATAGCTCAAAAACCTTCCAAACATCATTATAATCTTGTAATTTCGACGGTGCAAGGCAGATTTTATAAATTCAAAGCGATTTTAAAGCGATCCGGACAGAAAAAAAATGGCTGCGAAGCACCGTTTTTCAGCACCCCGCAGCCGGGAAATTTCTTTTTTTTGCAGTTGTTCAGAGTCATGCAAAACGGGAGAAACATCGAGACAGGGCTCTGAATCGTCACCATTTTCTATTCAATCCCATCCATATAAGCATTGTAAATCGCCGGGTCAATGTTCTCTTTAATCGACGCATACACGCTCTTCGATGCCTCTCGGATCTCCTCTCTTGTCTGGTCATCGAGTGTCAGAATCTTCGTTCCGCTCTCCTCAATTGTCGCGATCTTGTCGGCGATACGGGCATCGGACTGCTCTCTTGCGTACTCGGTCGCAATCTTTGCGGCCTCTGTCATGATCTCCTGCTCGTCTTCCGGCAGATCCCGGAAGAAATCGTCGTTGACAATCAGGGAAATCAGATGCGGCAGATGGTTCGTTTCCACTACGTAATCCTGCTGCTCATACAGATTATTCGAAACGATGACCTCATACGGGTTCTCCTGCGCATCAATCGTGTGCTGCTGCAGGCCGATGTAAACCTCACTGAAGCTCATCGGCGTCGGGTTGGCACCGATGGCTTTCCAGAATGCCAGATGGTAGCTGTTCTCCATGGTACGGATCTTCTGGCCCTTGAAATCCGAAAAGCTGTAAACCGGCTTATTCGTACTCATGACACGAAATCCCTGATCTGCCATACCGAGCAGGTGATAGCCGCCCTCCGTATAAACATTGCTGATCAGATCGTAAAACTCCGGATTATCAATCTTCTCACGGCATTCATCGAGAGAATCAAACACACACGGCAGATCAAACACAGCAAGATCACCCATAAAGGAAACCTGCGGTGCCGTATTCTGTACGACAAACGGAATATCGCCGTCAGCACACGTTTCCAGCAGATCGCGGTCGCCGCCAAGCGTTGAGTTTGCGTAAACCTGAATTTTCATCCTTCCATCGCTCAGCTCTGAAATCTCTTCCGCAAACTTCTCAGCGAAGATCTGCGTTACCGTGTCCTCCGGCTCGCCGTTGCCAGCGGCCAGGAATAGCGCTGTGTCGTCTCTCCATCGGAAGAGCCGCAGCCGGCAAGCGATGCGCCAAGCGCAATGACAGCAGCAAGTGCCGTCACTTTTCGGAAAAGCTTTTTCTTTTTTGTCATCTTTTTCATCGTCCTTCGCTCCTCCTTATAAAATTCCAATCGAAATCGCCGGAATAAACGTAATCAGCAGCAGTGCCACAAGGAAGAAACCGATCATCGGCATAGCCTTCTTTGCGATCTGCATGACCGGAACCTCGGTCAGGGAGCTTGCCACGAACAGGTTGACGCCGATCGGCGGTGTTACGAAGCCGATCGCCAGGTTGACAACCATGATCACACCAAACTGAATCGGATCCATACCGATTGCCTGTATGATCGGCAGCAGGATCGGGGTCAGAATCAGGATTGCCGGTGTGGTATCCATCACCATTCCCACAATCAGCAGGAATACATTGATGATCAGAAGGATCGCAACCGGGCTGTGGAAGTTGTTCAGGATAAACTCGCTGACCGTCTGCGGTACCTGCATCAGCGTCAGCACACGGGAAAATGCCGTCGATGCCGCCAGAATAAACAGGATCGGGGTGAAGGTACGAATCGCCTCAACCAGAATGGACCAGATGTCGCGGATGCGGATACTCCTGTACACAAAAAGGCTGATGATCAATGCATAGAATACGGAGATAACAGCCGCCTCAGTCGGGGAAGCGACACCGCTGTAGATACAGCCAAGGATGATCACCGGGCTGAGCAGTGCAAAAAAGCTCTCTTTTAAAACGCGAAGCAGGCCTTTGTCATGCAGCACTTTGACTTCTGCATGGATCTTCTCTTTGTCCTCCCCATACCGTTTGCAGTGATAAACGGCATAAACCATCAGCAGCAGACCGATCATCAGACCCGGTACAATTCCGGCAAGGAACAGGTCACTGACCGAAGCGCCGGAAGCCATACCGTACATGATGAACGGAATACTCGGGGGAATGATAACGCCAAGGCCGCCGGCAACTGCCACAATCGCTGTGGAGAATGTCAGATCATAACCAAGAGTAGTCAGAATCGGAATTGTCATGCTTCCGACAGCAGCAACGGTCGCCGGAGCGGAACCGGAAATCGCACCATAAAAAAGGCAGGTGACGATAACAGCGCACGGCATACCTGCGGTGAATTTTCCGAGAAAATAGGCAAAGACATCAAACAGTTTTTTGGAGATGCCTCCCTTAGCCATGATGATACCGGAGAGGACGAACATCGGAACTGCCAGCAGGGGGAAGGAATCGAGACCTCCGAACATGGCACGGATCAGATATTTGGCTCCTACCGTAAAGGACGGGTCAAACACCGACGGAAGCACAGATGTGATTCCAAGGGTAATCGATACCGGAACAGCGATGACCAGCAATGCAACAAAAATCAAAAATAATACTACGACCGGCATTAGCGTTCCTCCTCGTTTGAATTTTTAATCGTATGAATGCGGTTGTCGATACCCGCGTTCAGGGCATTTTCTGTGGCGTTATCTGCTCCGGCATTTGCTCAATGAAGGATTCCGGCGTATTGCGCTCCGGATGGGCCGGGTCGAAAACGTTCTCACCGCGTGCCACGCGGAACTCGATCATCCACCGCTGCAGAACACGAAAGGCAACCAGCACAAAGGAGACGAGCGGTGCTGCCTGGATAAAGTACATCGGAATTTTGCAGGCCGGGGAAAGCTGGCCGCTTTTAACCGACGACATCATATAGGAAAAAGCAAACGGAATCATATAGATGAAAAAAATCAGTTCAAATGTATGATTCACAATTTTGAAGATGGCTTTTCCTCTCCGCGGGAAAATCGCAACAAACTGCTCGATCTTGATGGAAAGGCATTTCTTACTGCAGTAGCTGACGCTTAAAAAACCGCACCAGATAAAAATATATCTGGTCAGCTCTTCCGACCACGACAGCGACATGCCAAGAACGTAACGACAGAAAACCTGGACTCCCATGATCAGCGTCATGGCGATCAGACCGATCACAAGAAGAAATTCTTCGAGATTTTCATCCAGCCAGTGAAATATTCTCTTCATAAAAGGCATACCTCCGTTAAATTTATAACAGAACAATAATACAAAAGGGACATCGGCATCAACAGCAAAGCTAAAAATACCGGTGTCCCCTAAAGAAAAAACGGTTACATGGCTTTGTGAAGCAGATCCAGAACGGTGCTCAGATCATTCACACCCATCTGACCCGGTGCGGATGCTTTCTTTGCCGCGCCGAAGGTCATGGAAGAACCGAATACCTCACCGCAGAGACGGCTGATTACACCGGTGCCTGCCATAGACATGGTGATGATCGGTCTGTCCGCATAATTGGTGGCCATTTCCTCTGTTGCCGCAAGCAGGGTCAAAACGTCTTCCTGTTCTGCGGCATAACAGCAATCTTCGGAATATCTGCGTTCATATCCTGCATTTTGCGCAGTCTGTAGATGATGTCTGCTTTTGCAGGAGTTTTGAAGAAATCATGATTGGAAGCGATAACCTTTACACCTGCTGCGTGTGCACCATCGATGATTTTTTTTACGATCTCGTCTCCGGTAAAAATTTCAACGTCGATCAGATCTACATATCCGGTCTGTGCTGCTTTGATGTTCAGCTCCGCATAGGCTGCCGGCTCGATAGCTTTTTCGCCGCCTTCTTTGGAGGTACGGAACGTCATCAGAAGCGGAATATTGCCGAGTGCTTCGCGGAGGTCTTTTAACACGTCCTCTACCTGCGCAAAGTCGAATACGCCTTCAAACCAGTCTACACGCCATTCTACAACATCAACCGGAATCGAATGGAAGGTTTTTGCTTCTTCGATGATATCGTTTTTGGTAACACCTACGATCGGAACGATGATTTTCGGTGCGCCGGCACCGATTTCAATATCACGAACTTTTACTGTATTCATGTGTTTTTCCTTCTTTCTTCAATTTAACCCTGACTTTTCTTTGCAGGCTTTTCTTTTTCACGTCCGGATTCCTTGGTACTTCGTACTTCCGCAATCCTTAACCTCATTTTAATTGTCCTGCTGTGCAAGTTCAACCATTTTTTTATAGCGGATATTTACAAACAGTCCAAGTGCAACACCAACTGCGGTCAGAACGATATTCATGGTCATAACGCCGGACGGCTGCATTTTAGATGCTGCGGTCAGGATGGTGTAGTTGCAGAGAGAAGATGCGATCATAACCAGTGCGGTTACGGTTCCTTTGATTTTCGGGAACAGCATGTTGCAAACGGAAGTTGCGATCTGAAGCAGTCCGCCTGCACCAGCCCATCCGATAATGAAAGCACCGGCGATCATCAGCGGTTTACTCTGTCCCATCAGGACAGCGATCATTGTTACAAGGCAGATAGCCGGGTAAACAACGATGAAACGAACGTCTTTGATTTTTCTGGTCAGGAATGCGGTTACAACGAGTGCCAGCATAGTTCCTGCAGAATAGTAGGTCTGCATGATGGACGGATTCGCCCAGCCTACATTTTCTTTTGCAAAGTTCTGCGCGCAGTTCAGCCACAGCTGGAAGGTACCGGTGCAGGTGAATCCGATCAGGATCATGGCGATGGACTCGAAAGAGAAATGGGTATGCTTCAGGCTGTCGATCAGACCCTCTTTTTTGCCGGATGCTTTCTGGTCAGCATCTGGCAGCGGGAACAGGAATACCAGTACAAAAAGTACGATATACGCAATTCCGCATCCATAGAATAACGGATTGTAGGAGGTAAAGCCGGCTGCGGTAGAAGTAACCGCTACACCAAGAACAAATGGAAGCAGCATCTGTGCGATTGCGATGAAGAATTTGATTCCCATAGTAGCAACGCTCGGAGCTTTGTAAATAATTTCGGATACTGCCGGGTAAATACCGGTATCCAGAAAGGAGTTTGCGATACCGCCGATAATGGCGCATACGTAAGCGATGGTATAACCACCGTGTGTTCCTGCATTAAATGCAAGGGCAAGGCCGATCAGATAAATTGCATAAGAAGCACTTCCGATTGCGGTGGAAATGCGACGTCCGAGCTTGTCGGACAGAGGACCTGCAAATGGCAGTGCGATCAGACGGCCAAGACCGAGTGCTGCGGAAATTGCGGTAATTGCCATTGCTTCCACTCCCCATGCTGCTGCCAGAGCCTCTTTGATGACTGCCTGGCCCAGAATAGAGCATCCAACACCGTGGATAAAGTAGTTCAAGTACAAAATTAATGCACTTGGCAGGTATTTCTTGTTCATGGTTTCTCTCCTTTTTAAATAGATCATGTGTTGAGGTCAAATTGTCTTTTTCCTCTGTTCGGTTCATCCTTTTGTTTTGTCACAAACAACAGATTACCAGTTTCGTGAATGTTAAAAAAATAACATTTGCCTTTATTTTAACAGTGAAAGTGTGTGCGGTCTAATGCTTTTAAAGGAAAAAATCAATGCATTGAATGCATTGATATGGTATACTTGAGTTATCATAATAAGAGGAAGCAAAGACTTTCTTACGGAACCATTTTTTCAGGAGGAAAAACCACATGACACTGAATCAGATTCTCTATTTCCGAAAGGTCGCCCGGCTGGAAAATTATCACCAGGCGGCAGAGGAGCTTTATATTTCCCAGCCATCCCTGAGCCGTTCGATGGCCGCCCTTGAAAGTGAGCTTGGAATCACGCTGTTTGAAAAGAAAGGGCGCGGTGTTGTCCTTACCAATGCCGGCCGTCTTTTCCTGGAGCATGCAGACCGGATCGCAGGCGACTGTGACATTGCGGCAGGCAAGATGAAAGAACTCGCCTCCGGTGGCGGAAAAATCAACATCGGTTATATTTTTCCACTTGCCGGACATTATATTCCGCACAATGTCCGCACCTTTCTGGACCAAGAAGAAAACAAAAATGTTGCCTTTAGCTTTTGGCAGAACCATACCCCGGCCATTGCACAGAAGGTGAAATCCGGCGAACTCGATCTTGGGTTTGGCGGCTTTTTAAAGCGCGACGACATGGAGTTTTTTCCGTTGATCCAGCAGCCGCTTGTCATCGTGTCCCCGGAACAGCATCCGATTGCCGACGAACCGGAGGTTCCGCTTGTAAAGCTTACCCGTTATCCGGTGATCGGCTACGACCGCGCATCCTGGATGGGGGCCTACACCGGTCATCTCTACCGCAAATATCAGCTTCATCCCAATATTATCATGGAATGCCCGGATGAATATTCGATTGTGGCACTGGTACGCGAAAACTTCGGCATCGCGCTCATGCCGCGAACCGATATTCTGGAACAGGCAGACGGTATCCGCATCCATACACTGAAAGGTCTCGAGATTTATCATCAGACTTTTATGTTCTGGATGAAGAACCGCTACCGGCTTCCGGCTGTCGAACGGTTTACCGAATACATGAAACAGCACGCTGACATTATCGAAGAGTCCAGAAACGATAGCGAAAACGTATCAAAAGTTTATCTGAAAGATATTGTTAATTTTTAGTCGAAAGAGTTATGATGGATTTGTCACAAACAGAGGATTACCGCTCATGTAATGAATAAGGAGAAATTTTCATGAAGAGTGCTTACCCAAAAATTTTTGAACCAATTACCATCAAACGAACAACGATTAAAAACCGTATTGCAATGACCCCGATGGGAACCAACTACGGTGAGACAAGCGGTGAGATGAGTAACCGTCATATGAATTATTACTCTCTCCGCGCAAAAGGCGGCGTTGGTCTTATTATTCTGGAGAACGCCAACATCGAGTACCCGGTCGGTTCCAACGGAACCAGCCAGATCCGTATCGACCACGACAGCTTTATGCCGCGCTACTATCAGTTAGTCGAAAATCTTCATAAAAACGGTGCTACCGTAGCAATTCAGATCAACCACGCCGGAGCTTCCGCATCTTCCGCAAGAACCGGTATGGAAACCGTTTCTTCTTCCAACATCCCGACAAAAGCCGGCGGAGAAACCCCTCGCCCGATGACAAAAGAAGAAATCATGACAACCGTGAAAAAATACGGCGAGGCTGCAAAACGTGTGCAGGCCATCGGCTTTGATGCCATTGAAATCCACTGCGGCCACTCCTACCTGATGAGCCAGTTCATCTCCCCGTATTACAATAAAAGAACCGATGAATTCGGTGGTTCTGTAGAAAACCGCCTGCGCTTCCCACGTATGGTTCTCGAAGAAGTACGTAAAAACGTCGGACCGTGGTTCCCGATCATCGTTCGTATCTCTGCTGAGGAGCGTGTTCCGGGAGGAAATACTCTGGAAGATACCCTCGAGTACCTCGAGTACCTGGATGAGTTCGTAGATATGTATGACGTATCCTGCGGCCTCAACCCATCCCTGCAGTATCAGATCGACTCCAACTTCCTGCCGGATGGATGGCGTTCCTACATGGCAAGAGCCGTAAAAAATAAATTCAAAAAGCCTGTGATCAATGCTGGTAACTACCGTGACCCGAAGGTCGTTGAAAAAGTTCTCGAGAGCGGCGATGTAGATATCGTCGGAATGGGACGCGGCCTGATCGCTGAGCCGAACTGGGTGAAAAAAGTTGAGAACGGCGAGGAAGATCTTCTTCGGAAATGTATCTCCTGTAACGTTGGATGTGCCGGAAACCGTATCGGCGTCAACCGCCCGATCCGTTGTACCGTAAACCCGGCTGTTCCGGAAGGCGATATTTACAAAGCACTGAAAGTAAATAAAAACTGTAACGTTGTTGTTGTCGGCGCCGGTACTGCCGGTATGGAAGCAGCCTGCACCGCAGCAGAAGTCGGATGCAACGTTTTCGTACTTGAGAAAAACGATCACATCGGCGGTCTTTCCACTTTCATCTCCGATCTTCCAAGCAAGACCCGTATGAAAGATTTCCCGAAATACCTTGAGGCAAGAGCTGCAAGACTGAAAAACCTGTATATTTTCCTCAACACCGAAGCTACGGTGGATAAGATCAAACAGTTCAAACCGGACATCATTGTAAACTCCACCGGTTCCGTTCCGCTTGTTCCGCCGATCAAAGGCCTGAAAGAGAACATCGATGCCGGAAACGTAAATACCATCTTTGGTATGATCAACAATGTAAACGCCGGAAAATATCCGGAAGAAGCCTGTCAGAGCAAGAAAGTCGTTGTAGTCGCGGCGGTTCCGTAGGACTTGACGTTATTGAATACTTTGCACCGAGAGGCGCCGAGTGTACCATCATCGATATGCTGCCGCAGATCGGTATGCTTGCAGACCCGATCACCAAATGCTCCATGCGTGAGACACACGACAAATACGGTGTAAAAGAATATGTCAACACTGCTCTTCAGGAAGTAAAAGAAAACGCATTCACTGTAAAGCTTCCGGACGGAACCATCCAGGATCTCACCTTCGATTACGGATTCAACTGTCTTGGAATGCGCTCCAATAACCCGATTCTGCCGGAGCTTCAGGAAGCATTCGCTGATACCCATACTTATATTTATACCATCGGCGATTCCGTCCGCGCACGCCGCATCATGGAAGGTACCATGGAAGGCCGCGCGATCCTGAATGTACTGGAGTCCCAGGGCTACCTGCATCTGGAGCCGCTTGAGTAATCACTGAATCACTTTCTTACACAATATAAAAAAACAGAAAAGAGGAAAATATCATGCCAAATATTACAGGACATACCGAATTAGTTGGATTAATGGCTTACCCGATCCGTCACACCCAGTCTCCGACAACCCACAACCTTGCATACGACAAAAACGGAGATGACGTCATTCAGCTTGCTTTCGAAGTTGATAACGATTCTTTAAAAGATGCTGTGCAGAGTATCCGCGCGCTGAAAATGCTCGGTTCCAATATTTCCATGCCAAACAAAACTGTTGTCCACAAATATCTGGACGAAGTAGATGAAGCAGCTAAGTTATGCGGCGCTATCAATACCGTAGTCAACCTCCGCGACGAAAACGGTCAGGTAACCGGAAAACTGAAAGGCTACAACACCGATGGTATGGGATACTGGCAGGCACTGACCGAAGAGGGCATCGATTTCAAGGGAATGAAGATGGTCCTGATCGGAACCGGCGGTGCTGCTACTGCAATTGCAGTGCGCGGTGCTCTGGATGGAGTTGCAGAAATTGAAATCTTCAACATCAAAGACAAATTCTACAGCCGTGGAGAGGAAATTGTTGATCTGATCAATAAGAACACCAACTGCAAGGCTACCATGAACGATCTGGCAGACAAAGACCTCCTGAAAGAAAAAATGCACGCAGCTGACCTGTTCTGCGATGCTACCGGCGTAGGAATGCATCCACTCGAAGACCTTTCCAACATTCCTGATCCTTCCTTCTTTAAAAAAGATCTCATCGTAACGGATACCGTTTACGCTCCGCGCGAAACCGTTATGATGAAACAGGCAAAAGAAGCAGGATGTGAGAAAGTATTCAACGGCATGGGCATGATGCTGTTCCAGGCACTCATCGCAATCAAGCTGTACACCGGAAAAGATACTCCGGTTGACTACATGAAAGAGAAACTTGGAATCTGATTTCCGGGCGAATCTTTTCCATCTTAAACCTTAATCAAAAACCAACACGAAAAGAGGAAATGAACTTTGCGTCATTTCCTCTTTTTTTCTTGCTTTCTTTCGGCATCTGGAGTATAATTCACTTCATATAGTAGCAGTTTAAAGTGCTACAGCACGATTTATCATCATGCGGAAATACGAGGAGAGAGAGGATTTCAAACTATGTCAAAACACATCACAGGACACACCGGATTATTATGTTTACTCGGAAGCCCGGTTGCACACAGTGTTTCTCCGGAAATGCACAACGAAGCATGCGACCAGCTCGGCCTTGATTATAGCTACCTTGCCTTTGATGTACCGGAAGACAAAATGCCGCAGGCAGTCGAAGGACTCCGCACCATGGGTGCAAGAGGCTGGAACATCACCATGCCTGGCAAAAATATCATGTGCAAATTGGCAGACAAGGTTTCTCCTGCTTCGGAGATCTCCGGCGCATGTAATACCATCGTCAACGACAACGGCGTTCTCACCGCTTACACCACCGACGGTGTCGGCTTCATGAGAGCAGTTGCAGAAAACGGCGTAGACATCATCGGCAAAAAGATGACTCTGCTCGGTGCCGGCGGCGCTGCTACTGCAATCCTGGTACAGGCAGCCCTCGACGGCGTAGCTGAGATCAATGTATTCAACGTCAGAGACAATTTCTTCGGAAGAGCCGAGGAAATCGTTGCAAAACTCAATGAGCGTACTTCCTGCAAGGTTACCCTGCACGACTTCTCCGATCCGGAAGTCCTTCGCGCATCCATCGCAGACAGCGCCATTCTTGTCAACGGAACTTCCGTCGGAATGGCTCCAAAAACCGAGAACACCATCATCACCGACACAACGATGTTCCACAAAGACCTCTTCGTTTTCGATGTGATCTACAATCCGCAGGAAACCCGCCTGCTGCGTGAGGCAAAAGAGGCTGGATGCAAGACCGGAAACGGTATGTACATGCTGTTATACCAGGGAGCTGCTTCCTTCAAACTGTGGACTGGCGAGGATATGCCGGTTGAGATCATCAAAGAGAAATACTTCTCCGGAAAATAAGAAGAACTCCTGCTTTGCCGAATTTTCCGCCTGCGGCGGGTCGCTTCGGCGACACGCGCAAAAAGCGACACGAACAAGAAACGGCAAAAGGCTTCTGCCACGGATTTTTATCCGCTGGCAGAAGCCTTTTTTATAATCTTTTTTATGATCTTTTTTTGATCAGCCCGCTTTCTGTACTTCATCAAGCTGTGCTGTATACAGTTTATAATAATGGCCTTTCTTTGCCATCAGCTCATCATGTGTTCCGCTCTCCATAATACCGCCGTTATCGATATACATAATCTTATCGCAGTTGCGGATCGTAGACAGACGATGCGCAATGATAAATGAGGTTCTGCCCTTCAGCATGGCATTGAGTCCCGTCTGCAGTGCTTTTTCGGTCTGTACGTCAATGCTTGAGGTCGCCTCATCGAGAATCAGAATGGCCGGATCGGAAAGCAGGGTACGCGCAAACGAAATGAGCTGCTTTTGTCCCTGGCTCAGCATGGAACCACGCTCCCTTACCTCCGTCTGATAGCGATCCGGCATTTTGCTGATAAACTCGTCCGCACAGACAGTTCTGCTCGCCTTCACAATCTCCTCATGCGTTGCGTCAAGCTTTCCGTAACGGATATTATCCTCAATATCTCCCGAGAAAATAAAGCTGTCCTGCATCATAATACCCATCTGCTCACGCAGGGAATGAATGGTCACCTGCGAGATATCCTGTCCATCGATCAGGACGCGACCGCCATTGACATTGTAAAACCGTGAAATCAGATTGACAATCGTACTCTTTCCGGCTCCGGTCGGTCCGACAAGCGCCACACTCTCACCCGGTTTTACCGTAAACGAAACATCGTTTAAGATCTGTTTTGACGCATCGTACGAGAAATTTACGTGATCGAAGGTCACCTCACCGCGGATTTTTGGCATTTCAACGGCATCTTTTGCATCCTTTACCGTCACCGGCTCATCCATCGTCTCAAAGATACGTTCCAGATACGCAATGTTGTTGATAAAGTTATTGAAGATGTTTCCAAGGTTCATGATCGGCTGCCAGAAATACGATGCATAGCTCGAAATCGCTACAATCGTACCAACCGACTTATTTCCCTGCCCGAAAAGGATCAGACCGGACAGAAAAATGGCAGCACGCACGCAGACGGAAATTGAATCGATACCCGGCCATACCAGGTTGGAATAGCGAACTGCTGTATTCCATGTTCTGCGGCAATCCTTGGAAAGATCTTTGAAAATCTCCGCATTCTCATCCTCTCGTGCAAAGATCTGCGTAATGCGGGCTCCGACAATATTCTCCTGCAGATAGGCATTCAGGTTTGAGTTCTTGTTCGAAACTGCCTGCCATGCACGTCTCTGTTTATTCTTGATCCAGACCATGAAAACGCACAGCACCGGCACGCCGCAGAGCACGACAAATGCCATCTGCACATCAACCAGAAACATGAAAATCACGATAAACAGAAGGTTGAAGCTCTCCAGAACGATGTTGATCAGACCATTTGACAGCATATCCGATACCGAGTTGACGTAGTTGACAACCCGAATCAGGATCTTGCCGTGCGGGCGGTCATCGTAATACTGGAACGGCAGCTCCTGCAGATGTGCAAACAAATCTTTTCGGATATCATAGATGATACTCTGACTGACATCCACCATAATGCGGCTTCGGATTGTTGTGAAGATCACGCTCACCAGATAGATGCCGACCAGCATTCCCACAAGAGAAAATAAAAGCCTCTCGTTTTTCTCCGGAATTGCAAGGTCCAGCGCCCGCTGGATAACCATCGGCGCCACATAGCCGGACGCACCGCCGATGCCACTCAAAAGGATCGCAAAAACCATCCGTTTTGCATATTTTTTGATATAGGATGAAGCTCTGAGCAGATGCTTGATGTCAAACGGCTCTTCGAGCACTTCATCCTGCTTGTATGTATTTTTTGCCATTGCTTCCCCTCCTACAGTTCATCCACACCGGTCTGCAGCTTCACCAGTTCATAATAGTAACCCTTCTTCTCCATCAGTTCCTCATGTGTTCCCATTTCTTCAATATAGCCATTTTGCAGAACAATAATCTTGTCCGCTGTTTTCGTTGTCGAAATTCGCTGTGCAATCACAATCTTGGTACATGGAAAATCAAGCTCCCGTAAGGACTGCTGAATCTGTTTCTCTGTTTCCATATCAACCGCCGATGTTGTATCGTCAAGAATCAGAACCGATGGACGGATCGCCAGTGCTCTTGCCAGAGAAATTCTCTGCTTCTGGCCTCCGGAAAGACCAACACCGCGCTCTCCGACCAGGGTATCGTAGCCCTCCGGCATCTTTGAAATGAAATCTGCCGCAGCGGAATACCTTGCAAACTTGACAACCTCGTTCATCTTGATCGAATCATCGCCGTAGGCAATGTTTCCCTCGATCGTGTCAGAATACAGCAGAACATCCTGCGTGGCAAGTCCGATCTGTTTTCGGAGATCATACAGCTTCAGCTGTTCTACAGGAATTCCGTCAATCCGGATCTGTCCTTCTGTCGGCTCATAAAACCGCGGGATCAGATTGATCAGCGATGTCTTGCCGCAGCCGGTCTCGCCCATGATCGCAACCGTCTCGTTCGGATGGGCCGTGAAGGAAATATTGTGCAGAACCGGCAAATCACCATCCTCGTATTGGAAGGAAACGTTATCAAACTCGATTTTGCCTTCAAACCGCTCCGGATGGGAAACGGCATTTTCTTCGTCCCTGATTTTCGGTTCGGAGTAATACAGCTCCATGACCTTTTTCGACGCTGCTGAGAACCGCTGAAATTCGTTCATGATATTTCCCATCTGACGCATCGGATTGGCGATTGCCAGATGAGGCCTGAAAATGCCACATAGTCTCCCATAGTAAGCTGTCCTCTGATCATAAAAACACCGCCGACTGCGAGCAGGACAACCGGCATCAGGTTCGCAATACTCTCGACAATCGGGAAAAATTTCAGCCATACCATTCCGGTTGCCTTATTCGTCTCCGCATAGTCGGTATTGGCACGGTCGAATTTCTCGATTTCGTAATCTTCTCTTGCAAACGCTTTGACAACGCGGTTTCCGGAAATATTCTCCTGTGCGCATGTATTCATCTGTGCCAGTTTTTCACGCAGCGCCGCATGCATCGGGGCAACGCGGTTCCGGAACAGATAGATAATCCAGAATACAAACGGTGAAATCACAAGAACGCACAGTGCCAGCTTCCAGTTCGTATACAGGAAGAAAACGGCCGCTGCAGCAAACAGAGAAAATGACTCAACCACCATTCGTACAACCCATGCAACCATGTGACGCACCGCATCCAGGTCTCCTGTCTGCCGTGTCATCAGATCTCCTGTCCGATAGGTACTGTAAAACGTCATATCCTGACGCTGAAGCTTGTCGTACAGATAATTCCGCACCCGGTACAGAACACTCTGCGACACCGTCTCATAGATCATACAGCTGCCATAAACAACGATAACACGCAGGAACGTAAAGCCGACCATCGCAAACAGCAAGCGGTAAAGCAGGTCACGGTGTACCTGAAGATTTGTCGCCGCGTTCTCCCCAGTTAAAAACAGATCCACAATTTTTCCCGAAAAATAGGGAATCGTAAGCTGCAGAATATTGTACAAAACGGTTCCGAGAATACCGACAAAGTACAGCGCCCGTTTTCCCTCCATGTTTTCCCACAGCCACGCAATTTTGTTTTTCGGGAATTGTTTCGTGTTGCTTTTCATGTTTTCATATCCCCCCTTATCTTAGGAAATTGAGTTACCAAATTCAGCATTAATTTTCTTTCAAATGCTTTCGCCATTGTATCAATTTTCATTTGGATATGATATAATGCGACTGTACAAAAATAGAATGTTTCTATTTTTCCGAAACTGATATTCCCAGAAAAATACTGAATATTTTTTACCTGAAGGGGGACTTTTCCGTTGAAGAATCTTTTTGAATACAGTGACATCCTGCACTCGCCGATTGAAGCCTTTTCCTGCTGCTCCGACAGTTTTTCCATGCCGGTCAAATCCCACTGGCACTATTTTACGGAGGTTCTTTATCTGCAGGAAGGTTCTCTTCTCGTGAGCTGCAACGATTCCGTCTACCACATAAAACCGGGCTCTTTCATCCTGTTTCCTCCACAGACGGTCCACGCACTTGCCGCAGACCAGGATCGGCCATTCCGCTATTTCTGTATCAAATTCAACCTGAACCGCATCCAGCTCACCGGAAGCTACCTTCCGAACCTGAGCTTTGCTTTCCATAAAATCGCCACGATGACCTATCCTTCGCTTTTGTTTACGCAGGAAGATCTCTCAGAGCTGAATCTCCATGATTTTTTTGTAACCCTTGAGAGGGAGGCTCTTGAAAAGAAATACGGTTATGATGCCTATATCTATTCTCTCTTTTCCACACTGTTTCTCCGGCTTCTGCGTATCTGGCACTGCCAGGGAATCTGTTTCAATCCCGAATCGATTTCCGAGAGTGAGGAACAGAGTATGCAGGATATCCTCGTCTATCTCGACCGCCATTCCCAGGAAAACATCAATATCGAGGCACTGGCACATAAATACAACATGAGCTACTCCTATTTTGCCAAACTTTTTCTGAAGCATTACGGGCAGAGCTGTAAGCAGTATATCGAGTTTATCCGCCTGAACAAGGTTGAAAACCTGCTTCTTTTTACCGACTATGACCTGAACTATATTGCAGCCGAGACCGGCTTTGCGGACTGCAGTCATCTGATCCGCACCTTTAAAAAGCGGTACCAGATCACCCCGCGGCAATTCCGTCAAAAGCATCAGACCACGGTTTCCTCGTCTCTCCCGGCGAAGCTGGGATAATCTGAAAATGAAAAAACCCTGCAAAAAAGAGCGTTGCCATAAGAAAACATGAAAAAAACCAGTAAAATCAATGTTTTTTAGGGCAGCGGAAAACGGGGCAGGTCAAAACAACTGAATAATCAGACAGAAACAGGGTGTTGTCAAGCATGACAGCGCCCTTTTCTGTTCCCCGGCTAAGCCGCAGATTTTGAAAAAGTCTGCGGCTTTTCTTTTTGCCCAAACGCAGAAAGGAGGCGACGGCCTATGTACTTCACTTCCGGCAACGACCGGGCCTTTGAACAGCCCCAGCCCCGGCCAGAGCAGCCGGACGAGGCGGCACCGGGATTGGAAAACTCGGTGTTGGAAAATCCAACATCGGATAATCCGACACCGGGAAACCCGACATTGGAAAATCCAATGCAATTAAATAAAGATATATCAAGTAAAGAAAAAACGACTACGGATGTATCAATTACCGATTCCATTCCTATCCTTTCCCGACCCTTCCCCTCGGAGGACGAAGCGGCACAGCCGCCGGAACGGAAAGGAACGGGAGCGAAATCACAGAGCGCCATAGAGATTTATCGTGAGATCATCATGGACAACATCGAGTACGAACACCTTTGCCAGCACGCCAAGGGCATTGACCGGGAAACGCTGGACGAGATCGTGGACTTGCTGGTGGAAACCGTGTGCAGCGTCCGCAAGACCATCCGTATTGCCGGGGACGATTACCCGGCAGAGCTGGTGAAATCCAAGTTTATGAAGCTGGACAGCTCTCACATCGAGTTTGCTATGACATAATCGGCAATTATCCAAAACGCCGGGCGCGGAGGTGTCAAAGCCTCTGCGTCCGGCGCTCTTTTTTCTTATGCCTGCCCCATTGGGAAGTTAGGCAGTTCTTCCAACAGTTTCAGAATAAGGTGCTGCTTCATATCTTCGTCAACGGCCAACTCGTCGATCATGGGAGTGTAGTGTTCGATCACTTTTTGTTTAGCCCATAGCTCACCGGCGACGGCGGCCCTGATGGTAGCTGTGTCCAGTAACATTTCCTGTTCGGCCATCGTGTCAACTCCTGTCGTTTTTTGTCTTATTCCAGCATACCACAGAACCGGCGGGAAAACCAGCGCCGGAAAGATTTTCCTACGCATTTCAAAGCCCGTTCCGACGGGTATTTGATAAATCATTCTGCCACCCCATCGACCACCGCCGAAAAGCCTTGATTTCCGTGGGCTTTTTGCCCCCTAAATGCGTAGACAGGAGGGGCTTTTGCTGGCTTTTGGTTTCATATTTCCAGTGTACCCAGCAATAGAAATGTGTTCTTCTAACATCTAATAATTCATATTTTATGCCTTGTATTCTCTCCTGAAAGGAAATATAATTAAATCTATTAGAGATAAAAAGTGTAGTACAATGCTGACATAAGGCAGGTGAACATAGAACAACATGAAAATTTTGATTGTTGAGGATGATTTAGAGATCAGCAAATTGCTGGCTGATTTTTTACAGGGAAATGGATATGAGGTGCTTTGTCAGTATGATGGGCTTCATGTGTTAGACTGCATACAAGAACATCAGATTGATCTTATTCTGCTTGATATAATGCTGCCTTATCGGAGTGGTGATACTATACTTGCGGATATTCGTAAATTCTCAACGGTTCCTGTCATAGTAATTTCAGCAAAGGAAACAACACAGAACAAGATTGATTTGTTGCGGCTTGGTGCGGATGATTACATTACAAAACCTTTCGATATGGAAGAAGTTCTCGCCAGAATTGAAAGCAACTTACGCCGGATTCAATTTCAAAACAGCACGCCGTCATCTTTGAAGTGCAATGATTTGGTTTTAGATTTAGACGGCAACAGAGCTATGCTACAAGGGGCGGAGTTACCTTTAACTGCGAAAGAATTTGCTATACTGGAATTGCTTATGAAATACCCGGACAAGATCTTCTCAAAGGCGAATTTGTTTCAAAGTGTTTGGAATACAGAGTATATCAGCGAGGACAACACCTTGAATGTCCATATTAGCAACTTGCGAAACAAGATGAAAGCCATTTGCCCGGATAAAGAGTTTATAGATACTGTGTGGGGCATTGGATACCGTTTGCATAAAGCCGAGGGGTAAGCTCTTGGCTTTATGCTTTTTTTATGGTTTCCAAATAGAAATTAAGAAATTCTTTATGATTTCCCCTTACACTAAAATGTAAAGGAGGATGACAACATGAGTTCTGTTATTTTGGAAGCACATGACTTAACAAAAGAATACCGGCACACAGTTGCCTTAGATCATATTGATTTGAAAATTGAAAAAGGGAAAATTTATGGCTTCATAGGCCAAAATGGAGCAGGAAAGACCACCTTTTTGAGATTGGTTACAGGATTAGCGTTTCCGACAAGCGGTACCTTATCGTTGTGGGGGAAAACCGTCGAAAAGGAATTGCAGGAACAGAGAAAGCGGATCGGTTGCATGATCGAAACACCTGCGCTTTTTCCGACAATGACCGCTTATCAAAATATGGAGATACAGCGTATCCAACGTGGTATCCCTGACAAAGCAGTTATCCAAAAAACTTTAGACATGGTAGGTCTGAAAGATACCGGGAAAAAAGCTGTCCGTAATTTTTCGCTGGGGATGCGACAGCGATTGGGTATTGCAATCGCACTATTAAATACACCAGAATTTCTTATTTTGGATGAACCGATCAATGGGCTTGATCCTGCTGGAATTGTGGAAATTCGTAATTTGCTAAAGTCCTTGAATAAGGAATACGGAATGACGATATTGGTATCCAGCCATATCTTAGAGGAACTGTATCAGACAGCATCAGAGTTTATTTTAATAGACAAAGGCAAAATTATCGAAGAAATATCAGATCGAGAACTAAATGATCGTTGCAAACGGCATATCGCAATAAAGGCAACTGATCCACAAAAAGCTCTGATCGTTTTGGAAGAAACGCTACACACAGATAGTTTTAAGCTGATGCCAGATGGCATAATTCGCCTATATGATTATCTCGATGATATGGAAAAAGTGGCTGCTGCTTTGTCAGATGCACATATTCTCGTTACAGGTCTTTCTGTGGCCGGTGATACATTAGAAGATTACTTTTTAAGCAAAATAGGAGGGACAGGAAATGTCAAATCTCCTAAAAGCTGAATTTTATAAGCTGTTCCATAGCTGGTATTTTTGGGGGATAGGATTGTTTAATCTCCTTTTAAGTAGTGTGTTGTTACTGGATAGCGTTGGGGAAACATCCAACCTTTTCTTTGCTTCGATATACAATATGCCAATCCTATATTTCCTCACAATCATCTTTTCTGCCCTGTTTGTTGGAAATGATTTTGGCAGAAGAACATTACAATCATATATCAATGCCGGACATCGACGCGGAAAGATACTATTTGCGAAGCTGGTAGTTCATCAAATCGCCTGCATGGTTATCCTGTCTTTTCCACTGTTGTTACATAGCATAATTGGTACGTTTGTCACTAAAGGAGCATTGGCAAGCATCGGCATAGTTGTAATGGTGATTGCTTCGCAATTTGCAATGTGCCTATTACCTTTTTTCTTTGCCTTCATTTTCCGTGATATAGGAAAGAGTATGGCTGTGCCGATGGTACTCTTTTTCTTAATGGTCTTTTTGATGAATGGAGATCAAGTGCAGCTTATCTCACAAATATTGCCTATGGGCCAGCTTCGGCTTATGGCATTGCAACAATCCAACATATCCGGCGGGCAATTCATGTTTTCAGATTTTTTATGGGTACTGGCATTATGCTTAGGTACTTATCTGTGGTTCCGACGCTCGGATTTGAAATAACAAGGAGGTGTGGGAATGAACAACTTACTGAAAATGGAAAAATATCAATTATCACATAATATCTTTTATTGGTGCGGTTTAATAGGGATATTTTTGATTGGTTTTTTTACCGCAGATACTTATGTCCCGGAAGCTATGGGGCCTATGGGTGGGGCTGCTACATCCCTCGCAGATATTTTTAATGGAATGGTTTACGATTCAACCTTTCTCCTGATTATTATATCCAGTATTTTAGCTCTGATTTTAGGACAGGAATTTTCCAGTCGGACGATTGATCTTGAGGTCAATGCAGGACATTCGAGAAAAACCATTTTCTTTGCTAAAGTAATCTCATACTTAATTGCATTTAATATCATGGCTCTTGTTTATCCTGTGGCTGGTTGTATAAGAGAAAGTGTCCGCTTTGGTATTACCGAAGCAGGCAACCTTTGTTATCAGGTCAGTAAGGCGATTTTATATTCTCTGCTTTTGAACAGTGCGACTTTTCTTATTGCAATCTGGATTGTTTTTTGGTTAAGAAGCTCTGCAAGAGCAATAGCTGTTACCGCTTTAGTCACTTTTGTTCTTAGCCTTTATCTTGGGTATGGAATGATGTTTGATCTTCCTGTTGCATTTTTGGCAACCTATCAGATACGGGAAGCGGTTTTTTCTGTGACCTATTTTTTGCCATGGGCCATTTTAGTTGGCGTTGTTTGGATAGTTGCTTTGATAACCTTTTCATGGATTAGCTTTCGCAAATGTGAACTCAAATAACAAGGAGGGAGGTGTCTGGAATAAAGCTGTTGTTAATTTTAGTTATCGCAGTCTTGATAGTAGTGCTTTTCAAATATGTGCAAATCAAAAGACAAATCCGTAATCTATCGAAACAAATGACCGATCTTACAACTGGAAAATCGGAAAAGATGCTGGACATCTCTCTTGTTGATAAAGATATAGAACAACTGGCCGCAGTATTAAACCAGTATAATGAAAAGCAAAGACAGTCCATTGCAAGCACATTACGGCACGAAATGTATTTGAAAGAGTCCATTGCTAATATTTCACATGACTTGCGTACCCCTCTGACGGTAATACTTGGCCATTTACAATTATTAAAAAAGGAGAATTTATCAGCAGGTCAAACACAGCGTATAGAAACCATTTATAATAAAGCAGAAAGAATGAAAGCGCTGATACAAACCTTTTACGATGTTTCTGTAATAGACGCAAAAGAAGTAACTCCTGTGCGTGAAGATTTCAACTTAACAAATTTGCTGATAAATCTTATCACAGAGAACGCCCCAGCATTGGAAGCAAAAGGCATATCTCCTGTAATTGGTCTGCCAGATCATTCCGTTTATCTCCATTCGGACTATGGTATGGTAGAACGTATTTTTCAAAATCTTATTATAAATGCTATTCGATATTCCTCTGGCTCGATTAAAATTGACTTGAAGCAAGGCAAAGAAAAGAGTGCTATTTTTATCATTGAAAATCCCATTGATAGTAAGGTGGAAATAGACCCAAACCGACTATTTGAAAGATTTTATACCGGGGACAAATCAAGGCATAATAGCGGTACAGGAGTGGGGCTTGCTGTGGTAAAACTATTAACTGACAAGCTCGGCGGCAATGTGTTCGCTAAAATTGAAAATGATACACTAACCATTTCATTGGAAATCAAATAAACAGTATTGTTTCAACTGCCGGGCGACGGCAAAGAAAAAAAGCCGTCGTACAACAGCCCTTTTGACACGCCCATAAAACCAGCGGCGGCTTTGAGAAATCAAGGCCGCCGCTTCTCTTTGCCCAGCGCAGGATCGGCGGCCCACGGAGGGAGCCGCCATGCTGATATACTGTCCCGTGACTATGAATTGGAACAGACTAACCTTACAAACCTTGTCGAATATCTTCGGCAAGAAGTCAAGGAACAGGAAAAGCAGAAAGTCAATGTCAGACAGTTTATTGCAGCGGTCAGGAAGTACACTGATATGCAGCAGCTTGACGCCTCTGTTCTCCGGGAGTTTGTGGAGAAAATTTATATCTCCGAGGTTTATACGCCGGACGAGAATGAGCCGCGCATCAAGGTCAGAGAAATCGAGATCGTCTATAACTTCATTGGTGCATTTGATTTTGAGGACGCAAGGGAGCAATCCCAAGCAGCCCAAAAGAAAAGAAACCGGCGTAGCTAAACTACGCCGATTCTCTCACATAAATGTTTTCTTACGTCACCGCCCCTAAGCAGGGCTTTGTCTATAGTCTGAAATCTCCCGGAGTTTTTCCGGGAGATTTTTTTCACAGGACGCCTTTCTGATCAGAAAATAACGCTTTTAGATATTGAGCAGATCACTGAATACCTTCAGTGCTCCGTCTGTCTCATGAGCCAGAACGCGTTTTGCAAGGACTTTACCAAGCTGGACGCCCTCCTGGTCGAAGCTGTTTACGTTCCACAGGAATCCCTGGAACATGATCTTATTCTCGAAGTGTGCAAGCAGTGCTCCCAGCGTCTTCGGATTTACCTGATCTCCGATGATGATGCTGGACGGACGGCCGCCTTCGAAGTTTTTGTTTTTATTCTCATCTGCTTTACCGCAGGCAAATGCAACGATCTGAGCTGCTACGTTTGCGCAGAGTTTCTGCTGGCTGGTGCTGCCCTGGATGTCGACATCGGTCTCCATCTGGTTATTGCGGAATCCTACAAACTGCAGCGGAACGATATCAGTTCCCTGATGCAGCAGCTGATAGAAGGAATGCTGTCCGTTGGTACCTGGCTCGCCGAAGAGAACCGGACCGGTCGGGTAATTGACCGGCTCGCCGAAGCGGTTGACCGATTTACCGTTGGACTCCATATCTACCTGCTGTAAGTGAGCCGGGAAACGGTTCAGTGCCTGGGAGTACGGAAGAACTGCAGTGCTTGGATAGCCAAGAACGTTTCTCTCGTAAACACCGATCAGCGCATCGAGCATCTCCGGGTTCTGTAATACGTCTTTGTTTGCAGAAAGTTTATCTTCTGCTGCAGCGCCCTCGAGGAATGCTGCGAATACTTCCGGTCCGAAAGCCAGGGACAGAACAGCGCCGCCGACTGCGGATGTGGAAGAATAACGGCCTCCGATATAGTCATCCATGAAGAATGCTGCCAGATAGTCGTCGCTCTTTGCCAGCGGAGAAGTCTCACTGGTAACGGCGATCATATGCTTGGATGCATCCAGGCCTGCATTTTTCAGAGCGTCTTTTACGAAGGACTCATTGGTCAGAGTCTCCAGTGTGGTTCCGGATTTGGATACCAGAACGAAGATGGAATGTGCTACGTCGATCGAATTCAGAACAGCTGCTGCGTCATCCGGGTCAACGTTGCTGATGAATTTTGCTTCCATTTTGAAGCAGCCGTTTTTCTTTGCCCAGTTTTCCAGAGCCAGATACATCGCACGCGGGCCAAGGTCGCTTCCGCCGATACCGATCTGCACAACGGTGGTGAATTTTTCACCTGCTGCGTTGGTGATCTCACCTGCATGTACTTTGTTCGCAAACTCTGCGATGCGGTTCTGCTGCTCTACGTAGAAAGCACGTTTGTCTACGCCGTCTGCCGTAACGGTGTTTCCGAGCTGGCCGCGGGTCAGCTGATGAAGCACGAGACGGTTCTCTCCGGTGTTGATGACAGCACCGTTGTAAAGCTCCTCAAATTTTTCAGAAAGCTGTGCCTCTTCTGCCAGTTTTACGAGTGCGGCAAGGACATCCTCATTCACCTGTTTTGCTGCGTAGTTATACGCAAGTCCTTCTGCCATCGGAACGCTGTAAGATTTTACGCGCTCTGCTCCGTTTTCGCCGGACATCACCTCGGCAAGATTGACACGCTCCACTTTTTTCAGCTCCTCAAAAGAAGCCAGTTTATCAAGATTGTTCCAGGTAACCATTGTTAAGTTCCTCCTGTTTTTTTATTTTGTCTCTCTATTCCGTCCGCGGAAACATTTTTATTCCCGCTATTATACCAATGAAACAGACTGCTTGCTAAAAACAGTCTGTTTCGTGATACTTTTTTATTTCGTATAGTTATAAGAAAGAGCTCTTGCGATCTCCACTGATATTCCGGCAGAGTCTTTGTCATGGACAGTGCCTCATCGATATCGTAATCTACATACTCACCGTTCTTGTATGCAACAACGCGGTCTGTTTTGCCTTCCAGAAGAAGGTCAACTGCGTAAGCACCCATGATGGACGCATATACACGGTCTTTACATGTCGGGCTTCCTCCACGCTGCATATGTCCAAGGATCGTTGCACGGGTCTCGATGCCGGTTGCAGCTTCGATTCTGCGCGCCATGCTGGTGGAATGGCCGATGCCCTCAGCATTTACGATGATATGATGTTTTTTGCCTTTTCTACGGTTCTCGATGATGTTGTTGATGATCTTCTGCTCATCGTAATCGTATTTCTCCGGAAGCAGGATATCCTCTGCGCCGTTTGCGATACCGCACCACAGAGCGATGTATCCGGCATTACGTCCCATAACCTCGATGATCGAGCATCTCTCATGGGAAGTGGAAGTATCTCTTACTTTATCAATGGCTTCCATTGCAGTGTTTACCGCGGTATCAAAACCGATGGTATATTCTGTGCAGGCGATATCCAGGTCGATGGTTCCCGGTACACCTACGGTGTTAATTCCAAGAGCTGCCAGTTTCTGCGCTCCTGCAAAAGATCCGTCTCCGCCGATAACTACCAGTCCGTCGATGCCGTGTTTTCTGCAGACATCTGCAGCACGTTTCTGGCCTTCCGGTGTACGCATCTCTGCGCAGCGGGCTGTATAAAGGATAGTACCTCCGCGCTCGATGGTGTCGGATACATCGCGGGCTGTCATGTCGATGATTTCTTCGTTCATCAGTCCGTCGTAGCCTTTCAGGATACCTTTCATCTGAACGCCCTTCTGCAGACCTCTTCTTACGGCTGCACGGATCGCTGCGTTCATACCTGGTGCATCACCACCGCTGGTAAGCACTCCGATTGTCTTTACCTTGTTAGTCGTTGCCATATGAATTCCTCCATCTCATCACACACATTAATAAACGAGTAGTTTTATTTATTAATCACACACAGTTTTATTTTAAAGCATTCAGGCCCTTTTTTCAATACTCTTTTCTACAACTTTCACGTTTCCGGTACCGAATTTTGCCTGAAGTGACGCCACCAGACGGGCATCTGCCTGCACATTGCGCTCGGCGGCAGTTTTTTCATCGCTTTGATCGATTTGATGTAGAGAATCACGCTGTCCTTGCCGTCGGATTCATGCAGCATCTGGTACAGATCCGCCACTTCTCTCTCGTACGTTTCCTTGTCCGGGAACTGGATCCAGAGCTCTTTCGGGATGCCTGCAAACGGGAAAATTTTCTCGCAGATCAGCTTGCTCGGCTTATCATCCTCCGCGGAAACACGGCCCTGGATGAAGACACGCGCATCGGTCTGCATCATCGCTGCGTTTTTCTCGTAATCGCGCGGGAATACGACGATTTCCATACTGCCGACGAGGTCCTCGAGTGTGAGAAATGCCATTGTCTTGTTATTCTTTGTATATTTGATTTTTTTATCCGTGATAATGCCGCCGACAATCTCTTTCGCGCCGTCGGTGACGGATGGGAAACCCGTCTCCTCATCCGGCTGGAAGTCTGTCGTTACCGCGGAAATGTTCTTCCGCCAGCACTCCTCCTGCTCCTCGAGCGGATGACCGCTGACGTAGATGCCGAGCACCTCTTTTTCGAGCGCTAAAAGATCACTCTTTTCGTATTCTCCGACATCCGGGTACACCGTTTCATACGACCGTTTGGTCGTCTCGTCTACGAAGTCAAACAGACTCATCTGGCCGCTTAACGAATCTTTTTTCTCGCGCGCCACATCATCGAGCACATTGGCGTAGACGAACATGAGCTGCTTTCTCGTCACGCCGAAGCAGTCGAATGCGCCCGCCTTGATAAAGTTCTCGACGGTCCGCTTGTTGACTTCTTTTCCGCTCAGACGCTCCGCGAAATCCTTTAACGAGCGGAACGGTCCGTTTGCACTCCGCTCCTCCACGATCGCCTCCATGACCGGCTTTCCGATGCCTTTGACCGCCGCCATGCCATAGCGGATCGCCTGGCCGTCTACCGTGAATTTTCCTTCGCTTCGGTTGATGTCCGGCGGCAGAATGGAAATGCCCATCTGGCGGGAACTCAAGATATACTCTGCGACTTTTCCCGGGTTATCGATGCAGGAGGTCATCAGAGCCGCCATGAACTCAACCGGGTAATAGTATTTCAGCCATGCCGTCTGGTACGATACGAACGCGTACGCCGCCGCATGGGATTTGTTGAAGGCGTATTTCGCGAAGTCGATCATCTCATCATAGATCTTGTTCGCTGTCTTCTCGTCAATGCCGTTTTTGATACAGCCCGGCACGCCCTCCGCCTCGTTTCCATAGACGAAGTTCTGGCGCTCCTTTTCCATGACGGATGCCTTTTTCTTCGACATCGCACGGCGCACCAGATCAGCCCGTCCAAGCGAATAGCCCGCCAGTGCCTGTACGATCTGCATAACCTGTTCCTGGTAGACGATACAGCCGTACGTCGGCTCCAGAATCGGTTTTAAGAGCGGCGTATCGTACGTAACGGATTCCGGGTTGTTTTTTCCTTTGATGTACTGCGGAATAAAATCCATCGGGCCCGGCCGGTACAGGGAAATTCCGGCGATGATATCCTCGAGGCTCTGCGGTTTTAACTCCTTCATGAAGTTTTTCATTCCCGCACTCTCGAGCTGGAACACACCGACCGTTTTCGATGCGCCGATCATGCCGAGCACGTTCGGATCGTTGTAATCAATCTGAAGCAGATCCATCTTTTTCCCGCTGTACCGCTCCGCAAGTTTCGTTGCATTCTGGATCACGGTGAGGGTCCGAAGCCCTAAGAAGTCCATTTTCAGAAGTCCCAGCTCCTCGAGTGTCGTCATGGTAAACTGCGTGACAATCGTTCCGTCGCTTCCTCTGGAGAGCGGCACAAATTCGACCAGCGGCCGCGAACCGATGACAACGCCTGCAGCATGCATGGATGTATGACGCGGCAGACCCTCCAGTCTCCGTGACATATCAATCAGATGGGCAACTTCTTCATCTCCCTGATACAGCTCCCGCAGCTCGTGGTTCATCTGCAGTGCCTTGTCGATCGTGATATTCAGCTCATTCGGAATCATCTTCGCGATCGAATCGACCTGTGCATACGGCATATCCAGCACACGGCCGACATCTCGGATGACACCGCGCGCCGCCAGTGTACCGAATGTGACGATCTGTACAACGCGGTCCTTGCCGTATTTTCTCGTTACATAGTCGATGACCTCCGGGCGGCGTTCGAAACAGAAATCCACGTCGATATCAGGCATGGTAACTCGTTCCGGGTTCAGGAAACGCTCGAACAGGAGCTGGTACCGCATCGGGTCCAGCTGCGTGATGCCAAGGGTGTAGGAAACAATACTTCCGGCCGCCGATCCTCGTCCCGGTCCGACCATGATGTCGTGGTCGCGCGCAAATTTGATGAAATCCCACACGATCAGGAAGTAATCGACGTAACCCATCGTTTTGATCGTATCAAGCTCGTATTTCAGCCGCGCTTTCAGTTCATCCGTCGCCGGGTGATACCGTTCCTCGAGGCCGTCGTAGCAGAGCTTATTTAAGTATTCCCAGGAAGTGTATCCCTCCGGCACATCGAATTTCGGAAGTTTTGTGACACCAAATTCGATCTCCACATTACACCGGTCTGCAATTTTCTGTGTATTTTCGATTGCCTGCGGTGCATACGGGAAGAGCGATGCCATCTCCGCCTCGGATTTCACGAAATACTGGCCGCCCTCGTAGCGCATGCGGTCCTCATCCGTGATCTTCTTTCCGGTCTGCAGGCACAGAAGAATATCGTGGGAATCCGCATCTTCTGCGTACGTGTAGTGAATATCATTCGTCGCCACCAGCTCGATGCCGGTTTCTGCCGAGAGGCGCATCAGCTGCTGATTGACCATCCGCTGCTCCGAGATGCCGTGATCCTGCAGTTCCAGGAAGAAATTGCCTTTTCCGAAAATCTTCTCATACCGCAGTGCGGCCTCTTTTCCCATCTCGTACTGGTTCCGCACCATCGCACGCGCCACCTCACCTGCAAGGCAGGCGGAAAGCGCGATAATGCCCTCGTGATACTTTTCCAGAATCTCCATGTCGACACGCGGCTTATAGTAAAATCCATCGATAAAGCCCGCCGAAACAATCTTCATCAGATTGGAATAGCCCGTATTATTTTCCGCCAGCAGAACCAGATGGTAGTACCGGTCCTCTCCGCGGCTGGTTTCGCGGTCGAAACGGGAACCCGGCGCCACGTAAACCTCACAGCCGAGGATCGGCTTGACGCCCTGCGCGCGGGCTTCTTTATAAAAATCGATACAGCCGAACATGACGCCGTGATCGGTGATCGCGGCGCTGTTCATGCCAAGCTCCTTGACTCTGGCAACGTACTCTTTGATCTTGTTCGATCCGTCCAGAAGGCTGTATTCGGTATGTACATGTAAATGCGTAAAACTCATCGTTTTCTCCTCTATTTTCCAAAGGCATGTTCCGTTGTCTCCAAGATCGTCTGCACCAGGCTGTCCGGCTCGATCGGCTTGGTCAGATGGCTGTTCATGCCCGCTGCGCGGCATCCCTCTTTACTCTCTTCGGAGGACTGCGCCGTCATCGGGATGATCGGGACTTGTTTTGCTTCCGGAAGCTCCATGGTGCGGATCTGCCGCGCTGCCTCAAGACCGCCCATCACAGGCATCATCAGATCCATTAAAATCACATCAAATTTCTGCGGATTCGCCGCATACTTTTCGACCGCCTCGCGGCCGTTCCATGCCTCTTCCACCGTCGCACCGTGATCGGTCAGGTAAAACTCGGCGATTTCCATGTTGATCTCATTATCCTCGACAAGCAGAACGTGGAAGCGGACAAGCTCTTTTCCTGCGATCCGTGTCTTTACTTCCTGAATCCGCTGTCCCTCGCAGTCAATGTAAAACGGAAGCCGGAATACATACGTCGTTCCGACGCCCTGCTGGCTCGTTACCTCGATCGTGCCCTGCATTTTTTCGATCAGTTCTTTGACGATCGACATGCCAAGGCCCGTTCCCTTGTACTGCGTTCTCGCACCGGACTTCTCCTGTGTGAACGGATGGAACAGCTCTTTTTCGATAAATTCGCTGCTCATTCCGATGCCGCTGTCCGTGATGCGGAACTCGTAGACGACCCGGGTTCCGTCGCAGGAGACTTCGCCCGCATACGTATCGATCATTCCGCCCGGCTTGTTGTACTTGATTGCATTGCTGAAGAGATTCAGCATAATCTGCCGCAGGCGCAGCGGACTGCCGATCAGTCTCGTGTGCGTCAGCTCACCGCGGTGCGTACGGTGGGTAATGCCCATCTCCGTAATCTGCGCATTGACAAGGGATGACACATCATCCATCAGATGCGTCAGGTCAAAAGAAACGCTCTCGATCGTCTCTTTTCCGGACTCCAGCTTATTCATATCGAGCACATCGTTGACGAGTGCCAGCAGATGGCTTGCGGAAAGATTGATTTTATCGAGCAGTCGTCCACTTTTGCCTCATCCTGCCGGTTTTTGCGGATGATATCCAGCATGCCCATAATGCCATTGATCGGCGTGCGCACATCGTGCTCATGCGGTTCATAAATTCTGTTTTTGCACGACTTGCACTGTCTGCAGCTCTAAAGGCATCCTGAAGCTGTATCTTCTCCCTCTCTTCCCGGCTGTGGAACTCTGACGTATCACGGAAAAGGATCATGCCGTGTACCACAACGCTCTCCCGCTTTGTCTTTCGGTCGTAGACGGTATCCTGTGACATAAGAACCGTCTTCTGCAACCATATTCTTCTGCCGGACTCATCTGTTTCCTGATACTCCACGACTACCTGCTTATCTCCGTTTTCAAAGCGCTGCAGCAGTTTCTTCGAGGAATCCACAATGCGGTATGATTCCAATGTCTCCTCCGCGACAAACGCACTGCATTCCCCGCAGTATTTCTCGTAGGAACACGGCAGATCTATATTGAGGTCAAATTTCTTCTGCCCGCTGTGGTAAAAAATCTGCTCCAGCGAATCATTCGTCAGATCAACGGCGAACACAGTCTCGGCCGTCTCGAGAAGTGCCTCGGCGTAGTGGCTGTTTTCAATGATCGACTGTTTCATCTGTTCATAGTATTGGTCGAGCTGTTCTTTTTCATTCCGAGCAGCTTCCTCATTGGAGCGGAACCGCTCAAAGCCCATCAGAAAATGGTGCAGTCCGCCATCCTCGGCCACGTCGTAGAACAGAATGGTGACTTTTCCCCGGCAGAGCGCTTCCCCTTCGCTGCCCTCCTGATACTCGTACAGAATTTCTACGCTCTCTTCTCCCTTCTGATAGCACTCCTTCAGATGGGTAAGATCCAGCATTCTACGCATTTCCTTTCTCTTTTCCTCATCCGTGATGCCCTGCACAATATGCTCGGCCGCACCGGTATAGCTGCCGTCCTCGGCAAGGAAAAAGCCCGAAACGGCACGCAGAATCCGGTACTGGTCCTGTCTTGCATTGCAGTAAATACAGTTGGAAAAATGGTATCCCTTTTTCTTTACGACGTCCAGCGCTTCCAGGCTGATCTTCCGCTCTGCGGCGGATTCTTCCATCTTCGCGCGGTTTTTGTCGATATACATGTTCTGGTCCGCATGGCGGAACAGTTCCCGGATATCACAGTCTTCAAATTCCGTGGACAGTGCATAGCCTCCGGCGTAGCTGATCGGCATCTCCGGGTGCTGGCGGGAATATTCTGCCGTCTGCGTGCGGATGTGATTCATGCACGCTTCCACTTCTTCGCGGTTCAGTCCGCGCAGAATGGCAAGAAACTCATCTCCGCCGTTTCTTCCGACGAAATACTCCTCCGGGACTGCTTTTCGAAGCTGAACGGCAAAGGAACGGATATATTCGTCTCCCTTGTCGTGACCCAGACTGTTGTTGATCGTGCGCAGATTGTTGAGGTCAAACACGCAGACCGCATACACGCCGGAAATTTCTTCTCCTCCGTCGCTTTCCTCCAGAATCTCTTCGCATTTATTTTTATTTGGCAGGCCCGTCGCCTCATCGAGATAGACTTTCTTCTGCAGAATACGGTTCATCGCCGCATAGCGGACGGCCTTGATCAGCTCCATGCCGATGACAAACACCAGGCCGATGATATCTCCTACTACCACCTGCTCCAGCTTCTTCAGCGAAGACGCCATTCTCTGCGAATACGCTTCCGCAAGGCCCGTCGCCTCGTCACAAATTTTGAAAAAGGTCTCACTCTTTTCGATAATCGCGGTATTCTCATATCCTTTTTCACGCACCAGCAGAATCTCTGCCTTCAGCTCTTCAAAATATGATGCCAGCTCAGTCATCTTATCCTGAAAATCCCGGTCATCCAGGCGCACCAGATCCAGCTCGCTGCTTCCGTTCTGCAGACCGTCGATATAAGCGTTGATGTCTGCAATCATCGTATCCTGCGGTTCTCCCGCATCCTCCAGCTTGATAATCCGCTGCGTTTTTCCGCGTACCAGACCGGCATAGTTGACAACGCGGGCCGTTCCCTGTATTTTCTCGACCATCGACATAATGCAGAAAAACAGAATAATCAGAATGATCGTCAAAACCGTCATTGCGGTTTTGGAAATAAAGGATGTTTTTTTCTTACTTTTCTTTTTCTTCATCGCTCTCCATCAGATCCTGTGTCATTTTTTGTCATATAGATCATATTATAAGCGCAATCCTCTCTTCGCGCAACCGCAAACCGGGCGCAGAAAAAATTTCAAAATTTTATCTGCTGTCTGACACAAAAAAACGGACACCGGAGAGGATGTGCTTCCTGTCCAGTGCCCGATCTTTTCTTATTTTGCTTTTTCTGCCGTCCAGATTTTACCGTCGCGGATGACAACCTGTTTTTCTTTCATCAGATGGCCGACCGCGCGCTTAAATGCTGCTTTGCTGAGGCCAAATTCTCTCTGAATCACTTCCGGTGATGCTTTGTCATCAAACGGAAGGACACCTGCAAATTCCTCGATCACAGAAAGAACGCTCTCTGCATCGATTGCGATCTGCTCGTACGCTTTTCCGCGTGCGGACAGGGAGAGTTTTCCGTCCTCTTTGACTTCTGTAACGCGGCACTCAAGTTCCTGGCCGACATGATAGTCTGCCTGTGCTTCTCTCTTTGGAATCAGGCCGGAGTAGCGGTCATCAACAGCAACGAAAACGCCGAAGTTTCCGCTGATCTCGTAGATTCTTCCCTTTACGGTATCGCCTACGACGTACGGAGAATTGGTTTTCAGGAAATGGTAAACCTTCATCGTTGCGCAGAGACGGTCGCTCTTGTCGATGTAGAGGGAAACCAGAACCTCATCACCTGGATGGAGGCGGCGGGTCTGCTGTTTAAACGGAAGAAACAGATCTTTTTCCAGACCCCAGTCCAGAAATGCTCCGATCTTTCCGGTAGCAGCTACGTTTAAGACAGCCAGCTCTCCAAGCACCAGCTTCGGCTCTCTGGTTGTCGCAATCAGACGGTCGCTGGAATCGCGGTACAGAAATACTTCCAGCTCATCTCCCTCTTTTGTTCCTTCCGGCACCTGTTTGATCGGCAGAAGAACGCGTTCCTTCTCGCCTGCTTCCCGGGTCTCCCCAAGATAAATACCGAATTCTACTTTCTTTACTACTACCAGCTTTTGCTTTCTTCCTATATTTAACATTTGACTTCCTTTCTTACTGCTCGCCGAGAGCCTTCATGCTCATCTCCTCGAGCAGGTCGCTCTTGATGTGGTACAGCTTGTCGGACAGATCCACGTAAACCTCATGCGGATTGACCAGACGTTTGGACTCCTCCCAGAGGGTATCTTTCTCTCTGGTGCAGATGTCGCGGATCTCCATGACGGATGGAGAAGTGTAGACGCATGCGCCCTTCTGGAAAATCGGAACGAGGAGCTCGCGTAAGGTGTAGGTTCCGCCTTTGATCTTTGTCTTTTTCCAGGTCTCGATCGGGTCGAAGATGATCATATCTTTGCTCTCGTCGAAGGTCTCGTCTGCGAGGCAGATCAGGTCGGCACGGATCTTTCCGGTTTCTTTATCATAAATACGATAAATCGTCTTATTGCCCGGGTTTGTTACTTTCTCGGAGTTCTCGGACAGCTTGATCTTCGGTGTGAATTCTGCGTCATCTTTATCTTTTGCTGCTGCCAGCTTGTAAACGCCGCCGAATGCCGGCCAGTCACCGGATGTGATCAGGTTGGTGCCGACGCCCCAGGAATTGATCTTCGCACCCTGGGTTTTCAGGCTGTCGATCAGGTACTCATCGAGATCACTGGATGCGGAAATGATGGCATCGCCGAAACCTTCTGCCTCGAGCATCTGATATGCTTTTTTCGACAGGTAAGCCAGGTCACCGCTGTCGATGCGGATGCCGTAGCTTCATCGGTAAGCCCTCTGCTCTCATCTCTTTGAAGACGCGGATCGCATTCGGAACACCGGATTCGAGAACATCGTAGGTGTCTACGAGAAGAATGCAGGCTTCCGGATACATTTTCGCATACGTTTTGAATGCGGTGTACTCATCCGGGAAGCTCATGATCCAGCTGTGTGCGTGGGTTCCCTTGACTGGAACGTCAAACATCTGTCCGGTCAGGACATTGGAGGTTCCGATGCAGCCGCCGATCATGGCAGCACGCGCGCCGTAGATACCGGCATCCGGTCCCTGTGCACGGCGGAGTCCAAACTCCATGATGCCGTCGCCCTTTGCCGCGTAAACAACGCGGGATGCTTTCGTCGCGATCAGGCTCTGATGGTTGATCATGTTCAGAATCGCGGTCTCTACAAGCTGTGCCTCCATGATCGGAGCGACAACTTTTAAGAGCGGTTCTCTTGGGAATACGACGGTTCCTTCCGGGATCGCATAGATATCTCCGGTGAAATGGAAGCCTCTTAAATACTCCAGGAAATCATCGTTGAAAATATGGAGGGAACGGAGATAGTCGATGTCATCCGGTGAAAAGTGAAGATCGCGGACATACTCGATTACCTGCTCAAGTCCTGCACATACGGCGTATGCGCCGCCGCATGGATTCTTTCTGTAAAATGCATCAAATACCACGATCTGATCGGACGGGTTCTCGTAGTAGCCCTGCATCATGGTAAGTTCATATAAATCGGTTAACAGTGTAAGGTTCTGCGCTCTCATGGCAAATTCCCCTTTCCTCATTGTGTTTATTACGTTCGTATCTTATTCTTTCCGATTGTACCACAATCATTGAAATTCCACAACTACGTATGGCTGTCCTTTTTCATCGTTCAGCGAGATAAAACAGCCGTTTTCCGTCTCGGCGCGCAGCGGATGCAGGACGTCACCGAGGTGCGCCTGCTGTTTGTATTCGGCGCGCATCCGGTGCACGGTGAAGTTCTTCGGAAGGCATTCACCGGCAAGGGAAATGAACTGTGCGTTGTTGACGTGGTGGTTCGTATCGAGGTTGTGCGGCCGCACCGGGAACGGTTCGCCGATGAAATCTGCTTCCGGCATTTTCACTTTGCGCTCGCCGAAATCCTCGTCGATCGGACCGTCAATGCCGTAGCGTCTGTCGTCTCTTTCGGTGCGCGGACGGGATGACCCGTTTCCATATTGACGTAAGACCAGATGGAGTTGGCACAGGCGAGCATTTCGCCATCTTCTGTTTCCATCGTGAAGTTACGCATGCCAAGAAATCCTTTGAAACCGCTCGCCCATGTAGTGATTTTTACCGCTTCACCGAGGGATGGATAGCGGCGCACATGAATCTGCCACGCGGACAGCACCCAGGCGCAGCCTCGTTTTTTGAGCTCCGCAACGCCCTCGCCGATCGCTTCCGACTGGAAGGTACTGCAGTCCTGAAAGTAATTGATCAGCCCCGGCAGGGTGAGATTTCCGTCCTCACCGATTTCGCTGTAGCGGATTCTGCTCGTAAAGGAATACTTCATCGTTTCGTTCCTCCTGCTGTATTTTTAATCTTTGACCGAAAATGTTTTGTCAATCGGATATTCGCCAAAGTTTCGAGCAAACACAGACTTTGGCTCATTGCCTGCACAAATCGAAAAAGGCCTCAGGTACGAGACCTGAGACCTTTCAATGAGCTGGGCTACCTGGATTCGAACCAGGAACTGACGGAGTCAGAGTCCGTTGCCTTACCGTTTGGCGATAGCCCATTGCCTTGCGACAAAATGTATAATACACTATCGCAAGAGAAAAGTCAACACCTTTTTTGAAATTTTTTTA
>ENA-OQIO01000004-OQIO01000004.1-human-gut-metagenome-genome-assembly--contig:-NODE-4-length-87162-cov-4.088332_pt1 | contig 87162 bp, 122 predicted proteins | sample MGYA00242573_ERZ504737 | MGnify/ENA primary metagenome ERZ504737 (study PRJEB26092, sample SAMD00036203) | human gut metagenome | host: Homo sapiens | study: EMG produced TPA metagenomics assembly of...
AGACACGTTGCGTACATGGATCGATGCTCGGGTGATTTGCTATTTTGGCGCTGGAGCGGTGGGCTCTTACATCATCTGGGGCTTTCTAAAAAGGATACTATCCGTCTGGGTGTGATCGCGGAAGGCGACCGTGCCCGGCGGCTGAAAGAAAGCGGCTGCGCCATCAATGGAGCAGTTTACCGCCCGGAGGTCTGGACCCCGCAGGAAGCACAGGGCGTAGACCTATTGGTCGTTGCACTGAAATATGGCTCACTGCCCGGAGCTCTGGAAAGCATCAAGACTGCTGTCGGCAGCAATACCGTTGTGATGAGTCTGATGAACGGTGTGGACAGCGAGGAGTTGATCGCTGCACAGTGGGTGCAGAGCATCTGCTGTATTCCTTCATCAAAGTTGCATCACATAAGGAAGCAGACGATTACCATTTTGACCCGGATGCAACACTGGGCGTGATCTATGGTGAGCTGTCGGCACCGTTTGAGAGTGAACGTGTCAAGGCAGTGCGGGAACTGTTCACGGATTCCGGGGTCAACTTCCGGGTCACGGAGCATATCCAGGAAGAGATGTGGAGCAAGTTCCGGCTGAACGTCTGCAACAATCTGCCGCAGGCGATTCTGGGAGCCGGTGTGGGCTGCTACCGGGACAGCGTCCACATGAAAGTCATCAGCGATGGCCTGCGCCGGGAACTGGAAGCCATTGCAACTGCACTGGGCATTGATCTGCGCATTGCAGATGCCGTCAGCCACGGATGCGCTGTTCCTGCCACAGCCCGTTATTCCACTCTGCAGGATCTGGATGCCGGACGGCACACAGAGATCGATATGTTTTCGGGTGCTCTGATGCGGATGGGAAAGGAGCTTGGGATTCCCACGCCGTATAACGAATACACCTACCACATGATCAAGGCCATGGAAGAAAAAAATGACGGCCTGTTCGATTATGATGGCACGGAGGAACCCACCTGGGCAAAATAAAGCGACTGCCTTGTTAGGATTCGGCACGTCTACTCCCAGGTCACCGGAAGCACTTTTGGCTGTATTTTGCTTTTGAAATATGGTATAATTATCGTATTGGTATTGGGAAAAGGAGAGTAAACGAACGTGGAACTGGAACAGGCACGCAAACGCGCGGAAGAGCTGCGCGTGATCATTGAAAGGAACAACCGTTTATACTATGATCAGGATGCCCCGGAGCTGGAGGATTTTGAATATGACGCTTTGACCCGGGAGCTGAAAACACTGGAGGCAGAATTCCCGCAGCTGGTCACTGCGAATTCCCCGACCCAGAAAGTGGGCGGCACCCCCAGCGGCGCTTTGCAAGGTGACACATGCTGTGAAGATGGAAAGCCTTCTTGATGCGTTTTCCTTCGATGAACTGCGCGATTTTGACCGCCGGGTACGGGAAGCGATCGAGCCGGAATATGTCATCGAGATCAAGATCGACGGCCTTTCCTGCAGCCTGGAATATGAAAACGGTGTGCTAGTGCGTGCTTCCACCCGCGGTGACGGCGTGGTGGGTGAAGATGTGACAGCCAATGTCAAGGCGATCAAGCGCATTCCAAAGACTTTGAAAAATGCCCCGGAATATCTGGAAGTGCGCGGCGAGGTCTACATGCCGCACGATGCCTTCCAGCACCTCTGTGCGGAACAGGAATTACAGGGTGCGGCACCGTTCAAAAATCCGCGCAATGCTGCCGCAGGCTCTTTGCGCCAGAAAGATTCCAAGATCACCGGCAGCCGGGGGTTGTCCATCTTTGTTTTCAACGTCCAGCAGGTGCGGGGCAGGGAGCTGACCAGCCATGCCGAAAGCCTAGACTACCTCAAGAGTCTGGGCCTGCCAGTCTCTCCGCGTTATCATATCGTGCACGATATCGAGGATGCCATTGCAGAGATCGAGCAGATCGGCCAGAACCGTGCCGCACTGGATTTTGATATGGACGGTGCCGTGATCAAGGTGAACAACTTTGCACAGCGGGAACTGCTGGGCTCCACCAACAAATTCCCGCGCTGGGCCATTGCGTTCAAGTATCCGCCCGAGGTCAAGGAGACTACATTGCGCAGTATTGAAGTCGGCGTGGGACGCACCGGCGTTCTGACTCCCACTGCCTGCTTTGACCCGGTGTTTCTGGCAGGTACCACGGTTTCCCGTGCCACCCTTCACAATGAAGATTTTATCCGTCAACTGGGTCTGTGTATCGGAGATACCATTCAGGTGCGCAAAGCGGGTGATATCATTCCGGAGGTCATCGGTGTGACCCGCCATGAACCGGATGCTCAGCCTTACCAAATGCCGGAATTCTGCCCCTCCTGCGGTGCCCCGGCAGTGCACCTGGAAGATGAAGCCGCATTGCGCTGTGTCAACCCGGAATGCCCTGCACAGGCACTCCGCAATATCATCCACTTTGCATCCCGGGATGCCATGGACATCGACGGTCTGGGCACATGGTCGCACGCAGCTGGTGGATAAAGGGCTGGTACACTCTGCGGCAGATCTCTATGACTTGACAATAGAGCAGCTGCTCACACTGGAAAAGTTCAAGGAAAAGAGCGCAAACAATCTTCTGCAGGCGATCGAAGCTTCCAAGCAGAACAATCTGGATAAGCTGGTGTTTGCGTTTGGAATCCGCAACATCGGCGATAAGGCCGCTGCATTGCTGGCAGAGCATTTTGGTTCGCTGCAGGCCATCCGGGAAGCAACCGAGGAGCAGATCGGCGAGATCGATGGTTTTGGCGGTGTGATGGCCCAGAGCGTGACTGAATTCTTTGCCAAAGACGGCACCACGGATCTGGTGCACCGTCTGGCCGATGCCGGTGTGAACATGCAGTGGAAGGGGGAGCCCAAGGGCGATAAGCTCACCGGGAAAACGCTGGTCGTGACCGGAACACTGGAAACACTCTCCCGCAGTGAAGCTGAGGCGCTCATCGTAAAGAATGGCGGCAAAGCCAGCGGTTCTGTTTCCAAAAAAACAACGTATGTGGTGGCTGGTGCCGCCGCAGGTTCCAAGCTGACCAAAGCACAGGCACTGGGTGTGCCTGTGCTGACCGAAGCAGAGTTCCTTGCTATGATCGCAGAGGATAAGTCCCAGCAATAATCAGAAAACCTGTTCTAAAAAGCCCGTACAGTTTGGATGCTGTGCGGGCTTTTCTGTGCCCTGTGGGTTCTAACCTCCGGGCCGGTGCATACACTGATGGCAAAGGACACGGAAGGAGAACAGAAGATGGACGAGTATTATCAGGTGGTACAGGCTTTGCCCCAATGGCTGGCAAGGCCGCTGGGGCAGCTCCCATCAGAAGACGCTGAGACTGTACATGAGCTGCGGCTCCGGCTGGGCTGTGCTCCACAGTTTACGGTGCAGGGGTGCAGCTGCACACCGACACAGCTGGCACCTGAACTGAACGCACTGCAAACGATGCAGCTGACCCCGTTGCAGATGGAAGAGATCCTGTTCACCCTCTGCGGCGGTTCAGTCCATACCCATCAGACAGAGATCGCACAGGGCTATGTCACACTGGAAAATGGATGTCGGGCAGGGCTTGGCGGGCGTTTTTGCAAACCCGGAACAGGGCACGGTTCTGCAGGAGCTCACCTCTGTCAACCTGCGCATTGCCCGGGAAAAGACCGTTCCGCTTCCACAGGAACTGACCGCAGCATTGCGGGGGCATTTCATCGGGATGCTTCTTGTAGGAGAGCCAGGCAGCGGCAAGACCACATTGCTGCGCAGTATCGCCCGGGAGCTCGTCCGGCAGCAGAAGATCCTTTCGGTCATTGATGAACGGCGGGAGCTCTTTGCCGGGAATGCGCCCGGCGAGGCGCTGGATGTTCTTGCCGGGCTCCCAAAGGGACAAGCAGTGCAGATGGCATTGCGCACCCTTTCGCCACAGGTGATCCTGCTGGATGAGCTGGGAGGTCTGGATGAGGTCACAGCGCTGGAGCAGGGCCTGTTCAGCGGGGTGGATTTTATCGCCACCCTTCATGCTGCCACACCCGAAGAGGCGACCATGCGCCCACAGGTAAAATATCTGATGGAGCGCGGCGCGGTGCGGGTGCTCGTCTGGCTGACCGGCAGACAAGCACCCGGCTGCATCGGGGAGGTGCGGTTTCTATGAGCTCTGCGCTGGTTGAGTGTCTGCTGTTTTGTCGTCTGCGGCTGGTGCGCAGGCGACAGCTTTCATCAGCAGGCGCAGGCGCATCTGGAAGCCCTGCGCAAAACGCTGGATCTGCTGGAAACGCTGCATCAGCAGATCAGCTTCCGCCGCAGTGACCTGAATCTTCTCTGCCGGAAGTTGATACAGGATGGGCAGCTTCCACCAGAAACGGTTTCGTTACAAACGCTGGAGCCTTTCCCTCCCTGACCTTAGAAGAACGCACCCGCTTCTCAGAATGTTTTTCAGGCCTGGGGCGGTTGGAAGCGGAGCAGGAGTGCAGACGGCTGGAATTGTATCAGGCACAGTTTCAGGCAGCCTTGCAGGAAGGTGAAGTTGCGGCCCGGACGCAGTCGATGCTTTCGCACAAGCTGGGCCTGGCCGCCGGGCTTGCAGCTGCCATTCTGCTGGGATGAATCAGCTCAAAAGGAGAGGACGCGGATGGAGATTGACCTTATCTTCAAAATTGCGGCCATTGGCATCATTGTTGCCGTGCTGAACCAACTGCTGATCCGCTCCGGGCGGGAGGATCAGGCAATGATGACGACATTGGCAGGTTTGGTGGTCGTGCTGTCCATCCTGGTCAAACAGATCAGTGTGCTGTTCGTTACCATCAAGTCGCTGTTTGCACTATGAGTGCAGCCGTGGCTGTGTTCGGCATTGCGCTGCTCGCGGCACTGCTCTATGCGGTTCTGGAAAAGCAGGCCCCCGCCTATGCACTCCTGCTCTCCCTTGGGGCAGCGCTGGTGCTGCTGGTGCGGGCCGGGACAAGCATCCGGACAGTACTTTCCGGCATAGCACGCCTGGCTGGACAAGCTGACAGCGGGGCTTTTTCCTGCCTTGTACGGAGTGCGGCTATCGTTCTGCTGACAGATTATACCCGCACCCTGTGTGAGGAAGCCGGGGCAGAATCTTTAGGGTGGTGTGTTGGGCTGGCAGGTCGGTGTCTTGTGCTGGCGGCGGCGTGGCCCTTGCTGGAAGAGATCCTGCAGACGATTGGGAGCATTGCAAGATGAAGAACTGGAAGTGGTGGGCTTTTCTGCTGGTGGGAACAAGCCTCTGCCTGTGCGCCCCGACAGCTTTTGCGGCAGAGAGTGCCGGTTTGCACACACAGCTGCCGGGAGCAGAGCTCTGGCAGCCTTATCTTGACCAAAGCCCTGTGGATGCTTTGCAGGTAGCAGAAGACCCGTGGAGCGTTCTGCAAAGTTTTTGCACTTCGTCTCTGTTCCAGACACTGCGGGAAAGCATCCGCGGTTATGCCGCACTGCTGTTGTTTCTGCTCCTGTCTGCCATAGTCAGTCTGTTTCTGGGGGAGGAAGGTGATCACAGCTGGTGTGATCTTGTCTGCGCCGGTGGGTGCGGGATTCTCCTGTGGGAGCCATTGCTTGAAATTGCCCGGCAGCTGTGCGCGCAGATTGAAAGCTGGAACCGCTTTCTCTCCGGTTTTCTTCCTGTCTATGCCGGTGTTCTGATCATGGGCGGTGAGACAAGTGCCGGGGCCGCCGCAAGCGGCTTTTTTCTGACATTGCTTTGTCTGCTGGCACAGGCCCTGACGGCCTTTGTACCGCCCATTCTGGAATGCTACCTTGCATTGAGCATGGCTTGCTGTCTCACGGAACAGAGCTGCCTGGGGAACCTGTGCAAAGCGGCAGGGATACTGCTGCAAAAGGGACTTTCCCTTACTGGAAAGCTGCTGGCTGCACTGTTGGGATTCCAGCGCATCTCTGCCGCACAGCTCGACCGGACGGCGCTGCGCACAGGACAGTTTCTCACCGGCACCATTCCCATTGTGGGGCAAAGTTTGAGCGATGCTTCCGAGGCTGTTCTGGCAGGCATCCAATTGCTCAAAAGCGGCCTTGGAATGGCCGCTATCCTGATTTTATTGGCTGAGTTTCTGCCACTGTATCTCGGGATGCTTGCGCATCTGGGATGTATCGTTCTCTGCGGGACGCTGTGCAGCCTGACCGGAAACAACCGTGGACAGGCACTGCTTACCTGTTTTGCTTCCGCTGTCCGGTGTATGATGGCCTGTATCGCACTCTTTTTCGGGCTGGCCGTAACAGGAATCGCACTTCTTTTTATGCTGGGAGGCGTTTGATGCAGACATTGAAAAGCGCAGCTGTGGTCTTTTGCACTGCCTGTATCTGCGCAGAGCTGCTGGCCCGGCTCACAGGAAACAACTGGGCCCGGCGGTGCATAAAAGCCGTGGCTGGACTATATATTTTAGTGGTGCTTTTACAGGTCATCCCTCAGCTCCGGACAGAAGTTCAGTCCTTTTCTGTGCCGGGTCTTTCGCCCACATCCATGGGCACGCTGGAAGATGCCATTCGGGCTGAACTGGATGCCCGCAGCAGCGGACAGGAAGCAAAGGAGGGGAACCTTTCCGGATGAAGAGCAGGGAACAGAGCTTCTTTGCCGGTTGCTCCAGAAGCAAAATCGCACCCAGCTCGCGATCATTCTGGGTGTGGCGGCAATGCTGCTGATCTTATTCTCAGAATTATTCTCGACCCCCGCAAAAACCGCAGCAAATGCAGGCAGTTCTGCTGCTGTTTCAGAAACTGCCTACCGGGAGCAATTGGAAACGCAGCTGAAAGAGCTGATCGAACAGCTCGATGGGGCAGGAAAGACCGTTGTGATGGTGACACTGGAAAGTGGGGAAGAAACGATCTATGCTGTGGATACGCAGTCCGGCCAGATGCAGAACCAGGAGACCCATGTTCTGCTGGAGGATGCTCCGCCCTGGAAGAAACGACCTATCTGCCTGCCGTCTGCGGTGTGGCTGTTGTCTGTGATGGTGGGGGAGATGTCCGGGTCGCCGCCCGCATCACAGAGCTTGTCCGGGCACTGCTGGATCTTTCGGCCAATCGAATTTGTGTAGAACAGCGCAAAGGATAACGCACCATGTAATATAAGGAGGAAACAGCTATGAGAGCCATCTCGAAGAATACCCGCAAAGCAACAGCCATTACGCTGGCAGCGGCACTGGTCATTGCCGTTTACCTGAACTGGCAGTATGCCCGCACCGGTGTGACGCTGGAAGAGGATGCAGTCAACGTTTCTGCCGTCAGTCAGGAGACCGTTCCCGTTACGGATGAACTGATGACCGAAGCCGAGGCGGTTTCCAGTGCCAACAAGAATTATGGCGAAGCTCAGCTTGTGAGCGTTGCAAACAACAGCGGCTCCAAGTTCTTTGAGGAAGCGCGGCTCAAGCGGACCAAAGCCCACGATGAAGCCATGGACAGCATTCAGAAAGCGCTGAAATCCGCTTCTCTCTCCACGGAAGAAAAGAAGGAGTACACCAGCCAGCTGACCGGAAACCTTGCGGATCTCAATGCGGAAAACGAGATCGAGACACTGGTCAAGGCCAAGGGGTTTGCGGATTGTCTCTGCTTTCTGCAGTCAGGCCGGGCTGATCTGACTGTTATGACCTCGGGCGATGCCTTAACGGCCGCACAGGTAGCGCAGATCCGTGACATTGTGTTGAGCAAAAGCAGTGTGACAGCCCAAAATATCACCGTTGTTGAGGTAAAGTAAGGGAGCAGTTGCGGCAGACAACAGAATGTGGTAAACTAAAACAGAACAATGAAATTGAGCGCCGCTTTTCCAGCGGCGTTTTTGCAGGGAGTGCACCATGAAGGAACCAAAGCTCAAAACTGTTTACGTCTGCTCCAACTGCGGCGAAACCAGCCCGCGCTGGATGGGCCGCTGCCCCAGCTGCGGAAGCTGGAATACCATGAATGAGGATGTTGTTGCGGAAGCGCCCAAGGCGGGGCTTTCCAGCAGCAAAGCGGCAGTACCTGCCCGGCAGGAGGGTGTCACCTCGCTGACGGCCCGGCGGTTGGCCGATATCAGCACTACTGAAGAGAAAAGCCGCATCCTGACCGGCATATCGGAGCTTGACCGGGTGCTGGGCGGCGGCATTGTGCTGGGCGGCGTGGTTTTGCTCAGCGGAGAACCGGGTGTTGGCAAATCTACGATGCTTTTGCAGCTCTGCGGTGCCATCTCCAACCAGCATTCTGTTCTGTATATCACGGGTGAGGAATCTGTCCGTCAGGTCAAACTGCGTGCTGCACGGTTGAAAGTGCCGCAGGAGAACATCTATCTTGCTGCAGAGAACGATGTGGACGAGATCTGCGGCCTGATCGAAAAGGAAAAGCCGGAGCTTGTAGTCATCGACTCTATCCAGACGATGCGCTGCATGGATCTTTCTTCCTCGGCCGGTACGGTCAGTCAGGTCAAGGAGAGCGCCGCCCGTCTGCTGGCGGTAGCCAAAAAGCAGGAGATTCCCATGTTCATTGTGGGCCATGTCAACAAAGACGGAGCCATTGCAGGCCCCAAGGTCATGGAGCACATCGTGGATACTGTGCTCTACTTTGAGGGCGACAAAATGCTGCCTTATCGCATTCTGCGGGCCGCCAAGAACCGCTATGGCTCCACCAATGAACTGGGCATGTTTGATATGACAGGGCAGGGGCTGGAGGAGATCGAAAACCCTTCCCAGATGCTTTTGGAAGGCCGTCCGCTGGGGGTTTCCGGTAACTGCGTCGCCTGTACGATGGAGGCAGCCGCCCCATCCTGAGCGAGATCCAGGCCCTTGCCACCAAAACGAATTTCCCGGCACCGCGCCGTGCCTGCAGCGGCTATGATTATAACCGCATGAATCTGCTCATTGCTGTTCTGGAAAAGCGGGCAGGGTATTTCTTTGGCAATCTGGATGTCTATATCAACATAGTGGGCGGCATTGCCCTGCGGGATACTGCCTGCGATCTGGCGGTCTGCCTGTGTATGGTGTCGTCTCTGCTGGACTGCCCCGTGAGCGATAAGCTCATTGCCATTGGAGAAGTGGGTCTGGGCGGTGAGGTGCGCAGTGTGCCCAACCTTGAACAACGCCTGCGGGAAGCCGAGCGCATCGGCTTTGAGCGGGCTGTGGTGCCAAAACACAGCCTTGCCCACCTGAACCCGGCAGATTATCCGGGCATGAAGCTGATAGGTGCGGCTTATATCTCGGATGCGATCCATGCATTGAAATCAGACCGGTTGTAACGAATTTACGGAGAAACTATGTCGATCTATCTTGATGAAAAAATCCGGGCAAGCATCCGCCGTTTGATGATGCTTCGCCGGATATTGTGGAATATGTGCGGTACCTGGAGGTGATCGCGGGCAAAAGCGCCAACACGGCCTTCAGTTATTACTGCGATCTGCGCGGTTTTTCCCGTTTTATGAAACGCCGCCGCGGGCTGGTTCCGGCAGATACGGAGATCAAGGGTATTGACCCCAAGGGTCTGGATACAGCCTTCTGGGGCAGTGTGAGTAAAGAGGACATCTATGAATATCTCTATTTCCTGAACCGCGAATGCGGCAACAAGAAATCCTCGACCGCCCGGCGCTGGCCAGCCTGCACGGCTTTTATGATTACTTGGTCAATCAGTCAATAAGCTGACAGAAAATCCGACCGCCTCCATCAAGCCGCCCAAGCAGGATAAAGTCCTGCCCAAATATCTGACAATGGAACAGTCCATGGATCTGCTGGAGAGCACGCAATATCAGAGCGATTTTCCGGAGCGGGATTACTGCATGGTGGTTCTGTTCCTGAACTGCGGAATGCGGCTTTCTGAGTTGGTGGGCATGGATCTGGGCGATATCGACCTGGAACAGCGGCAGATCAGGCTCTTTGGCAAGGGCCACAAGGAACGGATGGTCTATCTGAATGAGGCCTGCGTCGAAGCCCTGCAGCTCTACCTGGCCAAACGCAACACGATGGAGGGCCTGAATCCAAAGGAAAAGGCTGTGTTTGTGACCCGCCGCCGGAAGGAGCGCATTTCCAACCGCAGGGTGGAGCAGCTCGTCACCGGTGCCATGAAAGCGGCCGGGCTCAAGGGCTTTTCCACCCATAAGCTGCGTCACACTGCGGCAACGCTGATGTATCAGACCGGCAATGTGGATATTCTGACCCTCAAGCAGCTGCTGGGTCACAGCAGTGTGGGTACAACGCAAATTTATACGCATCTGCAAGAATTTCAGGTGCGTGCTGCCATTGAGCAGAACCCGCTGGGTACAGTTACACCTGAAAAAGCACGCTTGGATACAACAAAACGGGCAGCAGGGGAGAACAGAGGGGAAAATAACGCCGATTCGATGGATGTTGAAGAAGCTGCCAGCCCGATGGAAGCTTTTGAGGGTGCTGCCAATGATGGCATCCGTAGATATCTCTTCTATGACCGGGGATGCAGATGGGGATGCTGATAAGGAAACTGTATGAACTATATCAACTTCTCTAAGAGCTATCATGTGCGGATGTTGACAGATTGCGATATTCCGTTGATTTTAGACCTTTGTAAGAAAAACGCGCAGTTTTATGATCATTGTCCGCCGTTTGTAACCACGGAAAGCATCCGAAATGATATGTGTGCCTTGCCGCTGCGCAAAATGGACGAACCTCAGGATAAGTATTATCTCGGATTTTTGATGATGCCGAGCAGCTTGTGGCTGTGATGGACTTATTGACCATTATCCAACGGAACAAGCTGCTTCATCGGATTCTTTATGATGGAACGTTCTGTGCAAGGGCATGGCATTGGAAGCAGGATCATCACAGAGCTGTGTGTGTATCTGCACAGTCTGGGTTACGAGTATATCCGGCTGGGTTATGTGGATGGCAACAAGCAAAGTGAATCGTTCTGGAAAAAGAATCAGTTCACAGATACCGGATTGAGAGATCACACGCAGGACTATACGGTCGTTGTAATGAACCGGATGCTGTAACAGATCAATAACAGGAAAAACGTGTGTAAAAAACGCAAAATACACAGTTATTGTAAAACAGGCCGCCAGAGCTCAGATTGAGCCGAGGCGGCCTTAAAAACGCCCAAAACCAGAAAAGAGGGCTTTTCCACTCCCCTGCGTTTCGCATAACCTGCATTATACGAAAAGATAATAATCAAAAAATCAGACCCTCCTCTCTCTTCCCGCTGCTGGTTCTGAGATCTCAGAGGGTCTGACCGATCATATGTACCCATCACTCTTCCGGCAATGGTGTGGTTTCAAAGTATGCGCAGATCGCTTCATAATATGCACGCGCAGTCCGCTTACATCCGTCCTCACTGCCGAACTGGGCTACATCGGTATCGCTGGTCACAAAACACTGTTCTGCCAGCACGGCTGGACAATTTACATCTTCCAGAATCGTAAAGCTGCGCTCTACCCGCACTTCCTTGTGGCTGCTCTCCACCAACTGCTTTACTTCCCCTTGGTAATAGATATATCGGATTCCCCCGCGTCCCCGCAGGCTGGCCCCTGCGCCTGCATAGCCCCGGCAAGCTGCTTTGCAAAATAATAGCTCTCCTGATGGTATGCTCGCCCCGGAACAGCCGGATAACATTCAAACCCGGCTGCGCTGGAGCCTTCGGGTGCTGAATTACCATGGATGGACAGCAACAGATCCGGGTCCTGTGCATTGGCGGCAGCGGCGCGCTCAGCAGGTTTTGCGGTGCTGCCGTAGCTTTCCCGGGTGGTCAGCGGGATATAATTGGGATCACGCTCCAGCCAGGCGCTCAAAGCCTCCGCTGTGGCAACGGTCATCTCGCTTTCCTGCACCACTCCCCTTGCACCCGGATCTGAGCCGCCATGTCCTGCATCGATCACAATACGGTACGGCGGCTCACCGATGGTCGGACGAAAATCATCATCATCCACGGTCGGTGATGTCTGCCCAATGGAGAATGCAGACTGCCACAGATACAACCCAAAACTGATACCAATAAAACAGAGAACCAGAACCACTGCGCTGCCAAAGGAAAAGCCATTGCCCTTTTTCTTTCTTTTGCGCTGTACCGAATGTTTTGCCATGATGACTTCCCTGCCGTTTTATAAGAAACGCCCGCCCCAAGAATAATCTTCCGGACGGGCGCTGCCGGGAAACTCCCGGTATGTTTTTACTTCAATTCAACCACGGTCACACCGCTCTCGCCCTCACCATAACGGCCCAGCCGAAAGCTTTTGACCATCCGGTTTCCGCGTAGATGTTTGTGGATCGCGGTGCGCAGAGCTCCGGTGCCGTTGCCATGGATCAGGTACACCACTGTCTGCCCATTCAGAATGGCGCGATCGATATAAGCATCCACCTCAGGCAGAGCTTCATCCACAGTCAGGCCCAGCAGATTCAGCTCCATTTTTGCCGAACGCTGCACACGCTCTACCTGCCGTTGGGCCGGTTTGCATCGCCCGTCAGGCGGGAATAGCGCTGCTGTGCCTTGGTTTTGGGCTGAGACTCTTTGATGAGCTTATCCGGCTGCTTCAGGCCCTTGAGCGGGACCTTGGTCTTGATGATGCCGGCACGCACCAGAACATCGCCGTTTTTATCCGGCAGAGCCAGCACGGTGGCCAGCTGGTTGAGCTCTGCAATGCAGACCTCCTGCCCTACCTTGACTTCTTTCAGCGGGACAAACTCCTTGACAGGGTTATGCACCACCTCAGTGCCAATAAAGAGCTTTTCGGATTCTTTCTTTGCGATCTCGCGGGCACGTTGGGCTTTCTGCTGGGTGCTCAGGCGCTCGTCCTTCTGCAGCTGGCGCAGCTCATCGGTCAGTGCATACGCTTTGCTTTCCACCTGCTGTGCCAGCGCACGGGCCTTGGCACGGGCAGCTTCCAACTCGTTTTCGCCCTGCTGGATCAATTCATCCCGCTTTTTTTGAGCGGCCTCCAGCTGGTGAGAAGCCTCATTCTTCAGCTCCTCAACCTCATCCTGGCTCTCTTTCAGCTGCAGCTTCAGATCGTCCAGCTGGCCCAAAACTGCATCCAGGCGCTTATCCTCGGCAGACAGATGCTGTTGGGCTGCCTCAATGACACGCTCCGGGATGCCCAGCTTCTCACTGATGAGGAAGGCGTTGGACTTGCCGGGCACACCTACGCTCAGCTTGTAAGTCGGGCGCAGTGTCTCCAGATCAAACTCGCAGCTGGCATTGACTACACCCTTGGTTTCCAGCGCAAACACCTTCAGCTCGGCGTAGTGAGTGGTTGCCATCAGCAGCACACCGCGGCGGCGCAGTTCCTCGATGATGGCCACGGCCAGCGCTGCACCTTCGGCAGGGTCAGTACCCGCGCCAAGCTCATCCAATAAGACCAGCGTGTGCGGCATGGCAAGTTCCAGAATACCGGTGATCTTCTTCATGTGGCCGGAGAAAGTAGAAAGGCTCTGTTCGATGCTCTGCTCATCACCGATGTCCACAAGGAATTCATCGAACACGCAGATCTCACTGCGTTCATCGGCAGGGATCAGAAAGCCGCACTGTGCCATTGCGCACAGCAGACCCGCCGTTTTCAGGGTGACGGTTTTACCACCGGTGTTCGGGCCGGTGATGATGAGCGAATCATACTCTTTGCCCAACGCAATGTCCACAGGTACACACTTTTTGGGGTCAATGAGCGGATGACGCGCCCGGATGAGCGAAAAGGAGCTGTCGGTGCGGACAGAGGCTTGAATGCCTTCATATCCAGAGCCAGACGAGCCTTTGCCAACAGCACATCAATTTCCAGCATTGCCTTGTAGCTGTACTGGAACTGAGGCTCAATAGCGGCTACCTGTGCCGTAAATGCCACCAGAATGCGTTCGATCTCCTGCGCTTCTTGTGCACGATACTGCAGAATGCGTGCATTTGCTTCCACGACCGCCTGCGGCTCCACAAAGACGGTAGCACCAGTGGACGAGACATCATGGATGATGCCGCTCACCTCGCCGCGATACTCGCTCTTAACGGGCACAACATACCGTCCATTGCGGATGGAGACCACACTCTCCTGCAAATACTTGGAGGTATCCATATTGCGGACCATGCTTTCCAGCCGGTCGCGGATGCTATTTTCCGTAGCGCGGATCTTTTTGCGCAGCTCGTTCAGGGTGTGGGAAGCCGTGTCTGCCATGCATCCGGAGCCAGAATGGCGCTGGAGATCTGCTGCTCCAGCCCGGGCTGGGGTGCCAGCGCGTAGAACAGGTCATCCGTAGGCAGAGCATCATGTTCCGAGGAGCCATACCAGCTGGTCAGGTTCTGAAAGTTGCGCAGAGCGCCGGCCACCATCAGCAGTTCCCCCATGGAGAGCACACCGCCCTTGACCGCACGGGCTGTCAGAGAGCTGACACCCTCTACCCCGCCAAAGCGCGGAGACCCGTTTTTGATGAGCAGACTGTTGATGGCATCGGTCTGTTCCAGCGCGTAACGCACCTCATCTGGGTCGCACTGAGGATCCAGAGCCAGCAGCTGCTCTCTAGCTTCCTTGCACACGCAGCCCTCGGATGCACGCGCAATGATCTTATCAAGCTCTAAAGTTTCAAATAGCTTGTTTCCATGTTTGTTCCCTATATCAAAATTGTTTATCCCGGTCAAGGCAGAACGGATTTCAAAAAGTCGTAACTTTTCAGTGGTTTGTCCAGGTGGGTCAAAGCGTAGCGCTCTGCCACCGCAGACAGCTTTGCCAGACTGCCGACTGAGATTTTGAATGCAAATATTTTCTTATCTTCTACAAGGCAGATATGACGCAGGGCATACAGGGCACCCATGTCCAGATTGCAGGTCTTGCCCGCCTTTTTCGCACAGTCCTCACAGAGCAGAATGCCCTCCTGCGGGTCAAGATAAAACGCAGGGCCATCGTATTTTTCACAGATCTTGCAGCAGACCAGCTGCGGCAGAAAGCCGCACTCGCTCATGGTGCGCAGCTCAAACACAGCCTTGACCACATGCAGGTCGGTTTTACCCTCGCTGATCATATACAGGCAGTTCAGCAGCAGGCGTAGTTCCTTGGCAGCTTCCTCCCCCGTAGGAGAAAGTGCCGCCGCCATCTCGGCAAGATACATGGCAAGGCTCATCCCCTCGATGGTAGAGGAAATGCCGTGAAATACGTTGCGCACTTCCGCTTCTCGGATGGTGTACATATTCCGGCCTGGCAGCAGCACAAATTCAGAGTAGCAAAAAAGCCCGCAGGCGCTGAATAATTTGTTCTTCAGCCGCAGGCTGCTCTGTGCTGAGGCCGAAATGACCCCCAGCTCCGGTGTAAGAATGGTCAGAATCCGGTCAGATTCCTTGTACCGGGTCTCTTTTAACACAAGCCCAGGTATTACGATCGTATCCATCTGCATATTCTCCCTGCCCGAGCAGTGTTCCGGGCAATGTAAAGAGAAAAATCAACGATTATTCGGGTTCTGTTTGAAGCCAAAGTTGTTCAGCAGAAACTCATTGTCCCGCCAATCTGCTTTGACCTTGACCCAGCACTGCAGGTTGACCCGGCAGCCCAGAAACTCTTCGCAGTCTGCACGGGCAGAGCTGGCGATCTTTTTCAGCATCGCACCGCCCTTGCCAATGACCATGCCCTTATGGCTCTCGCGCTCGCAGTAGATATTTACATCGATATCCACCAGATCTGTACCGGGGCGCTCCTTGAAACGCTCTACCACGACCGCAATGCCGTGCGGGATCTCATCCCGCATATACAGCAGTGCTTTTTCACGGATGACCTCCGCCACCAGTTCCTTTTCCGGCATATCGGTGTAGGCATCATCGTCAAAGTAGTGCGGGCCCTCCACAGCATACTGGCTCAGGGCATCGAACAGTTCCTCACAGTGGTCGTCTGCCCGGACGCTTACGGTGTAGATGGCATCAAACACACCCAGCTCTTTGAGCTCGGCCTTGCGTGTTTCCAGATCAGCAGGCTCCTTGACAAGATCGGTCTTATTGATGACTGCAATGGCCGGGCCGCCGCTGCTGCGCAGAGCGTCCACCAGAACCATTTCCGGCTCATTCAGGGCACCGTATGGCTCAAACAGCATCATGGAAACATCCACATCCGCGATGGAATCGCTGGCCGTCTTGTCCATCCGCTTGCCAAGCTTATTGTGGGCCTTATGCACGCCCGGGGTGTCCAGCAAAACATACTGCAGGGGGCCGCGGGTCACAACGCCGGTGATACGGGTGCGGGTCGTCTGGGGTTTGGAGGTAACAATGGCCACCTTCTCCCCCACCAGACGATTGGTCAGGCTGGATTTGCCCACGTTCGGGCGGCCGATGACCGCCACGAACACAGATGAGGTATCGTAATGCTGCTGCATGGGTGCTGCGTTTTTCAAAATAGAACTCCTATCCTTTGCCGATATCTTTGATCATTCCGTATAGCTGACGGTGCGGGGCAGGCCGAGCTGGGTCAGCACAGCCTCTTCCTTTTCGCGCATCCGCATAGCTTCCAGACCACCGTTCTCATGGTCGTAGCCCAGCAGATGCAGCATGGAGTGAACGGTCAGGAAGGCGACCTCACGCTGCAGCGGATGGCCGTAGAGCGTTGCCTGCTCCTGAGCACGTTCCATGCTGATGACGATATCCCCCAGCATCTTGCAGCCGTTGTTCTCATCCACATCGTAAACGCCGTTTTCTCCCAGAGGAAAGCTCAACACATCGGTGGGCATCGGCTTGTTGCGGTACTGGTTGTTCAGCTCTGCAATGGCAGCGTTATCCACAAAAGTCACGCTGATCTCAGCGGGCTCATCGAAGTGCTCATATTCCAGCACAGCATTGCAGGCGCGGCGGATCAGGATCCGCAGGCCCGAAGGCACTTTTACGGCTTTCTGTGATTGGTGATCAAAACTTTATTGGACATAACATTCCTCTCCCTTCATTTTATGCTGCAATTGCAGCTTTCCGCGTCGGTTTCAACGCTTGGCCGGGTGCGCAGCCGCTTCGTAGGCCTTGATGATCTCCTGCACCAGACGATGGCGGACAACATCCTTCTCCGTAAAATAGCACTGTGCAATGCCATCCACGTTCTGAGAATGTGCAGCGCATCCACAAGGCCGCTGCGGGTACGGTCCGGCAGATCGATCTGGGTCACATCGCCGGTCACAACCACCTTGGAACCTACACCCATACGGGTCAGAAACATCTTCATCTGCTCCGGTGTAGTGTTCTGCGCCTCATCCAGGATGATAAAGGAATCATCCAGCGTGCGTCCGCGCATATATGCCAGCGGAGCAACCTCAATGATCTGCTTTTCCACCAGGCGCTCATAGGTCTCAGCGCCCAGCATATCGAACAGGCCATCGTAGAGAGGGCGCAGGTAAGGGTCCACCTTCTGCTGCAGATCACCGGGCAGAAAACCCAGCTTCTCGCCTGCTTCCACGGCGGGGCGGGTCAGCACAATGCGGGAAACATCCTTGGCCTTGAACGCTTTGACCGCCATTGCAACGGCCAGATAGGTCTTGCCGGTACCGGCGGGACCCACGCCAAAGGTCACCGCGTTCTTGCGGATAGCATTCAGATATTCCTTCTGCCCCAGTGTCTTGGGTCGGATGGGGCGGCCCTTGACTGTGACCGTGACAAAATCCTCAGTCAGCTCCCGGACACGCTGCTCCTTTCCATCGTGAGCAAGGCTCAGGCAGTAGCGCACCGTCTGATCCTCCAGCGGCGTGTGGTTTTCGATCAGGAGCAGCATCCCCTCCACGGCACGCACAGCAGCGGCCACGTTGGCCTCCTCGCCAGAGAGGCGAAGCATCGTACCCCGGCAGACTGCGTGACAGAGAACTCCTTTTCCAATAGACGAATGTTGCGGTCACAGTTGCCAAAGATGGCAGCGGCGATCTCCACACTATCCAACTCAATACTTTTTTCGGCCATGTAGCTCCTCCAGCGGTTTATGAATTTCCACATCTATTGTACCACCAAAGGCTCAAATAGAAAACTGTGAAACTTGCACAAAATATTTTCAACATTTTGGAGCGTGTTACAAAGCAGAACCCTGAAACATAAAAAATCGATGCTGCTCTGCATTTCTGCAAAACAGCATCGATTTCATTTATCGGATCGTAAAAAACGACTCCTCAGAAACTTTTCAATTAGAACCAGTCACCGAAGCCCATCTTGACCAGGTTGTCGTGGCTGATCTTCAGGCTATCGAACGGATCACGGCCATAGCAGTCATCCTGCTCCACCAGGAAGTACTCGCCGCCGCCCTCCAGACCAGCCTGGATGATAGCGGGCATATCCAGAGTGCCTTCGCCAACCTCAGCAAACTGCACAATGTTGGTGAAGTTGCTCATAAACTTCATCATGCCTTCCTTGCTGGTGAAGTCCACGCCGCCCTCGGGGATGGGCATCTCACCGATGCGGTAATCCTTCAGGTGGACCAGACGGATGCTGCCGGCATACTTCTTGATGAACTTGACAGGGTCCTGGCCGCCGCGGTGGATCCAGTGGCTGTCCAGCTCAAAGCCCAGAGCAGGTGCATTTGCGCGGATGATGTCCAGCAGGAACTCGCCGTCGTAACGAACGAACTCTACGTGATGGTTGTGGTAGTACAGGTCAATGCCGTCTTCCTTCAGCTTCAGAGCATACTCATTTGCTTCCTTGGCGAAGTCCACAGCTTCTGGTAGTTGCCCATGCAGGTCATGGGCAGCATGCCGATGCGCAACATATCGCAGTCCAGCTTACGGCAGTCCTCAACGATCTTCTTATAGTCGTCGGGATTGCACAGGAACTCGCCGGGCATACCGGGCAGCATGGGAGAGGTGGATGCGGTGCAGGAAGAGACATTCAGGCCCAGCTCATCGATAGCCTTGCGGAAGCCTGCAACGTTCTCAGCGGTCATGGGGACCTGAGAGATCTCAACGCAGTGATAGCCGATATCAGCCAGCTTGCCCATGCTCTCGTATGCGTCAAAGTGAGGCATCTTAGCGGGGGCAATGGTGCTCATCTGAACACCGATCAAACCTTTGTTTGCCATGGTTCATTTCTCCTTCTATCTGTGTTTTGCGGTCACGGAGCAACGGGATGGCCAGCCTTGCTGCTTGCATGGATGGCATCGATCAGCCGGATGCTCATTTCCGCATCTCTTACATGGATGTAATCGTCCGTATTGTTCTCAATGGCGCGGTAGAACTTGTTGATCAGGATGCCATGAGAAGCACCAAAATAGAACTTGGCACCGGGCAGCTTCTCGTTCTCACACAGCCTGGTGCGCACACTATCTGCATCGATCCGGAACAGGGCATCATCCTCGATCAGGAAGGAAGCCTTTTCACAGGCAACCTTGATCTGGACGCTCTCGTTGGTGTAATCACAGTTGGTGGCAAAGAACACACCGTTTGCACCATTAGCAAAGTGCAGGCGGGCAGCCACGGTATCCTCGACCTCAATGCCGTAATCTGCCAGCTGATTCACCGAGCCATGGATGGCATCGATGTCGCCGCACAGATAATACAGCAGATCCAGCGTGTGAACACTCTGGTTGATCATGCAGCCGCCGCCAGCAGTTTCCAGCTGGCCGCGCCAGGGCTGTTCGTCATAGTAAGCCTTGCCGCGGAACCAGGGCACAAAGCCGCGGCAGCCGATGACCTTGCCATATTCGCCGCCATCGATGATCTTTTTCAGTTCAACGGTGGTGCGGTTCAGACGATTCTGCAGGCAGATGCCGATCTTGACCTCAGGGTGCGCAGCCTCAAATTCCACGAACTCCTTGGCCTGTGCGGTGTTCAGACCCACCGGCTTCTCGCAGAAGACATTCACACCGTGGGAAGCAAAGTACTCCGACACGGGCACATGCAGGTAATGCGGCAGGCAGAGATGTACCACATCGGGATGCTCCTTTTCCAGAAGCTCCTCATAGTCCGTATAGAACGGCACGGCCTTTGCTGCAGCAGGCAGCTTTTCCTGCACAGCGGGATTGTTATCGCACACGGCACACAGTTCGATCTCAGGATTTGCCACAATGATGGGCAGATGAACCTGAAAGATGGTGCCGCAGCCAATGATCGCAGCTCTTTTCATGGAAACGCAACTCCTTGTAAGCCTGGAACAGGCATTGCTTTTTTCAGGGATACTGATTACTCGCGGACGGGGAACTTGCCCTCAGCCTCGATCAGCTTGTTCAGCTCAGCAGCATACTCCTCGGGATCGCAGGGGTTGGAGACCTCGCGGCCGGTCCATGCAGACAGCTGGCTGCTGTTTGCCAGGTTGACACCGTTGATGCCGTCCTCGCCGGGAGCCAGCAGCGGGCTGCCGGTCAGGATGTGAGCAGCAAAGTTCTGCATAACAGTGGTGTGCTGGAAGCCCCAGCCATCGTTGTTCTCAAAGGTCTCTTCAGTGTACAGCTTGGCACCTGCACCGTTGCCGCTGGTCAGCATGGCAACTTCCATCATGCTCATGTGCTCGTTCAGGTAATCCTCAGTGCAGGGGTTGCCTTCCTTATCGATGTAGTGGTAGACGTGAGCGGTCTTGCTGTTGTCAACAACGATCTTGCCGCCGTCCAGGTCGATCTCCAGACGATCGGTGCCGATGGCATCGTGGGTGCAGGTGGTAAAGGTGCCGGTAGCGCCGTTAGCGAACTCGACCAGCATGGTCACGTCGTTCTCAACGCCGATGTCACGATGCAGCCGTTGATGTTCTTGGAGAAGACCTTCACGGGGATACCGCAGATCCACTGCCACAGGTCGAGCTGATGGGGAGCCTGGTTGACCAGGACACCGCCGCCTTCGCCACCCCAGGTAGCACGCCATGCGCTCTGCTGGTAGTAGCTGTCAGGACGCCACCAGGAGTTGATCATCCACTGAGAGCGGCGGATCTCGCCCAGCTCACCGCTGGCAACGATTTCCTTGATCTTCTGATACAGCTTGTTGGTACGCTGGTTGAACATAATGCCGAAAGAAACTTCGGGATGAGCCTTAGCGCAGGCGATCATCTTCTGAACATCCTTGCTGCGGACGCCGGCGGGCTTCTCGCACAGAACGTTCATGCCATGCTCCATAGCGTAGATGGAGATCTCGTGATGCAGGTAGTGAGGAACGGTGGTGATGATGGCGTCAACAGTGCCGCTGGCGATCATATCCTTCCAATCCTTGAAGAAGGGCACATCGGGTACTGCTCCTTGCACATCTTCTCCTTCTCGGGATCGATATCACACAGAGCGCCCAGTGCGCAGTTGTCGGGGCACTGGGCGCAGACCATGCCGGGGAACGGAGCGGGAGCGTTGGTCAGGAAGCGAGCATAGCTGCCGCCCTGAGCACCGATACCGATCAGGCCATAACGAATCTTTCCTTCAGTCTTTTCCATTTGAATCTTCTCCTTTTTTTCTGATACGTTAGAATTTTGCCAGAATATCGCACAGTGCGTGATACTGTGCGGCGTAACCTTCAGCACCGTTTTTGTACTTGTTCTCACGGATGATGTTCTTTGCATCCGTGGTCTCAAGGCTCTGCAGGCTGTCAAACAGCACCAGATGCGGCTCCAGAGTCAGGAAGCCGGTATAGCCCTCTTCCACGATGCCTTGTGCAGCAGCTCGGGGATCTTTCCCTCGCCGGTACCGCAGAGCACATTCTCCTTGTCGGTAGAAACGGCATCCTTGATGTGGATATATACAATGTACGGGCGGAGAGCATCCCAGCATTTGGCGGTATCCTCGCCGCACTGTACAAAGTTTGCAAAGTCGAATGCGGACTTGAAGTGTGCGCTGTTCAGCGTCTGCATCAGGTCAACACAGCGGGAAAGAACATCACCATAGATATCCTTCTCGTTTTCGTGCATCAGGATCACGTCGTGCTTCTCAGCAATGGCAATGAACTTGCGCAGCTTCTCGATGACAGCGTCACGATAGTCGCAGGATCCTTCCTTCCGGCATAAAGAAGCTGAACATGCGGATGTACTTGCAATTCAGAACCTTAGCGATCTCGCACAGCGTTTCCAACTGAGCACACTGCTTTTCAAAGCCCTCTTCATCATCGATCTTGACCTTGCCAATGGGACTGCCCAGGCTGGAAACGCCAACACCAGCGGCCTGCAGGCGGGGCAGCAGATCGGTCTTGACTTCCTCAACGGTAAAGTCAGCGATTCCCTTTTTATCTGCACTGCGCAGGCTGATGTACTGCATTCCAAGCTCACGGACTGTCTTGAGCTGCTCATCAAAAGAAGAGCTGATCTCATCGGCAAAGCCGGAAATATAAATATCCTTCATAAAAATCTCCTTTTTTGTGTAGGATACAAGCCTTACTGTAACTAATATATCACAATTGTTAAAAAAATGCCGCACAAATCTTTTTCAGTTTTTTTAGCACATTGTGCAACGGAATTTGTTGTTTTGTTGCATATCATAAAACAAGGTGCATCAAACCAATCTTGTGGGGTGAAAAAGGGAGAAAAATTGTGCAAAATGTCCATCTCTGGCTTCGATTTCTTGGCAGCGAAAAACAGAACAGCAGGATTTACAATGTAAATGGCACAGGATTCACACACGACAATCATCGAACAAACTGATATATTAGACCTTGGAGATCGGCTCCTTTGATTCTTAAGGGCCGTGGCAGACTTTTAAGAATCGAAAAGGCCTGTCCCCCGTGGGCAGGTTTGAGTTGTTTTCAGACCAATCAAAGGAGTTCAAACCAATGTCCAAGACGAAGACTGAGACCCCTGTCCTGCGCAATTCCGCTGATATCCCCTGGGAGGAGACCCGCCTGTATCTGCCTGTGGATGAGACCGAGGAAGAGAACAAAGCTCTTTACGAACGCCTCAAGAAAGAGATCGCAGACGGCCACCCGGTGGATGAATACAACAACGAAGTGCTCTGCCGCCTGACCCCGCGTAATGCTGGTTGATGTAGATAGAACAAGCCAAATGCATCCGCTGGGAACAACTCCTCTTTTCGCAAGTCCGCCATCCCGTTTCACCCTCCTCAGTGAAGATAGAACGAAGCCATACATTTGGCCAGATCCTCGGGTCGTTCTGCAAAGTTTCCATAGCGCCAGCTGTTGAAAAAACCCATATAGGCACCGATGAACGAGTTCCGGAAGTACCGATTTTCGCCCGGCAATGAAACGGGCCATGGCACAAACTGTCTTGCGTCCCCGAATTCGATGTTGGAGATCAGAACAAGAATGATCTTCTCACTCAACGCATCGCTGAAAAAGCTGGTCAGATGACAGTCCATCAGGATGCAAAGATTCTTTCGCTCCGCATATGTCCAGCGGAACAGCGCAGTCAGGTTTTTTTCCAGGGTACTGTACGCCGGCAGCTGCCCCGCAAGCAGGGTCATCTGTCGGTCGAGATAGTAATCCAACACATCGTCCTTGGATTCAAAGCTGCGGTAAAAGGTGGTTCGGTCGAGATCTGCCATGTGACACAGCTCTGTAACGGAGATCTTTTCCAGCGGTTTTTTCAGTAAAAGCTGAAACAGTGCTGTGCAAAATGCATCCTGATTTTTCTGCGCAACGGGGTTGATATGATTTGTGTACATTCTACGCTGTGTTCAGCTCCTTCCTCAAAATGATTGGCTTTATTGTACCATATTCTCTGAAATCTGCAAACAATCACATTACAGATGCAAAAACGATGCATGAATCTTTTTTGTACAGAAACAGAATAACAAAAAAGTCCTATAAACCAGACGAAATTCATCGTAGATTCATAGGACTTTTGGAGCTACTGACCTGATTCGAACAGGCGACCTGCTCATTACGAGTGAGCTGCTCTACCAGCTGAGCCACAGTAGCACGCGTTCTGCAACGATAGATAGTTTAGCATAAAAGAGAATACCTGTCAAGTATTCCCTACGCAAAAACAATTCCGGAACTTTGCAGAAAGCCATTTCGTAATGATTTGCCCTATTCAATTCTTATCGTAGGCTTCACAAACTCTTTTGCCATGGAATTTTTTCAGCTCATATAAGTTTTGCCTGCCCTGCCAGATACAGCATCCCCACTGCCGCACCGCAAAGCGGCAGGAGCAGAAACAGCATCCGGGCAAACTGACCCAAAAGCGAGCCTGTGCTGGGGGCTTGTCCTCCACGCCCGAATGCGGCTGAACAGAGCCTTCCGCTTACCTGCAGTGCGGATGCGCCGAACGTGCACAGCGTTCCGGCCGCAAGGGATGCAGGGATACCGCAGACGCAGAGCAGCACAAATGCTGTCCGTGGGTTCAAATCCACAAGCAGCCTGGACGAAAGCAATCCGGAGCCTGTCCCATACAGCATCGTAAAAAGGAAGATGGGCAGCGGCCCAAGGGCAGAAAGCCCCAGGAACAGCACTGCCGTCAGCGCACCTGCCACAGTGAGAAATTCCGTTCGGAACAGGCGCACTGCTCCGGCGGCATCCTGCACGGAAAACAGGCTCTGCCAGCAGTTCAGGTAATAAGAAAGCGTTTCGGCATCGCCTGCCACGCAACGCGCTGCCGCCACCCCCGCCAGAAAGGTCCCCAGAAGGTACGCCGCCGCCAGAAGGGCAATCCCCTCACTCGGCTTGCTGCGGCGTACAGCGGCTCTCTCTGGTGCATTTCCGCACCTCTCAGAGAACGCCGCCGGGATGGATCGTCTTTCTTCCTGCGCTGTCTCAGGAAGAACTCCACGGTTCTTCTGTTTTAACGGCTCTTCCTGTGCTGTCGGCATGATCGCTTCGGGCAGTGCCTTTGCCGCTGCGGTTTCCGGTGTCTCCTGATAGACCCACATACTTCCCTGTCCTCCTGTTTTTCTGTTGTAAATGATCAATGCCGGTGCCGTTCTGTACGCAGGATACTGAACACCCCGCCCAGACAGCCAAAGACAAACACCAGTGCAAAGCGGGCCAGCTGCATTTCCGTTGGTTCAATGCCCTCCGAAAGGCCGAACCCCAACAGAAGCAGAACAAACAGTCCGCCCTGTACAGCACCGCAGATAAGGCCTCTGCTGTGATAGAAAAACGCCATGAGCCAGCCGCTGCAAAAGCTCCCGGCACAGACAATGGCACTGACCATGGGCCAGGCAGTGCTCTGCGCAAGGCTCTGGTTTGCCATCAGGTAGGCAAGCCCGGCCATGCAGGCGGCGGTGAATATCCCACCAATGCCGAATGCAGCCAGTGCTTCCAGGATGGGTAGCTTCTTCTGTTCCAACATAAAAACCCGCCTCCCTGCACTACTGTATGCAGAGGGGCGGGTAAAAAAGACCTTGCTTTTAGAGATTACTTCTTTGCGTTGGCAGGAGCATTGTCCATGTTCAGCTTCTCAACAGAGCTGATCGCATTCTTGGTGAAGCGGATCTTCACACGGTCGGAACCAGTCTCCAGAACAAAGGTGTCCTCCTTGATGGCGACCACACGGCCAACAATACCGCCGATGGTCACGACTGATCACCGATCTCCAGAGCTGCACGCATGGCAGCATCCTTCTTCTCCTGCTTCTTCTGGGGACGATAGATCATAAAGTAGAGCAGAACCAGCATCAGAGCCAGGGTGAAGAACAGGCTGATATAGCTTTCAGTGGTAGTAGTCAGAAATTGCATGGGACAAAGTCTCCTCTCAAAATTCAGATAAACTCATTATAACCGCTTCTGCGCCCTCTTGCAAGGGAAAAGCATGAAAAAGCTCAAATTCTTGTATCCAGCAGCTTGACATAACGGTCATGGAAGGCGGTAAAGGTGCCTGCATCCAGTTCATCGCGGATACGCTCCATCAGTGGTTGTAGAACACAGGTTGTGCATAACGGCCAGACGCATGCCCAGCAGCTCCTCTGCCTTGAACAGGTGGCGGATATAGGCACGGGAGTAGTTCCGGCAGCCGGGCAGCCACAGGTGGGGTCAATGGGGCGCTCGTCACGCTCATACTTTGCGTTCTTGATATTGATAATGCCGCCCCAGGTGTTCAGGTGTCCATGGCGGGCATTGCGGCTGGGCATGACGCAGTCAAACAGATCAACGCCGCGGGAAACAGCTCAATCATGTTGCCGGGGGTACCGACACCCATCAGATAGCGGATCTTATCCTTGGGCATATAAGGCTCCACTTCGCTGATCATCTCGTACATCACCTCAGCAGGCTCACCCACGGCCAGACCGCCGATGGCGTAGCCGTCCAGCTCCAGCTCCGCGATCTGCTTCATGTGCTCTACACGCAGGTCAGCAAAGGTGCATCCCTGATTGATGCCAAACAGCAGCTGGTCGGGGTTGGTGGCCTTGCCCTCCTGCTTCAGGCGGGCCATCTCAGCCTTGCAGCGCTTGAGCCAGCGGGTGGTGCGCTCACAGCTGGCTTTGGAGTACGCGTGCTGGGCAGGATTCTCCACACACTCATCAAAGGCCATTGCGATGGTGGAGCAGGTTTGCCTGAATCTGCATACTCTCCTCAGGGCCATAAAGATGCGGTGGCCGTCCAGATGGGAAGCAAAGGTCACGCCTTCCTCCGTGATCTTACGCAGCTTGGACAGGCTGAACACCTGGAATCCGCCGCTGTCGGTCAGGATGGGGCCGTTCCAGCGGGTAAACTTGTGCAGGCCGCCCATATCGGCTACCAGCTGATCACCGGGGCGCAGATGCAGGTGGTAGGTGTTGCAGAGCATTACCTGGGTGCCGATCTGCTGCAGATCCTGCGCGGACAGGCCGCCCTTGATGGCACCGGCGGTGGCAACATTCTGGAAGGCAGGGGTCTGCACCGTGCCGTGCACGGTCTTGAACTCGCCCCGCCGGGCGTTGTGTTCCTGCTTGAGCAGCTTAAAAGTGGTCAAAGAAGGCATAAGTTTTTTCCTTTCTGTGTACGGAAAACAGCCGTACAGCCTTGTGCCGCCGGGCAGGCGGCAGGTTCAGAAGTGGTAGATACCGAGCTGCCGAAACGGATTCGGCAGTGTTTTGGGCTTTTGGGAGAGCGGGTGCTGAGGGATCACAGGATCAGCATCGCATCGCCGAAGGAAAAGAAGCGGTACTTTTCCTCTACGGCAACTTTATAGGCAGCATGGTCTTTTCGTAGCCGTAGAGGGCAGAGACCAACATGATGAGGGTGCTTTCCGGCAGGTGGAAGTTGGTGATCAGGCCATCGATGCAGTTGAACTTGACACCCGGGTAGAGAAAAATAGAGGTATTGCCGCTGCAGGCCTTGATCTCGCCATATTTTGCGGCGGCGGCTTCCAGCGTGCGGCAGCTGGTGGTGCCAACGGCGATCACGCGGTGCCCGGCGGCCTTGGTTTCCCGGATGCGCTGAGCAGTCTCCTCGCTGATGGAATACCACTCACTGTGCATTTTGTGGTCTGTGATCTCGTCCTCCTGCACGGGGCGGAAGGTTCCCAGACCCACATGCAGGGTAACCTCGCAATGCCGACACCCTTGGAACGGATGGTATCCATCAGCTCCGGGGTGAAGTGCAGGCCTGCCGTGGGTGCGGCAGCGCTGCCCAGCTCCTTGGCATAGACCGTCTGATACTGGCTCTGATCTTCCAACTGCTTGGTGATGTAGGGTGGCAATGGCATCTTGCCAAATTCATCCAGTTTTTCATAAAGGGTCTCGGTGTCATAATAGAATGTAACAAACTTGTTGCCATCCTCCAGCGTTTCGTCCACCACAGCGGTCAGGGTGCCGTCACCAAAACTAACCTTGGTGCCGGGCTGCATCCGCTTGCCGGGCTTTGCCAGGCACTCCCACTGATCTCCCTTGACCTGCCGCAGAAGCAGCAGCTCACACACAGCACCGGTGGGCTGTTTGACACCCACGATGCGGGCGGGCAGCACCTTGGAGTTGTTGACCACCAGCAGGTCACCCGGCTCAAGATATTCCGGCAGATCGCGGAAGATCCGGTGCTGGATGCTGTCGTCCTTCTGGCTCAGAACCATGAGCCGGGCCGAGTCTCTGGGGTCTGCAGGCTCCTGTGCAATGAGTTCTTTGGGTAAATCGTACCAAAAATCTTTTTTTAACATGCTTTGCATTTGCCTTTCCGATGATTGACACGAGTGCCGTATCAATGTTATCATAAAATCTGTATAAACAGTATCTATTATATTGCAAGGTCGGCTGGTTTGCAAGCCGTGTTCGATGTAAATTTGCTTTTATTGAAAGGAAAGGTGCTGGAAATGGAAAAACAGTATAAAGTTGGTATCGTTGGTGCAACGGGCATGGTGGGGCAGCGTTTTGTGACCCTGCTTGAGAATCATCCCTGGTTCAAGCTGACCACGCTGGCCGCGTCCGGCCGCAGCGCAGGCAAGACCTATGAGGAGGCCGTTGGCAGCCGCTGGGCAATGACCACCCCGATGCCCGAGAGCGTCAAGAAGATGGTCGTGCTGGATGCCGCCAAGGTGGAAGAGGTCGCTTCTCAGGTCGATTTCATCTTCTGCGCAGTCAATATGCCCAAGGCCGAGATCAAGGCACTGGAAGAGGCTTACGCAAAGGCCGAGTGCCCTGTGGTCTCCAACAACAGCGCAAACCGCTTTACCCCGGATGTTCCCATGGTCGTGCCTGAGATCAACGCGGACCACATTGAGATCATCCCTGCCCAGCGCAAGCGTCTGGGCACCAAGCGCGGCTTCATCGCGGTCAAGTCCAACTGCAGCCTGCAGAGCTACGTGCCTGCCCTGCATCCTCTGATGAAGGAGTTTGGTGTCAACAAGGCTCTGGTCTGCACCTATCAGGCTATTTCCGGTGCAGGCAAGACCTTTGACCGGATGCCCGAGATCGTAGATAACGTCATCCCCTACATCGGCGGTGAGGAAGAGAAGAGCGAGCGCGAGCCGCTGAAGCTGTGGGGCCATATCGAGGGCGATCAGATCGTCAACGCCGAGAAGCCCACGATCACTGCGCAATGCTTCCGTGTCCCCGTTTCTGACGGCCACACTGCCGCCGTGTTTGTAAGCTTTGACAAAAAGCCCACCCAGGAGCAGATGCTCGAGGCCTGGGCTAACTTCCGCGGCCCTGCACAGGAGCTGAACCTGCCCAGCGCACCCAAGCAGTTCCTGCACTACTTCACTGAGCCCGATCGTCCTCAGCCCAAGCTGGATCGCAACACCGAGAACGGCATGGCTGTCTGCATCGGCCGCCTGCGCGAGGACACCCTGTTTGACTACAAGTTCGCCTGCATGAGCCACAACACCCTGCGCGGCGCTGCCGGCGGTGCTGTGCTGCTGGCCGAGCTGCTGGCTGCAAAGGGCTATTTTGACTGAACAACACGTTCCTGACGGAGCGTACAAAGGAGTTTTATACTATGAAGAATCCTGTCTTTACCGGCGCGGCGGTGGCGATCATCACCCCCATGTACGAAGATGGCAGCATCAACTTTGATGAGCTGGGCCGCATCATTGAAGATCAGATCGCACGGGGCACCGATGCTATTGTGATCTGCGGAACTACCGGCGAATGCTCTACCATGACCGATGAGGAGCAGCTGGCCGCCATCAAGTTTACGGTCGAGACGGTCAACCACCGGGTGCCTGTTATTGCGGGTGCTGGTTCCAATGATACCGATCACGGCTGTGCACTGGCAGCAAAGTCTGCTGCCTGCGGTGCCGATGCCCTGCTGCTGGTGACCCCCTATTACAACAAGACCACGCAGGCAGGTCTGGTGGCTCACTTTACCGCTATGGCCGAGGCGGGCGGCATCCCTGTTATCCTGTATAATGTGCCTTCCCGTACCGGCCTGAACATCACCCCCGAGACAGCGCTGGAGCTGAGCCGGAATCCGCTTATCAACGGCATCAAGGAGGCCTCGGGCAACATCTCTCAGGTGGCCAGGATCGCCCAGCTGTGCGGCGATGAGTTGAACATCTACTCTGGCAACGATGATCAGGTTGTTCCCCTGCTGTCTCTGGGCGGCAAGGGTGTCATCAGTGTGGTCTCCAATGTCAAGCCTGAGCTGGTGCACAACTGCTGCAAGGCATGGTTTGAGGGTGACACCAAAACTGCCTGCAAGCTGCAGCTGGAGATCCTGCCTTGGCGGATGCACTCTTCTGCGAAGTAAATCCCATCCCTGTCAAGTACGCCATGAATGTGCTGGGCTGGGAGCCGGTCCCTGCCGTCTGCCGCTGGTCGAGCCCAGTGATGCCCACAAGGAGAAGATCGAGCAGGCATTGGCTGCCGAAGGTCTGATTCAGGAATAAACGAAACAACGCACAATGCCCGGTGGAATTGGTTCTTCCCGGGCATTTGCCGTTACAACAGAAAATGAGGAAACAAAAATGACGGATATTATCATTCAGGGCATTGGCGGCCGGATGGGCCACGCCTCTGCGAGATGATCGCAAACCGGAGTGACTGCCGCGTGGTCGCCGGGATCGACCAGCAGGACGGTGAGCAGAACGGCATCCCCGTATACGACAGTCTGGATAAGCTGGACGGCAAGGGCGATGTCATCATTGATTTCAGCGCTCCTGCTGCTGTGGAAAAGGCACTGACCTATTGCGAAGCACACAAGATGCCCATCGTGGTCTGCACCACTGGCCTTTCCGAAGAGCTGCAGCTGAAGGTGGTGCAGCTGTCCCGCATTGTGCCCGTGTTCAAGAGCGCCAACATGTCCATCGGCATCAACCTGCTGTCGGAGCTGTGCAAGCGTGCATCGGCCATTCTGGGTGCAGACTATGATGTGGAGATCGTGGAGCAGCACCACCACAACAAGCTGGATGCCCCCAGCGGCACTGCCTGATGCTGGCCGATGCCATCAACGAAGAGAACAACGGCGCATATCATTATGTTTACGACCGTTCCTCTGTGCGCCAGAAGCGCGACCCCAAGGAGATCGGCATCAGCTCCGTGCGCGGAGGCAGCATCGTGGGCGACCACGAGGTGCTGTTCTGCGGTCCGGACGAGGTCATCACCCTCAAGCATACTGCATATTCCCGCAGTGTTTTTGCAAATGGCGCAATAAATGCTGCTGTCTATCTTGCAAAAAAGGAGCCGGGCCTGTACAATATGGGTAACATGATCGCAGAGCTGTAAGGTCTCTGCGTCTTCCACCATTTTGAGCGGCAGGAGGGCTGACGGAATGGAGCAGGCAAGACACGCGGCATCCACGAAACGACATTCGCGGCACGAACCGCAGAACCGGCGAAAACGAAAACCCGTTTTTCTGAGGATGATGGGCGTGCTGCTGGTGGCTGGTGCGGCATTGGCCTGCTTGGGCTTCTGGCGCTTCCAGACTCCCGGCATCGTGCTTGGCCCCTTTGAGGACGAGCCTTTGACCGCTGAAAGCGTTCCCCCGCCCGAACCGGAACCGCAGCCTGTTACAACCACACTGCGTTTTTCGGCCACCGGGGACAACCTGATTCATGCCCCCATCTACAAACAGGCAGCCCGCCGGGCAGCGGAAGGCCAGCGATATAATTTTAACTACTGCTACGAGCACCTGCTGGATTTTTATGCCGCGCAGGATGTAAACTGGATCAACCAGGAAACGCTCTGCAGCAAGGAACTGGAGCCTTCCACCTATCCCTGCTTTTCTACCCCCGGTGAATGCGCAGAGGCTCTTTACCGGGCAGGCATCCGGGTGTTCAGTCTTTCCAACAACCACACCTATGATAAAGGTGCCAAAGGTATCGCAGCAACGCTGCGGTTCTGGGACGAGATGCCGGAAGATGTGGTCACGACCGGCCTGTGGTACGGAGAGAGCGATTATGGTACTATCCCCCTGCAGACTGTGAACGGTGTGACGATTGCCTACCTCTCCTACACCGACCACACCAATGGCATCCCGCAGAGCAGTGCCATGACGGCCAATGTCATCTACACCAGCCAGCGGGATGTGATGGAACAACAGGTGCGCAGGGCGCGTGAGCTGGCCGATTTCGTGGTGGTGGGAGTTCACTGGGGCGTGGAGGACAACCACAAGATCACCCAGACCCAGCGGGACCTCGCCCAGCAGCTTTCCAACTGGGGTGCAGATGTTATTCTGGGCACGCACCCTCATGTGGTGCAGGATGCCGAGTGGAAAACCTCTGTGGATGGCCGCCAGACCTTTGTGGCCTATTCCCTGGGAAATTTTCTCAGCACCCAAAGCAAACCGGATCAGCTCATCGGTGCCATCCTGACACTGGAGCTGAACAAGACGACGGACCCGGATGGCAGCGTTCACTGCGCTGTCGCTTCCCCGCAATTGCATCCCACCGTGACCCACTATGATGCAGGAAAATCCAACGTCCGCACCTACCTCTTCCGGGATTACACGTCGGAGCTGGCGCAGGCGCACGGTGTCCGGGCCGCCTACCCCAGCTTTGGGATAGAATACATTCAGAACGTATTACAGACCAACATCAACAGCGCGTTTTTGGCGCTCACCTGAATTTGCAGCCCTTTGGGGCAGATTGGAGTGTTCATTATGTATGGTGTTTCCAAAATCAATATTGAGCCCAGCCTGATGATGATCAGTGTGCAGGATGTGGAGTTCAAGGGCAACAGCCTGGCCCGCTACCTGCAGATCTTTGCCGATACCGGCGTTGTGGTGGATATGATCAGTCAGAGCGCCCCTCACGGTACCAACATTGATTTCAGCTTTACCGCATCTGCCAGCGATCTGACACTGGTGATGAAGGCCATCTCTGCAGCCAATCTCGACAAGGATGCCAAGCTTCCCCGCTGATCAGCTTGGTTACTCCAAGCTGAACCTCTTCGGTGAGGACATGGTCACCAGCTGCGGTGTAGCTGCCCGGGCCCTGAACGCACTGGCCATGGCTGACATCGAGGTTCTGCTCATTACCACCAGCGATCTGGATATTTCTCTGCTGGTGCGTAGTGAGAACGAGGACTCCGCTTACGATGTGCTGAAGAAGGCCTTTGAGCTGTAAGTGCCCTTCTCTATAAATATTACACAAACGTAAAAAGCCCGGCGCATCCGATTTTTGGATGCCGCCGGGCTTTTATTATACGCTGGTTCTAAAAGATTACAGGGTCACTTTGTGGTAGATCTTCTTGCCCTTCTTGATGACGATACCGTTCTTCAGCTGATCAGCGGTAAAGCTGACAGTGGGAGCAGCCACCTTTTCACCATCCACCAGGACACCGCCCTGCACGACCAGGCGGCGGGCCTCGCCGTTGGAAGCGGCCAAACCGGCCTTGACCATGAGGTCAAAATGCCGATGGAGCCGTCGGTCAGATCCGCTTCGGTCAGCTGAGTGGAGGGCATGTGCTCAGTGTCAGCAGCTCCGCTGAACAGGGCGCGGGCAGCGTTCTGGCTTTCTCAGCCTCTTCCTCGCCGTGCACCATCTTGGTCAGCTCGTAGGCCAGGATCTCCTTGGCCTCGTTCAGACGCTGATCCTTCCAGGTGCTCATCTCATCGATCTGCTCCAGCGGGAGGAAGGTCAGCATCCGGATGCACTTCATCACATCAGCATCGCCGACATTGCGCCAGTACTGGTAGAACTCAAAGGGACTGGTCTTGTTGGGGTCGAGCCAGACCGCATTGCCTGCAGTCTTGCCCATCTTCTTACCCTGAGAATCAGTCAGCAGAGTAATGGTCATCGCGTAGGCATCCTTACCCAGCTTGCGGCGGATCAGCTCAGTGCCGCCCAGCATGTTGCTCCACTGGTCATCGCCGCCAAACTGCATGTTGCAGCCGTAGTGCTGGAACATGTAGTAGAAGTCGTAGCTCTGCATGATCATGTAGTTGAACTCGAGGAAGGACAGGCCCTTCTCCATGCGCTGCTCGTAGCACTTGGCGCGGAGCATGTTGTTGACGGAGAAGCAGGCACCCACATCACGCAGCAGCTCAACATAATTCAGGTTCAGCAGCCAGTCGGCATTGTTCAGCATCAGAGCCTTACCCTCAGAGAAATCGATGAACTTCTCCATCTGCTTCTTGAAGCAGGCTGCATTGTGAGCAATGTCCTCCTTGGTCAGCATTTTGCGCATGTCGGTACGGCCAGAGGGGTCGCCGATCATGGTGGTGCCGCCGCCGATCAGGGCGATGGGCTTGTTGCCGGCCATCTGCAGGCGCTTCATCAGGGTCAGGGCCATAAAGTGGCCTGCGGTCAGGCTGTCCGCGGTGCAGTCAAAGCCAATATAGAAGGTGGCCTTGCCGTTGTTGATGAGGTCAATGATCTCATTGTCGGTGATCTGGGCCACCAGACCGCGTGCCTGCAGTTCTTCGTAAAGAGTCATGGGATGATCCTCCTGTTTTGTCGGGCAGAGGACAAAAGAAAACGCCCCCTGCCAAAAATGAATTTGGCAGAGGGCGAGAAAATCGCGGTACCACCTCTGTTTGCCGCCCCCTCACAGAAACGGCCTCACGAGTGCGCCCCACAGAGATGGGATACACTCCTGCGTTTGTAACGCTCGCACGCGGCACAGCCTACTAGCCAAAGCATTCAGCCTGCAACTCCGGGAGGTATTTCCCCTGCTGTTCTGCACACCCCTTGCACCAACCGGGGTCTCTCTGGGCAGACACTGACAAGGTGCTTGTTCCCTTCAACGTCTTTCAACAAGAAACAGTTTAGCACAATTCAGCGGGGTTGTCAATCACCGGTTTCATGCTCGGCCAGTCCCAGCATCTCTCTGGCATTGGCACGGGAAAGCTCCGTGACATGGTCACCGGAAATAATATGAGCCAGCGCGTCCACTCTGCCCTCGGTATCCAGCGGGTGGATCTCGGTATAGGTGCGTTCATTCGTGATATTCTTCTGGATAAGCAGATGGCAGTCGGCCAGTGCTGCAATCTGCGCAGTGTGAGTGATGCAGAGGATCTGGTGATCTTTTGCGCTCTGTTTGAGCACCTCACCGATGCGGCTGGCCGCCTTGCCGGACACGCCGCTGTCGATCTCATCGTAGATGACCGTAGGCACTGCGTCCTTATCGGCCATGGCATTTTTGATTGCCAGCGTGATACGCTCAGTTCACCGCCGGAAGCAATTTTTGCCAGCGGCTTGGGATCCTCGCCGGGGTTTGTGGAAATATAAAACTCCACGCTGTCCTGGCCATGGCTGGCCAGCGGGCCGCGGGTATGGCGCAGGGTCATGCGGACACCTGGCATGTTCAAAAAATCCAGTGTGCCGGAGATGCGCCTGTTCAGCTCCTCAAAGGCTTTCAGGCGGGTCTGGGTCAGCACCTCGGCCTTATCCCGGGCCAGTACATAGAGCCGATGCTTTTCAGCCTGCAGATGCTCTGTCCGCTCCTGAGAGAACTGGATGCGGTCCAGCTCTTCCCTTGCCTGCTGTCCAAAGGCGATGATATCTTCCACAGTATCACCGTATTTCCGCTTGAGCTTGTAGATCAGATCCATCCGCTGTTCAATTTCATCCAGCTCTGCATCATTCGTCTCGTAGCCCTCCAGCCGCCCGATCAGGTCGGCAGAAAGGTCTTTTGCGGTGTAATAAAGATCCAGCAGCTGTCCCGCAGCAGCAGAAAGGCCGCTGTCCAGTTGGGCGGCACCATCGATCGCATTGGATGCTTCCCCCAGCAGATCAACGGCACCCGGGGCATCATCTCCGCCCGAAAGCAGCGCATAGCTCTGGGAGATGCGCTCCCGGATAGTGGAGGCATTCGCCAGCACCTTACGGCGGGCCGCCAGCGTCTCCTCTTCGCCTGCGGTCAGGCTGGCATCCTCGATCTCCTGTACCTGATAACTCAGCAGATCGATCTTTCGCTGTTTTTCACCCTCATCGGTGATGATGGCATCCAGCTCCTTTTTGACCTTGATAAGCTCCCGGTAAACAGCATAATACTCCTGATACACCGCCCCGTTCTGGGCGTAGGCATCCAGGATACCCTCATGGCGGGCCGGGTTCAACAGGCCTACGGAATCGTGCTGGCCGTTGATGTTGATGAGCCACCGCACAGTTCCCGCAGAATGGCTGCTGTGGCAGGCATTCCGTTGATGCGGCAGGTGCTCTTGCCCTCGGCAGTGATCTCACGGCTCAGGGTCAGCGCTTCTGAGCGCTCATACCCCGCCTTTTCCAGGCTGTCCAGCACTGCAGGCGGAACATCATCAAATGCTGCCCGGATGACTGCTTTTGCAGCCCCCGTGCGCACCAGATCCTTGGAGGTGCGGTTGCCCAGAATGGCATTGATGGAGTCGATCAGGATAGATTTGCCCGCACCGGTCTCGCCGGTAAGGACATTCAGGCCCTTCTCAAAATGCACGTTGGCCTTCTGGATGACTGCAACATTTTCAATTTGCAGACTGCTCAACATGTTCGTTCTCTCCTGCCTTTATTTCTGCCCGATGTAATGCCCAAGCTCGGTGCAAATGGTCTTTGCGTCCCGCTCTGAGCGGGCCACGATCAGGAAGGTATCGTCACCAGAAAGGGTGCCGACCACATTTTTCCACTTGAGTGCGTCAAACACCTCGCAGGCCGCATTGGCCATGCCAGAGTAGCATTTTACCAGCACTACATGGCCCGCAAAGTCCACCCCCAGGACAGATTCATGGAAGATGGTCTCAAACCGGGCCTGCATCTTGGGGTTCAGTACCTCGCTGTGGCCGGAAACATAGCGGTAGCCGGTGGTGGTGGCAGCTTTGACAAGGTTCATCTCCCGGATATCACGGGAAATGGTAGCCTGTGTGGCATCAAAACCTTCCTTGCTCAGGTACTCCAACAGAGTCTCCTGCCGGCTGATGGGATTCTCCTGGATCAGGCGCAGGATGGCCTGCTGCCGCTTCTGCTTGCTCTTGTTATCCCCTCGGCTGGTGCGTCCCATGTGATCTTCTCCCTTCGTCGTGTTTGTGTCATCGTCTGCCGCGCAGTTTCTGGTCAATGGCCTGGAACTGGTCGGCTTTGCTGAAGGTGATGAGCTGCACGACCTGGTCAGACAGCCGCACCTCCGCGGTGGCTCCGGCTTTTACGGAATAGCCCGCATCCCCATCACAGCTGATAAAAACTTCTTCATCTGCCACCTGGCCCACACAGAGGTTAATCTTGCGCTCCTGCGCAAAAACCATGGCCGGGCTGGCAAGGCTGTGGGGCAGATGGGTGTGACAACGATGCCCTTGGTCTGAGAATCAAGGATCGGCCCGCCTGCCGCCAGAGAATAAGCGGTGGAGCCGGTGGGCGTTGCCACAATGACACCATCGCCCCGGTAATGCTCCACCAGGATATCGTCACAATAGATGCTGAAATCCACTGCCTGCTGCAGGCGGCCCTTGGTCATAACCACATCATTCAGAGCATGGCCTTCCCAGCTGTCATCTCCCAGCACACGGACATAGAGCAGCATCCGGTTATCCAGAAAATATTCACCCCGGGCTACGGCGGAGAGCTTGGCTTCCATTTCATCGACCTCACAGGTGGCCAGAAAGCCGCACCGGCCCAGATTGATGCCGAGAATGGGCTTTCGGTATTCCAGTGAGAGGTTGGCTTCATGCAGGATGGTGCCATCTCCTCCGATGGTCAGGATGACATCCGTCCGTTCCAGGCATTCCTTCTGGGTCAGATACTTCACGCCCATGGTCATGCACTCAGCCTGCAGGCCGTCCTGCATCAGCACCTGTGCCCCATGGGTCAGCAAGATCTGCGCCGCCCGCTGGGAAATGCCGTAGGCCATAGCCTTGCCGGGGTTTGGGGAAATGTAGACGGTCATCGTCCGCGCCCTCCCTGATTTTATGGATTATGGTTCAGCGGTCCAGCGTAGAATGGCTGGATGCCACCACCTGTTCAGCAACCGAATCATCCAGTGCACCGGTTCATCACTCTTCTGAACGAACATCAGATATTCAATGTTTCCCTCAGGGCCCTTGACGGGGCTGAAATCCAGTCCGCAGACCTTGAAGCCGTTGGCAGCAGCATAGCCCATGGCATTGTGCAGCACTTCACGGTGGGTGGCAGGGTCACGGACAACGCCGTTTTTGCCCACTTTTTCGCGGCCAGCCTCAAACTGGGGCTTGACCAGGCAGACACCCATAGCGTCCGGGGTCGTGATGGCCTGCGCCACCGGGAAGATATGATGCAGCGAGATAAAGGAGACATCTACGCTGAAAAACTCGATCGGCTCTACCAGCTGGTCAAGGGTCACGTTGCGGATGTTTGTGCGCTCCATATTGACCACCCGCTCATCGGTGCGCAGACTCCATGCCAGCTGACCGTAGCCCACATCCACTGCGTAGACCTTGACTGCACCATTTTGCAGCATACAGTCGGTAAAGCCGCCGGTGGATGCACCAATGTCCATGCAGACTTTCCCCTTGGGGGTCAGCGGAAAACACTTCATAGCCTTTTCCAGTTTCAGGCCGCCGCGGCTGACATAACCGATATCATGGCCGCGCACCTCCACCTTGGCATCCTCTTTGATCATCTCACCGGCTTTGTCTACCTTCTGTTCATTGACAAAGACCACGCCGGACATGATCAGTGCCTTGGCGCGCTCACGGCTTTGGATCAGACCATGCTGAACCAGATATTGATCCAAACGAATCTTCAAGATTCTGCTCCTTTCCATGTACGAATGGCCTGTGCCAGATGTTCTGCATCCAGGCCGGTGCTTTGCTTGATCTGCGGAACCGTCGCATGGGGCAGACGCACATCCTCCACACCACGGTGGATATAAGCACCCTGCCAGCCTGCTTTCTGCAGAGCCATTTCCAGATGCTCACCGATGCCGCCGCAGGCTACGCATTCCTCCGCAAACAAAACAACGTCATATCTTGAAATTTCAGAAACAAGCTCAGGTGTAAAGGGATATATCTTTACAAGCTTATAAACATCACAGGGGACATTTTCCCTGCCTAACAGCTTCGCCGCAGTCAGCACATCCTCACTTCGTCGGCGTAACTGACCATTACAGTCTTGGCATCAGGGGCGGTATAGAGCTGGTCATATTCTCTGCCGGAACAGCCAAACTGCGCCAGTGCTGCACTCTCACCACCGCGGGGATACCGGATTGCCCGGGGGCCCTGCATCTCATCACTGAGCAGGATGGGCAGCCAGTGCCGCAGTTCGGCATAGTTGGAGGGCGAATAGACAGGAATTCCCACCTGACTGAGGAAGGCCGGGTCAAAGATTCCCTGATGGGTCTCGCCGTCTGCCGGAACAAAACCGGCACGGTCGATGGCAAGGACAACGTTCTCCTTCAGCAGGTTCACATCATGGATGATTTGGTCATAGGAACGCTGCAGGAAGGTGGAGTAGATGCAGACCACCGGCAGCATTCCCTGGCTGGCGAGGCCCGCTGCAAAGGTCACGGCATGCTGCTCTGCCATACCCACATCAAAGAAACGCTTGGGGTGGGTGTGTGCAAAGAACTGCAGACCCGTACCATACTTCATGGCGGCCGTGATGGCACAGATCTTCTGGTTTTCCGCACCCTCCTTGTTCAGGACATTGCCGAACACCGTCGAGAAAGACTCCTTGGGAGCCACTTCAGGGTCCGGGATGCTGTTGACCAGATCAAAGGTCGAAACACCGTGGAAGTTACCGGGGTTGCTCTCAGCCGGGGCATAGCCCTTGCCTTTCTTGGTCACGACATGCAGGAAATGGGGGCCGGGCTGCCTGTGGATATCGCGCAGGATCCCTTCAAGCTCCGGTTCGTTATTGCCATCAAAAGGACCATAATAGTGGAAGCCCATATCCTCAAACATGGTCGAATGATACATTGCCCTGCGCACCATAGCCTTGCTGTTCTGGATCGCAGATTTCAGCGGTGGGCCGATGACAGGCACGCCATCCAGAAAGGAACGCACATTTTCCTTGGCATCGTAATAGCGGCTGGTGGTGCGCAGATGGCTCAGGTAGCGGGACAACGCGCCCACATTCTTGGAAATGGACATCTTGTTGTCGTTCAGGATGACCAGCAGATTGTCCAGCCCGCCGATATTGTTCATCCCCTCGTAGACCATACCGCCGGTAAAGGCACCGTCACCAATGAGGGCGACCACCTGTCCCGGCTCGCCCCGCAGCTTTTTGGCCCAGGCAATGCCCACAGCCAGCGAGAGCGCGGTGTTGCCGTGACCGGCAATAAAAGCATCATGCTCACTTTCGTTGGGGTTCGGGAAACCGGAAATGCCATCCAGCTGCCGCAGCTTGGCAAAGCCCTCGCGGCGGCCGGTCAGCAGCTTGTGGGTATAGCACTGATGGCCTACATCAAACACGATCTCATCCGTGGGGGTGGTCAGCACCCGGTGCAGAGCCACCGTCAGCTCCACAGCACCCAGATTGGATGCCAGATGGCCACCGGTCTTTGATACGTTATCCAGAAGAAATTCACGGATTTCTGCGCAAAGCTGCACGGTCTGCTGACTGGACAGCTTTTTCAGATCGCTGGGCTGAGAGATTTTCTCCAGCAAAGGCGAATTCATAGATTCACGTCCTTCTCACGTTTTGAAATGGGGCGCTCAGAGGCCCATAGGATAAAGGAAGCCGACCAGTATACCCAGTGCAAAACCGGCCATAACCTGCAGCGGAGTGTGACCGACCATCTCTTTCAGGTGCATATTCTGCAGGAAGGGATTGTTTTTCTCGGTCACTTCGATCCACTGCTCCAGCATCTTGTTCAGCACCTTGGCCTGCTCGCCGGTCTCGCGGCGCACACCCATAGCATCGTGCATGGTGATGATGGCAACAACTGCGGCCACCGCAAAGATAGCCGAATGGATGCCCTCGCTGCGTGCCGTAGCAATGACCATGGCCGTTACCGTGGCGCTGTGGGCACTGGGCATACCGCCATCGCCCCACATCCGCTCCAGCTGGAACCTGCCCAACAGGACAAAGTTGATGATGGTCTTGAGCACCTGCGCCACAAACCAGGACAACAGGGATACTGTAAGGATCTCATTGAACGTCAGGACGCTATGGATAAATTGCATGGTAGTTCCACCTTCTTATTTTTTCGGATCAGCTGCGGCGCACCAGCAGCTCTTTTGCCAGCTGCTCCAGGAAAGCGGCCTTTTCGCCAAATTCCGCGTGCAGGGAGGCGCAGGTCTCGTTGTTCAGTTTTTTTGCCAACTCCATGGCACCCTCGGCCCCATACAAAGTCACAAAGGTGGTCTTGCCGTTCTCACTGTCGCTGCCAATGGGTTTGCCCAGCTGTTCGGCGGTGCTGGTCACATCCAGCACATCGTCCACGATCTGGAACACCAGACCAATGCCGAAGGCATAGTCCTCCAGCTCCTTGCACTGGGTCTCATTGGCCTGAGCAGCGGCAGCACCCATCTGAACAGCAGCATTGATAAGCGCACCGGTCTTGTTCCGGTGGATCAACCGCAGCTGCTCCTCGGTGGCAGCCAGTGCTCATATTTCAGGTCAAGCTCCTGCCCGTAAACCATGCCATGGCTGCCCGCACCAGCGCCCAAGGCCCTTGCGCCCGCACACTGACAATGGGCGAAGCCGGTGCATTTGCAACCACGTTGAACGCCTCGGTCAACAGTACATCGCCGGCCAGCATAGCCGTGGATTCACCAAAGGCCTTGTGGCAGCTGGGCTTGCCCCGGCGCAGGTCATCGTTGTCCATGCAGGGCAGATCATCATGGATCAGAGAATAGCAGTGCAGCATCTCGACCGCCGCCGCAAACTGCTCGGCTGCTTCAGCGCTTCCGTTGAGCATATCGCACACGGCCAGCACCAGCACCGCGCGGATGCGTTTGCCGCCGCCCAACAGGCTGTAACGGGCAGCCCGGCAGACCTCAGATTCCTCGGGCAAAAAAGTCTCGCAGGCCTTTTCCAGTGCCTGATTTGCCCGGGCAAGATACTCTTGATACTGCTTCGCGTAATCCATGAAACTTCCTCCTTAATGTGCGGCATCCGGCCGGGGAGCCCGCTGCGCGTCGATCTCATCCAGCTGCAGCGTGGCCTTTTCCAGCGTACCGTTACAATAATCCATCAGGGATGCGGCTTCGGCATAGAGTTTGACCGATTCCGCCAGCGTTGTTTCCGGCTGCTGCATCTGTTCAAGGATGGCTTCCAGCCGGGTCATTCCATCCTCAAAGCTTTTGGGTGCTCTCATCCAGTTCCTCCACTGTGTTGACCGTGCAGGTCACGCGGTGTTCCGTGCCCCGGAGTTTACAGGTCTGCCCGGGCCGGAGTGCATCCGGCGTGCAGATCCTTCCCCTATTGTCCTGCACCATGGCATAGCCGCGGGCCAGCACACCGTAGGGGTTCAGGGATGCGGCAAGTGCTGCCGTATGCTTCAGACACAGCTCTCCGGCCTGCAGCTTACCTCTGGCGGCAGTTTGCAGCCGCCCGGCCAGAGTATCCAGGCGGGCAGCACGCTCCTCCAGCGCTGCCTGTACACCAGCACGGGAAAGCAGCTGTTCGGTCTGTTCCAGTCTATTATAACATAAACTCAGCTTAAATTGGATACAATTGTGAATATTTTCTTCCAAAGTGCATAATTTCCGTCCTTGTTCGGCACGGTCGGGCACAGCAAGCTCTGCCGCCGCTGAGGGCGTGGGCGCGCGCTGATCTGCCACAAAATCCAGGATCGTAAAATCGATCTCGTGACCAATGGCGCTGATGAGGGGCGTTTTGCAGCGGTAGGCCGCCCGGGCAATGACCTCGGCGTTGAATACCCACAGGTCCTCCCGCTTCCGCCGCCGCGCGCTACAATGATCTCGTCCACCCGCCCGCTTTTGTCCAGCCGGGTAATGGCATCAGCGATCTCCTCTGCCGCTTCAAAGCCCTGCACATTCACAGGAGCCAGCAGCAGACATACTGCGGGCCAGCGCCGCCCGATGACATTGCGGATATCCTGCAGTGCAGCACCGGTCTTGCTGGTGACAAGGCCGATACAATGCGGGAACCGGGGCAGCGGCTTTTTATGCTCCGGTGCAAAAAGTCCCTCTTTGTCCAGTTTTGCCTTCAGCTGTTCAAAGGCCAGCTGTGTCGAACCGATGCCGTCCGGAAACATGTCGTTGACATAGACCTGAAACGCGCCGTCCCGCTCGTAGAGGGTCACACGGCAGCGCACCACCACCTTCATGCCCTCTTCGGGCTGGAAACCCAGCCGCCGCGCATCGGAGCGGAACATCACAGCCCTGACGCTGGCGGCTTCGTCCCGCAGGGAAAAGTAGCAGTGCCCGCTCCGGGCGTTCTGCACAAAGTTGGCAATCTCGCCCCGCAGCCAGATCGAACAGAACATCATTCACGTCCAGCAGATTCTTGACGTACCGGTTCAGGGCCGAGACTGAGATCACTTCAGCCATAATCCAGCCCCCTGTGCGGCAAGAATAGACACACCGATGGCGTTGTCGCTGGAATACTGCCCGGGCACGAAATACACCTGCGGAAGGCGCTGCTGCACCCAGGCGCGGATGATATCACTGCTCATCACACCGCCCGCACAGACCACCGGTAGGCCGGGGTATTCCTTCTGGGCGGCTTTTGTCATCTTCACCACGGTATCCGCTACACAAAGCAGGCAGTATTTGCAGACATACTCCGGGGTTTTGCCCTCATTCAGCAGGGCATTGCACTGATTTTCCAGCCCCGAAAGACTGCACTGCATCCCCTTCACGCTGGATCTGGGCTTAATGGGTTCCTCACACAAGGCAGCCAGACGGGAAACTTCCACACCTGCCGGGAAGCCAAACCCCAGCTTGACCCCCACACGATCCACTGCCTGCCCGGCGTATAGGTCGGTGCTGGTGCCCAGTGTGGTGATCTCCTTTACCTCATTACAGAGCAAAAGATCCGTTGTACCGCCTGAGATGTGGAAGAGCAGCACTTTCTGGCGGAAGAGCTCTTCCCCTTTTGCTGCAAACAGCGCTGCCGCCGCGTGTCCCTGTTGATGGGTGGTATGGATGAGCGGGATGCCCCGGGCCTGCGCAAAGGCTGTGGCCGCGCTGACACCCGCCAGGAAGCAGGGCATGTAGCTTCCCTCCACGGGGCGCGGCTTCTGGGAAACGCCCACTGCCGAGATTTGGGTCAGATCAAACTCCCGGCCAAGCTCCTCCAGCATCTCGGGCAGAGCCGCGGTATGGTGGAAGAGCGCATCACTCTGCCGCAGGCCCAGTTGGCCCTCCTTGACCGGCAGAAAACGTTTCTTTGCGCAAACAACCTCTCCGGCTGTGTGAAAAACCGCCAGAGAGGTTGCATAGTTGCTTGTGTCGATGCCCAGCGTATAGTGGCTCACTGTTCTTCCGACTCCACCGGCTCCGTATCCAGACCCTGCTCACGGGCAACAGCACCCAGCAGACCATTCACGAACTGATAGTCCTCATCTGCGCCGTATTTCTTGGTCAGCTCCACAGCCTCATTGATGACAACACCGGGCTTACGCTCGTCGCCATACAGCATCTCAGCCAGAGCCAGACGCAGGACAGTCAGGCTGACACGGGGCAGGCGCTCCATGGTCCAGTTGCGCAGATGGTCACGGATGAGGTCGTCCACCTCTGCAGAGTGGCTGTAGTAGGCACTCAGCAGGCGCTGGCCGAACACATCCACAGGACGCTCTTCCCCACACTCGTTGTTTGTATCCAGTGCTTCCTGCAGGGGCACATCACCAAAGGTCTGGGAAAAAGCCAGCAGGAACGCATTCTCACGGGCTTCACGACGGGGCAAAATATTTTCCATAATCTTCCTCTTCTACTTTTTATTCCTGTTCCTCAGCCGCAAGGCCGGCAATGACAAGGTTCACACGGCTTACCGTGACATTGGTCATGTTCTGAACAGCAGACTTGACATTCTCCTGTACCTTTTCGGCCACAGCAGGGATCTTTGCACCAAACTTGACCACCAGATTCAGGGTCAGTTCAGCGGTGCCGTCCCGCATCTCCACGGTAACAGGGGGCTGGATGCTGGCAGCAGCCAGCAGCTCCTTGACCTTTTTGTTCTGCTTGCCGCAGGAGACCTCGGACACACCGTCCACTTCCAGTGCAGCACAGCGTGCGATCTTGCCGATGACCTCGGTGGAAATTTGCAGGCTCCCGCCCTTAAGATCCATATTCTGTAAATCCATTCTATGGTCCTCCATCTAAAATAAGCGTGTGCTCATTTATTTTATTTCCATCTGTTCAGGGAAGCTTCCCTGTCATTGAATGCTTACGTCTTATTATAGCAAAGTTTTGGAATTTATACAACACCCACCTGCATTTCTTGCCATCTGTTTCTGTTCAACTTGACGGATTCCACTGCGCAAAGTGCAGGCTGCCATACAGCACACTGCAAAAACGAGCAGGGCACAATCCGGCGGCACCCGCCGCATCAAAAGGACCCGGGCAGACAGAGTACTGAACACATCCGCCTCCCCGCCCGGCAGCAGCAGATAGAACAGGGCCAGTGAAAGCGGCAGATGGAGCATCCTGGACCGGTAGAGCGGGCGCAGGGTCATTTCCGGCGGGCAGATGGTGCGCACCTGCAGCAACACGGAAAGCCCCTGCACGCTCAGTGCTGCACAGCAGAGCAGGCTCCCCCATCGTCCGGTGCGGGAGGCCAGGTCACAGCCGGAGCAGACTTCCAGCAGAATGGCACAGAGTGTGCCCGCACCGGCGGGCAAAAGCGCCCCTGCCCCGGCGGCCAGCATCCGGAAAAAGAGGATAAAACCGCAGAGCTTGCAGTACGTTATGGCGGCATCGGCCAGGATCTCATCCAGCCGCGGCGGTGCAGGGGATGCTGGCGCTGCAGATCTCGGTTTGACCGAACGCACTCCTGCAAACCGGTTCAGCAGGGCGGCGGTCAGATAGTTTGCGGTGATCTGTGACGCAAACAGCAGCACGCCAAGCTCTGCACTGCCCAGCAGGCTCTGCCCCACCGTCAGAACCACAAAGGATGGCCCGGAACAGATACAGGCCGGCAGCAGGGCATCCGCTTCCTCAGCCGTAAGCTGACCGGTCCTGACTGCCTGCGCCGCAGCACTGGCCGCTGGTGCAAAGCCACCCAGGAACCCGATGCAGAGCACCCGTGCCGCACAGGGTGTGCGGATGCCGATGCCCCACGCCGCCAGACGGAACGGCAGGGCCAGCAGGTCGCTTTCCGGGCATTGGATGAGCAGGCGCGATACCACGAGAAACGGGAACAGCGAGAGCAGCAGCGGCCCGCTGCAGAGGGTCAACCCTTCCCGCAGAGCAGCGGCACAAACCTCCGGCACTGCAAACGGCAGAATCCCTGCCGCCAGTGCCAGCAAAAACAAACCCATCTGATCCCATCTGAAAAGCCGATTCATACACACGCCCTCCGGTTCCATATATATGTGATACGGGGCGCAGTTTTGCCCGGCGGGGAGGGAGCGGGTGTGAAACAGCAGAAAACCGGGCGGCTCTCCCTGCGCGGCTGGTTTGGCCGGATGCTGCGCCAGCCTCCCCGGGGCTTTTACGGCCAGCCCTCTGTCTATCTGAGCGGCGGTGTGATGGAGATCGAACACTTCCGCAGGGTGCGCACCTATGAGGAGGGCAGGCTCTGCCTGGAATTTGCGGGCGGACTGTTCACCGTGTATGGGGACGGGCTTAGAATCGAAACGCTGGCCGCTCACCGAATTACCCTGCGGGGGCGGTTTTTACGCACAGATTTTTCCAGCAGTTAGGGAGGGATGCAGCATCTTACAGCTTTGGGCCGGGGCAGCATTTTCTGCCCGGAACGGTGATACCGAGGGCCTGCTCTCCGAAGCTGCACGGACAGGCCTGCACCTCACCGACATCTTCCCTGCTCCCGGCGGCTTTACAGCCCGATGTGCAGCATGGCGTTACCTCCGGCTGGCAAAACTTGCCCGCAAACGGCGGGTGCATCTGCGCATCCGCAAAAAGACAGGGCTGTTTTTTCTCCTGCGGCCCTACCTCCGGCGGCGGGGGCTGTGGGCCGGGCTTTTGCTGTTTGTGCCGCTTTTGCTTTGGTCCCAGGGCCTTGTCTGGGCTGTGGATGCTTCCGGCCTGACGACCGGTCAGCAGCGCGGGCAGCTTCCGTGCTGCGGGAAACCGTTTCCTTGATGCCGGGCAGTATCGTCACGCTGGAAAAACTTGCCGCCGGGGAATATGCTCTGCTCCAGAGCGGTGAATTCTCGTGGGTCAGCCTGAATTTTCTGGATGGGCGGCTGGAACTGGAAGCGGCAGAAGCCAAACCGGTGCCGGAGATCGCCGCCGGAACGCTCCATGGCCTGCGGGCAAAGACTGCAGGTACGGTGGTCAACACAAACCTTATCAGCGGGACGATGCTGGTGGTTCCCGGGCAGGCAGTGGAAAAAGGTCAGGGACTCATCGGCACTGCCCGGGCTGAGCGGGACGGTACGCTGATCTTTCAGCCTGCCGCCGGAAGCGTTCGGGCGCAGTTCGAGTGGGAGTTTGCGGAAGATCTTCCACTGACGGCTGCCACATACCAGCTGACTGGGAACACTGTCGTTCAGCGAAGGCTTTTCCTTGCCGGGCAGGTGTTCCCATTGCCTTCCCTTTTCTCTCCTGCGGACGATTCCACGGCGGTCACACGGTATCTTCAGCCGGAGCTTCTGGGGCTGAAGATACCGCTTTCCGTCGAGGAAACCACCTATTACGAACAGGCAGAAAATGAAATTCATTCCTCAGAGGATGAAGCCAGTGCACTGACCCGTCTGCATGGCTTACAGGCCTTGCAAAATGATTACCCGGACGCAGAATTTGTGGCGCAGAAAGTAGATGTCACAACCGAGAACAATATGCTGCATTACCGGGTAGTCTACACCATCATTGCTGATATCTGCACCTGAAAACGGCCCGGAGTTTTTCGCTCCGGGCTGTTTTGCTTATTTAATCTTTTTAATTTTTTCAAGTGCTTCCTTTTGTCGTTGACTTGCCGCCCGAACATACCACCGTTCTGCCCATTTCAAATCCTTCGGCACAACAATTCCATTTTCATAGAACCAGCCAAGATTGAACTGTGCATCACGGTCGCCATGTTGTGCGGCGCGTTCCGTCCAATAAAAAGCTTTTTCTAAATTTTTCTGGACACCGATGCCTTCCAAGTAAAAATATCCTACTTGGCATTCTGCCAGCGGATACCCCTTCTCTGCAAGTTGTAAATGCCCTCGAAAACATTGTTCATACTGACCCGTTTTCCAGTAGCGCTCAATCAGTTCATTGCAGGCATCAAATTCTTTGCAAGGCGTGTAATAACTTTCCATCTCAGGCTTCCGGTTCCTGCGTTTCGGCCTTTTCCTTTTTGTAGGCGGCCTTTTCTACCAACTTATTCAAGTCAAAGTGGTACTTGGTGTGGCAGAAATGACAGACGACCTCGCAGTCAGGGTCCTCATCCCGGAGCTTTTCCAGCTCCTTGCGGCCCAGGCTCAGCAGCATCTCTTCGGTACGCTCCTCACTGCAGTCACACTTATACTGCACCTCGCGCTCATCCAGTACATTGGGGTTGAAGCCTGCCAGTGCAAGGTTCATCATATCCTCGGGGGTCTTGCCTTCCCGAAGCAGTTCGGTGACGGAAGGCATTGCGGCGATGTTCTGCTCCAGCTGGGTGATCTCGGCATCGGTGGCACCGGGCAGCAGCTGCAGCAGGAAGCCGCCCGCGCAGGCAATGGTCAGGTCAGTATCCACCAGCACACCCAGAGCGCAGACGGTAGGCACCTGCTCGCTGTAAGCATAGTAACTGGTCAGATCCTCGGCGATCTCGCCGGAGACCAGCGGCACCTGGCCCACAGTGGGCTCTTTCTGCAGGCGGTTGTCACGGATGACAGTCAGCACGCCGTTTTTGCCCACAGCACCGCCCACATCCAGATGGCCGTTTGCTTTCAGAGGCAGCTCTACCAGCGGGTGGTCGATGCAGCCCTTGACATTGCCGGTGCCATCGGTACAGGCAACAACCGTTCCGGTGGGGCCGCCGCCCGCCACACGCAGCGTAATGGAATCGCCATCGTCCTTGAGCATGGAGCCCATCAGGGACGCACCGGTGAGCAGGCGGCCCAGGGCTGCGCTGCAGGTCGCACTGGTGTGGTGCAGCTGCTCGGCCGTGCGGACGATCTCAGTGGAGTCTACACCGCAGAACACAACACCGCCGTTTTCAGAAATACCGCGGATCAGATTAGACATTTTCTTTTTCCTCCAATTGGGTATACTGCTTGACGGCACAGAAGAAATAGCGTTCGCTCTCTTCGGTCAGGGGGCCGAAGCTCTCACCGTCGCAGACCTTTTCCAGCACAAAGCCGTGCTTTTCCAACGCAGCTCGGATGGTATCCAGGTCGTAGGTATATTCATAGAACTGTTCATGGAAGTGTTCGCCGGTCTCGCGGTAGTCGATGTCCACCGTGATCTCCACCCGGCGGTCCGCAGGGTGATAGTGGTTGCGCCAGACGCAGGCAGCGTCCTCCTCCTCAAAGGTAAATACATTTTCCCCCAGCACCTTCTGGTGCTTGTAAGGGGTGTTCATATCAAAGAGGAACACCCCGCCCTCTTCCATGAAAAAAGCCGCGTTGGCAATGGCGGTATCCAGGTTCGGGATGTGGTTGAAGGTATCGAAGGTAGACACCGCGCCCCGGATGGTGCCGTAGAGGTCAAGCTTGAGCAGATCCTGTTGCAAAAGCAGCAGCTTGCCGGAAAGGCCCAGCTGTTCCGCCTTATCCCGCACAACACAGAGCATCTCCTCGGACTGATCGATGCCGATCATATCATAGCCTGCCTGGGTCAGCATCAGGGTCAGCTCCCCTGTTCCACAGCCCAGATCGGCCAGAATGCCATCCAGGATATCGTGAGCATTCAGTTCCTGCCGGATCTGTTCATAAAGGGCATCATAGTCGGCTTCGCCGTTGAATTCATCATAGAAATAGGCAAATTCATTGTAGGCCATGGTTTACTCCGCTTCCTCGTCATCGGTGAACTCAGCCGCCACGGCCTCGTTCAGCACCGCCTGCAGCTCCGGGATGCCGTAGCCGTTCTCGCCGCTGGTCAGTACCACCTTCTGACAGCCATAGGCAGGCAGACCTTTTCAAAATCCTCCTGTGTCTTGGCCAGCTGGCTCTTTTTGAGCTTATCGGCTTTGGTCAATGCCACAACAAAGGGGATCTGATGGTAGTGCAGATACTTCAGCATCTGCAGGTCATCTGCGCTGGGGGCATGGCGGCTGTCGATAAGCTGTACCAGCAGAGTATGATGCCGAGGAGCCTCAAAATAGCTGTTGATGAGGTCATCCCAGCGCTCGCGGTCCGCATTGCTGACCTTGGCATAGCCATAGCCGGGCAGATCCACAAAATAGCAGTTGTCCACCTCATAGAAGTTGATGGTGGCCGTTTTGCCCGGTGTACTGGACACGCGGGCAAGGTTCTTGCGGTTGCACAGCTTGTTGATGAGGCTGGACTTGCCCACGTTGGAACGGCCCGAAAAGCTGAGTTCCGGACGGTCACTTTCGGGCAGCTGGCTGGAAATGCCGTAGCTTGCAATAAAATCCGCTTTGTTGTAATTCATCGTTTGCTCCTTTGATTAGCAGACAGCCCCCGGCTTCGGTTTTTCCGGGGCGGGCGGGATGGCCGCTTCCACCGGCTTTGCCTTTTTGGCGGGGTGCGGATGACGGGCAGAAACGCTCTTGGGCTTGAGCAGAGCGGCATTGAGCACCTGCGCGAGGTCAGACATAGGCAGGAAGATCAGATTCTTCTTCACCTCGTCATCCACCTCGTACAGGTCCGGAACGTTATCCTTGGGGATGAGCACGGTTTTCATTCCCTCACGGTAGGCAGCCATGCTCTTTTCGCGCAGGCCGCCGATGGGCAGCACATTGCCGTGCAGAGTGATCTCGCCGGTCATGGCAACATCACCGCGCACCGGGATGCCGGACAGACAGGACACCAGAGCGGTGGTCAGAGTAACACCGGCGCTGGGGCCGTCCTTGGGCACGGCACCCTCGGGGGCATGGATGTGCAGATCGCATTTCTTCAGCCGCTCAGGGTCGATGCCATATTCCTCGGCGTGGACACGGACATAGGTGATGGCCAGCTGGGCACTTTCCTTCATCACGTCGCCCAGCGAACCGGTGACGGTGATCTTGCCGCTGCCATTGTCCATGACCTGCACCTCGATGGGCAGGGTCTCGCCGCCGATGCTGGTCCAGGCCAGACCGTTGGCAATGCCGATAGCATTGGTCCGGTTGAGGAAATCGGGCTTGACGAAGCGGGGGCCCAGCAGCTCTTCCAGCTGCTGCCGGTCACAGAAACGTTTTCCGCCTCACCGGACGCGATCTTGCGGGCGCACTTGCGCAGGACACTGGTGATGGTACGCTCCAGAGTGCGGACACCGGCCTCACGGGTGTAGCCGTCAATGATGCCGTAGAGCGCGCTCTGGGAGAAGGTGACCTTCCCGGCCAGACCGCAGGCCTTGAGCTGCTTGGGTACCAGATGCTTGCGGGCAATGTTGTATTTCTCCACCCGGGTATAACTGGGCAGCTCAATGACATCCATGCGGTCACGCAGAGGGCCGGGAATGGCGCTCAGATCATTTGCCGTGGTGATAAAAAGCACATGGCTCAGATCAAACGGCATATCGATAAAGTGATCATTAAAGGTGGTGTTCTGCTCGGGATCAAGGCTTCCAGCAGGGCAGCGGCCGGGTCACCCCGGAAATCGCCTGCCAACTTGTCGATCTCGTCCAGCAGCATCAGGGGGTTGGAGCTCTTGGCGGAGATCATGGCGTTGATGATCTTGCCGGGCATGGCCCCGATATAGGTGCGGCGGTGGCCGCGGATCTCTGCCTCATCCCGCACGCCGCCCAGGCTGATGCGCACATACTTGCGGTTCATGCTCTCGGCAATGGAGCGGGCAATGCTGGTCTTGCCGACACCCGGAGGGCCGACCAGGCAAATGATCTGGCCCTTGACATCCGGAGCCAGCTTGCGGACAGCCAACACCTCAAGAATGCGGTCCTTGACTTTCTTCAGGCCGTAGTGGTCGCGGTCAAGGATGCGCTGTGCTTGGCGATATCGAGGTCGTCCTCGGTAAAGCTGTTCCAGGGCAGATCCAGGCAGGTATCCAGATAGGTGCGGATGACCGTTCCCTCCTGGTTGCTGCTCTGCATCTTGGCAAGGCGGTCCACTTCCTTGAGCAGTTTCTTCTCCCGCTCCTCGTCCAGATGCAGCTCCTGGATCCTGCGGCGGTACTCCTCGGCCTCTGCCGTGGTATCATCGTCCTCGCCCAGCTCCTGGCTGATCATGTGCATCTGCTCATGCAGGTAGTAATCACGCTGGTTCTTATCCATGGCCTCGTCCACTTTCTGGGCGATCTCCTTGTCGATCTCCAGCATCCGGCGCTCCCGATGCAGGCGTTCCACCAGCAGGCGCAGACGGCCGATGAGGGTGCTTTCTTCCATCACAGCCTGCTTATCCTCAAAGCGGAAGAGCAGATTGGCAGGGATGTACTCGCACAGGAAGGCGGGGTCGTTATTCGAGGTAACAGCAAACACCACGTCCTTGCTGATGCGGGGATTCATGGAAAGCACCGCGTCGAAGCTCGTTTTTACGTTGCGGAGCAGGGCCTCCGCCTCGGTTTCTTCCTCTGCCTTGATGGGGCGCACAGGAGCCGGCCGCACCGATGCCAGCAGGAAGCTGCCGTCGGTATCCAGCTCGGTGCGCTTGGCGCGGAACTTACCCTCCACCAGAATGCGCACCAGATCATCCGAAACACGCATGACTTGCTTGATCTCGGCCACAACGCCGTACTGGTACATCTCCTCTGCCTTGGGGTCCTCAGCCTTCATATCCTTCTGCGCAATGAGGAACACCTCAGATTTATTCCGCACGGCCCATTCCACAGCGGCAATGCTCTTGTCACGACCTACCTCAAAATGCAGCAGGTTGTTGGGGAACACCACCAGCCCACGCAGGGCAATGGCGGGAAGATGGAGGATATTGCGCTCCACCTTGACAGTCACTTTTTCAGACATAAACTCATACCTCCCAGCTGCCCCGCGCCAAAGTGCGCTATCCCGTGGGCAGTTTTTTTGTTGGGTAAAAATTCAGATTTGATTTATTATATCGGATTCCAGCCCCGGTTGCAACTGGGCAGCTCATCCTTTGCGGTTTTCCTGGATATTATAACCCAGCCGTCCCAGCGCAGGCAGCATAGCCCGCAGGGTGACACTGGTGAGCATTCCCATCACAAGACCCAGCACCAGCATGACCGGTGCATAGTAAAGGGACACTGCTGTGGAAAGGATGACGCTGGCTCCCAGCAGCTGTCCGATGTTGTGGGCCAGCGCACCGCAGACTGACAGGATGAACCAGGTAGGCCGCAGCGGGCAGTGATAGTAGAGCAGCCACATCACCAGCAGCGAGAGCAGACCGCCGCAGAGGGAAAGAAAACCTGCCGTCCAGCCGGAGACCAGAAAGACGAAGAACGCCTTCAGCACATCCAGCACAAGGGCCTGTTTTGGCCCCATGAAGAACAGGGCATACATCACCACAATATTCGCCAGACCCAGCTTCATGCCTGGCAAAAGCCCGGGGATGACCAATGTGCCCTCGATGAAGGAAAGCGCCATCGCCAGAGCAAACAGCAGACCTGAAAGGGCGATGCTGTGCGTTTTGTTGTAATTGCGGCGGTTATGAGGCATCATTGTTCTCCTTTGCAGCGGATCATTCTTCACCAGCAGCCTGTTCGTACTGCTCCTGCTCTTCCATCGCCTTTTCCCAGGCAGCAAACAGCTCTTCCTGATGGAAGCGCAGATCACTGAGTTCATCACTCTTTTGGCGGAGCAGATCGGGGTCATTGTAGACCTCCGGGGAGTTGATCTCATTGTCAAGCTCCACTTCCCTTGCCCCGCAGGCTTCCATTTCATCCTCGCAGGCCTTGATCTTAGCCCGCAGCTCCGCGCGGCGGCGGCGCTGCTCTTTGCCGTAACCGGCCTTGGCGGGCTGATCCCCGGCTTTTTCTGGGGCGGCAGCAGGAGCGGCACGGCCCATCAGGGCATCGTAGCTCGGATACAGGGTGGCCTTGCCATCTTCCAGATAGAGGATGGGACAGCCCAGACTGTTCATCAGATGGCGGTCATGGGTGACCATGAGCAGGGTCCAGTGTATGCCATCAGGCTTCGGTCAGGTTCTCGCGGGTGTAGATGTCCAGGTGGTTGGTGGGCTCGTCCAGAAACAGCAGATTGGGCCGCTCCAGCACGATCTCAGCAAAGCGCAGGCGGGCCAGCTCACCGCCGGAAAGTGCCTCGCAGGGCTTGAACACTGTCTCACCCCGGAAACCCAGTTTCGCCAGATGGCTGCGTACTTCCAGCTCCGTCATCCGAGGATACTTGTTCCAGATGACATCGATCACCCGGCCCTGTCCCAGACGGTTCTGCTGCTGGGCAAAAATGCTGGGGCGGGCTCCCGTACCCAGCCGTACCATGCCGCCGGAGGGGCGGCGCTTACCATCCAGCACCTGCATCAGGGTGGATTTACCCGCACCGTTGGGGCCTGCGATCACCAGCCGCTGACCCCGGCAGACCGTGTAGGTAAAGGGTTCCAGCAGGGTGCGCTCCCCGATCCTGATGGTCAGGTTCTTCATCAGCACCAGCTCGTTCCACGGCTCCACATCATACTCAAAGCGGAACTTGAGCTGGTTCGTTTCATCCTTTGGGGCTTCTGTGATCTCCAACTTTTCCAGCTGTTTGCGGCGGCTCTGGGCCATCTTTGTGGTGGAAGCGCGCACAAGATTGCGGTCCACATAATCCTGCAGCTTTTCGGCCAGTGCTACATCTGCATCGTGCTGCTTCTGGCGCAGGGCATCGGGCAGCTTCCTTCTGGGGCAGATAGGCTGAGAAGTTGCCTTATAAGTGGTCATGGTCTGGAAGGAGACTCCCAGATCCTGGTGCAGATATTGTCCAGGAAATAGCGGTCATGGCTGACGACCAGCACGGCACCGGAATAGCCCTTGAGGTAATTCTCCAGCCATTCCATGGTGGCAAAATCCAAGTGTTGGTGGGCTCGTCCAGAATCAGGACATCCGGCTTTTCCAGCAGCAGCTTTGCCAGACGCAGGCGCGTCAGCTCGCCGCCCGAAAGCACAGCGATATTCTTCGTCCAGGTATCCTGCGCAAACCCCATACCGGACAGCACCTTTTTGATGTTGACATCCATATTGTAGCCGTCAGCGGCATCAATGATGTTCTGCAAGGCATCGTGCTGTTCCAGCAGAGAGGCATCCTCCGGGCTGGCGGCCATTCTGCGCTCCAGGATCTGCATCTGGGCCATGGCATCCAGCACATGGGCAAAGCAGGAGCGCATCTCGCCGTAGATATCCAACGTGGGGTCGAGCTTTGCATTCTGTTCCAGATAGCCCAGCGTCACACCATGGGTCACGCTGAACTCACCCTCGTAGTCCGTATATTCGCCGGTCAGGATCTTCAGCAGGGTCGTTTTGCCTGCGCCGTTCTGGCCCACGATGCCGATGCGGTCCTCCCGCTCGACACTGGCCGTGACATCATGCAGGACGATCTTCTCGCCAAAGCTCTTGCCCAGCTTTTCCAAATGTATCAGCATTGTTCGTTTTCCAATCTCTCACACAGGCCGCACAGCATTACAGCTGGTGGCGGCGATTCTTCAGGCCCACATTGGCCAGTTCCTCCGGCTCCATCACCAGCGGATAAAGCTCTTCCAGGCTGCTGATCTCATAGGTAGGAACGACCTTGCCGGGATTCTCGCGTGGTTGGGGTTATACCAGCAGGTATCCAGCCCGGCGTTCACACCGCCCTGCACATCACTGCTCAGGCTGTCGCCCACCATCAGCACGTGCTCACGGTTCTCCACGCCCAGCGCACGGAGCGCGGCATCAAAAATCTTGCGGTTGGGCTTTTCGCTGTCCATTTTTTCAGAAACGAACACATCCTCCACAAAATCCAGAATGCCGGATTCCCGCACACGGCGGCTCTGCACCCGGTCAAAGCCATTGGTCACTACAGCCAATGTTGCCACTTCGGAAAGCTCCCGGAGCACGTCCAGCACGTTGGGAGATGTCAGGTCAGGTGGGTAGAGAGCTGATCCAGATAGAATTTGTTCATCTCCACACCGTTGCCTGCGGCATTCACTGCCTTCAGAAAGCGGGTGAACCGCTCCCCCATCAGCTTGTCCCGGCGGATCTGGCCCTTTTCCAGCTGCCGCCAGAGCTCTTCGTTGATGGTGCGGTAGGTCTGCACCGTCTCGGCATCCGGCTCAATGCCGTACTCCCGCAGTGTCAGCCAGCGCCTTGTTTTCCGCTGCATCAAAATCCAGCAGCGTATTATCAGCATCAAACAGAACACAATAGTATTTTGCCATGGTTCATTACCCCTCTTTCATACTTGTGTCATTTTCCGGGACGCTTGTCCCCCGATCACCGGGGAATTTTTCCCAGATCAAAAGAACAGCGAGAAGCCAGCCCCGCCCCGGCAGAGCTGGCTTCCAGTTATTCCTGAACTATCTCATAGGTTTCATCATCGGTCTGCACCGGGGAATTGTCCGTGCACGGATCTTGCGCGGTGCAGGGTTTGTCAACGTTTCTGGGCATCTGCTCCTCGGTCACGCCGTTGTCCACATTCTCCCAGTCCATTTCATACCAATCCACACTGCCATCGGTCACAGTTCCCTCACCGGGCAGCCCGGGGATCTTGATCTCTTCACAGAACATCCGGCTCCCTCCCTTCTGTCCAGCCTATGCAGGCAGACAGAAAAAGGTTTACCGGCTGGCTTCTGCTTCGGTGGAAGCGGAAGGCTCCTCTGCGGGCTCAATATCATTTTCAACCGAAGCGGAGACCGATTCACTGTTGGTCTGCTCTTTGGATTCCGTTTTGCTCTCAGAGGCAGCACTGCTGGAGGACGAAGTGCTCTCTGCCCTGCTCTCTGAGCTGCTGTGAGAAGAAGAGGTGCTCTCGCTCTTGGATTCGCTCTTACTCTCACTTTCCGCCGTGCTGTGGGAAGAACTGCTGCTCGTGCTCTCAGACTTGCCGCTCTCCGAAGAGGACGCGGATGTACTGCCGGAAGAAGCAGAAGAGCTGCCGGAATTTGAGCTGGAGGCAGGCTCCGGGCTGACCGTAATGGTCAGCGCATTACTGACCACGGCGCAGTCGTTGTACACGACCACCGCATAGATCTTATAGCTGCCGCTGGTGATGGCCGAAGCGGACACGGTGACCGTTGTCTGGCCTGCGGCCTCCTTCACTTCCTGACCGTTGGCGAACCAATGCAGGTTTTCACTCTTGGCATATTTGCCCTCCAGCGCAGCCTTAAAGACATAGGAGCCGGCGGAAGCCTTGCCTTCCGAGATGTGAACGGAAACAGCTGCAAACACGGCTGTCACGTCCAGATTCTGCTTGAAGCCGGTATCGGTACGGGTCTTGCTGGTCACGCCGTCGCTCCACTTGACGAACACATGGCCCTCCGCAGGGGTGGCCGTGACAGTCAGCGACTGGGATGCATCTGTGATGCCGTATGTCAGGCTGGTCTTGCCGCTCTCGTTCCCACAGCTCAGGGTGCCGCCGCCGCTCTTTTCCACCTGATAACGGGCCTCAAACTTGACGCTGGCAGTCTCAGAGCTGCTGACGCTTTCACTCTCGCTGGAAAAAGCGGGTTCTTCCGAGCTGGGGGCCTGCACCGCCGAGCTGGGGTTGGATACATATTCCAGTGTGCGGGTGGGGATATTATTGGTGTCCGGGCGGCGATCCTCGGTCTGGTAGGCGTGGGTGCGCAGATAGTTCAGCGCGGCCTTGAGACCGGCGCTCTTGAGGTGGATATCACCGTCCGTGTAGTAATCCGGCTGACCGTAGCCATTTTCTCCCTTGAGAACCTCCGCCGTATTCAGAAATCTGACCCCCAGCTGTTCACACATATTGAGCAGCGCCATATTAAAATCATCGATCTTGGCCTGATCCATGTGGGGGTAATTGGAGTGATTCTCCGGGATAGGAGGCACCGTGTTCACGATGATATCGGTGTAGGGGTAAACCTCCTGAATGGCCTGCACCAGCGCGGTATAGTTACTGATAAAATCAGCCACCTCCATGCCGGTGTCGTTGGTGCCAAAGGTCATCACGACACGGCGGGGCTTCATTTTTGCCACCGCCTGTGCGATGGTGTAGTGGGTGGTGTCATTCTTAAAGGTGACGATTCCTTCGTTCAGGGCCACCTGGGTGCCAATGCCCTCCTTGGCGCAGAACTGCTGCAAGGAGATCAGACCGTTGTTATACAGACGCACGGTGTTGGAATCTCCCAGAAACAGGGTGCTGTCCAGATATTCCGTGCCCGCATCCGCTGTTTCAGCCAGCAGAGCACTGGAGGTGTTATCGATCTGATAGTGATTGGCAAGATCTGTGCTTTCACCGTCCCCGGTGGTGTCCGTCGGCACGGAGTCTGCGGGTGTGCCGGGCGTTTCCGGCTTTCCCCGTTTGAGCAGGGTCAGGGTGATGCCTACGGTCAGCAAAGCCGCCAGTGCGCAGACCACACAGACCAGAACGGCCTGCCGCTGCAGCGATGTCATAGACTGTTTGTCCGATTGATTCTTATGATTCATGTTATATTCACCACTTATCCTATCGTTCAACCGTTTGCACGGCAGGCCAGGAGCTTGTCCGTCAGTTCTTCACAACTTTCCGCCAGCAGCACCGGGCCAAAGGGCTCCAGTTCTTCCCTGCTGCCGTAGCCATACAGGGCACCGGCGGCATCCAGCCCGCAATCAGCAGCACCGCGCATATCATCGTTGCGGTCGCCCACCATCAGCACCCGCTTGCCCTGTACACAGGCTGGGTGAGAACATAGCGCACCACTTCCGTTTTGGTATCCCGGCTCTCATCCATGGATGCGCCGCCGATGAAATCAAAGTAAGGGGCCAGCCCCTGTTCTTCCAGAATGGGGGTCACCACCACAGTCGGCTTGGAGGTTGCGGTGCAGAGCACAAATCCTGCCTCCTTCAGGCGGCGCAGCATCTCTGCTGCACCGGGGTAGGCCGTACCCTCATGGCTGCCCTTTTCGCGGTAACTCTCCCGATAGAGCTCGGTGGCCTCCTCGATTTTTGCAGGGTCAGAAAAATGCTCTCCAAAACTCTTGCGGAGCGGCGGCCCCAGATAGCGCCGCAGGTTCACATGGGTGACATCCACGCCCATCTTGGTAAAAACTTCTTCCAGTGTATTCAGGATGCCGGGGGCGGAATCGATCAGGGTTCCGTCCACGTCAAATAAGATCACGTCATAGTGCTGCAAGTTCGTTTTCCTCTCTTTCACACATATACACGGTATAGTATAGCACAGAATTGCGCTTTCAGCAATTCCAACAAATCGTTTTTGCACTTTTTATACAAATCGGTCACAATCTGGCCTTAAAACGCAAAATGCCTGCCCGCCAGAATGCGGACAGGCAGGGGGTCGTGCAGGCTTATTGGGCTGCAGCGCCGTTATCAGCGGAGGGATAATAGAGGTTATTGGAGATAAACTCCAGCTTTTCCTTCAGCACCAGCTCCAGATTTGCCACGGCGTGCACCATGTTGGTGGCCGAATCGTTCACTTCCAGCAGCTTGCACAGGTCGATCTCGTTCATGGCGAGTGCGGTTTTCATCTTCTGGCTCTCGGCGCAGAGGATGTGGCTCAGAGCACTTTCCTGCAGCGCGATACTTTCCATCAGATCGATCACAGCTTGACTCAGGGTAACACGGGGCAGGGCCGGACATTCCAGCGTGGTGGGACAATTGATCGTTGCCATAGGGGACTCATCCTTTCTATATAAGGTGTACCCCATCCTATGTCCCCTGCCGTGCAGCCGTTACTGCTTTTTCTCCTGTGCAGAGATCTTTTCAATTACGCTCTGGTAACCGCCGGTTCCGTATTGGATACAGCGATTGATACGGCTGATGGTCGCCGTGCTGATCTCTACCTCTTTCACGATCTGGTCATAGGTGCGGCCGCCAAGCAGCAGCTTTGCCGCTTCCAGCCGTTGTGCCATATCGGAGATCTCCTTTACTGTGCACAGATCCTCAAAAAAAGCATAGCACTCCTCCCGGCTCTCAAGGCTCAGGATGGCATCGAACAGTGCATCTACGGTCTCGTTTTTTCTGGAATTTTTCTCAGTCATTGCGGTCTCCTCTGCGGCAAACGCCGGAACTTCTGACAGAAAGAATCATATTATGCTATCACTTTAGCACACGAAAGCGTGAAAGTCAAGTCCTTTGCGTGAATCGTTTTCAATTCAGCGCGTCCACAGTTTTCTTCTCTTCACAAGTGAAATAAAATCATCTAAAATTTATTGCCGGATTTTCTGTCGAATTAGCACATCCTCTGAACTGCTCCGAAAAATATTGACAAATTATGAAAATGGGGATAAAGTATACACAATTTTCAGGCAAAGGAGCCACAGCGTGACCTCTTTGCCGCATGAAAAGCAAAGGAAAGAGGTAAAAGAAATGAACACGCTGGTCATCGTTTTGATCGCAGCCGTGTGTCTGTTTGGTGCCTACACCCTCTACGGACGCTGGCTGGCAAACAAGTGGGGCATCGACCCTACCGCCAAGACCCCTGCGGTCGTCCATGAGGACGGCCGGGATTACGTTCCCACCAACGGCTGGACCGTTTTTGCACATCAGTTCAGCTCCATTGCAGGTGCCGGCCCTGTTACCGGTGCCATTCAGGCTGCTGCCTTTGGCTGGCTGCCTGTTCTGCTGTGGGTCCTGCTGGGCGGCATTTTCTTTGGTGCTGTTACCGACTTTGGCGCGCTGTATGCTTCTGTAAAGAATGACGGCAAGTCCATGGGTATGCTGATCGAAAAGTATATCGGCAAGACTGGCCGCAAGCTGTTCCTGCTGTTCTGCTGGCTGTTCTGCGGCATCGTTATTGCAGCGTTTGCTGACATGGTCGCCGGTACCTTCAATGCTTATGGCGCGGACGGCGCTCTGGTGACGCTGCTCAGACCAACGGCGCTGCCGGCATGGTCTCCATCATGTTCATGGTCTTCGCTGTGGTCTTTGGCCTGATCCAGAAGAAGTTCAACTTCTCCGGCTGGAAGGAAAGCGTTATCAGCATCGTTTTCATCGTGCTGTCCTTTGTCATTGGCGCAAATCTGCCCATCATCCTGGGCAAGGCCGCATGGAGCTATATCACCTTCGTTTATATCTTCTTTGCCGCCGTGCTTCCCATGTGGCTGCTGAAGCAGCCCCGGGACCACATGACCACCTTCATGTTTGTTGCCATGATCGCAGGCGCTGTGGTTGGTCTGGTCGTTGCACACCCCACCATGAATCTGCCCGTTTACACCGGCTTCACCAACGAGAAGCTGGGCACCATGTTCCCCATCCTGTTCGTCACCGTTGCCTGTGGTGCTGTTTCCGGCTTCCACAGCCTGGTCTCCTCCGGTACTTCTTCCAAGACCGTTGAAAATGAGAAGGATATGCTGAAGGTTGGCTATGGCGCAATGATCCTGGAGAGCCTGCTGGCTGTTCTGGCTCTGTGCGTTGCCGGTGCTGCCGCTGCTGCGGACGGCACCCCCGCTGCAGGCACCCCGTTCCAGATCTTCAGCCGTGGTGTTGCCGGTTTCTTCGAGATGTTCGGCGTTCCCGCTTATGCAGCAACGGTCTTTATGACGATGTGTGTTTCCGCTCTGGCCCTGACCAGTCTGGATGCTGTGGCCCGTATCGGCCGCATGAGCTTCCAGGAGCTGTTCAGTGTGGACGACATGGAGCACGCTGAGGGCTGGCGCAAGCTGTTCTGCAACGTCTACTTCTCCACCTTCCTCACTCTGCCTTCGGCTTCCTGCTGACCAAGATCGGCTACGCAAACATCTGGCCTTTGTTCGGTTCCGCCAACCAGCTGCTGAGCGCTCTGGTTCTGGCTACCCTGTGCGTTTTCCTGAAGGTCACCGGCCGCAGCAACAAGATGCTGTTCCCCCCGCTGATCATCATGCTGTGCGTCACCTTCACTGCTCTGGTGCAGCGCCTGATCGCCATGGTCAAGGCCATCAGCACCGCCGCTTCTGTCAGCATTCCTGCTGGCGAGACCACCTGGGGTGCCGTGTTCATTGCCAACGGCCTGCAGCTGATCCTGGCTGTCCTGCTGATCGTTCTGGGTCTGAACATTGTGTTCCACTCCTTCTCTGCTTACAAAAAGGCTGAGCACAACAGCGAGGCCAAAATCTGAGGTTTTCACGGTTTGACCGTAAAACGATAAAAATCTCCCACTGGCGACATCGAACCCCGTCAGTGAGAGATTTTATTTTATCCTTTTCAGGTCACAGCATCTTCACCATGATGATCTCATCCCGGTAGGTGCCGTCTTTCAGTTTAAGGCCCGGGGCTGGATGCCATAGCGCTCAAACCCAAACTTCTCATAGAGATGGATGCACGGGCGTTATCGCTGTACACCCCCAGTTCCAGCTGTTCGAAGCCGTTGACGCGGGTCTGGCCAATGGCCAGCTGCATCAGAAAATGACCAAGGCCGCAGCCCCAATATTTTTGTTCGATGGAGATGCCCATAACCGCACGGTGCCGGGTCTTCAAGGCATTCTTGACGCAGCAGACAGCCACGTCGCCGACCTGTTTTTCCCCATCGAACACACCCACTTCAAAGTTGACGGGACTTTCCTCACAGGCCGCCAGACCATTCCGAACCTTCTCCAGCTCATAATGGCCTTCTTCCGGATCGCGCGCAAGAAAATGAGTTTCACGATACGTTGTGTTCTTGAATTTACAGTATGTCTCTGCATCTGCGGCAGATACACTGCGCACCGTCAGCACTTCCCCGTTGGGCAGTGTGAACGTTCTGGGTTCGATCTTCATGTTTCTCTCTCCTCTTCTTTCAGATATGTGCTCGCTCCCATTCCTGCAGAACAGCCAATTGCAGCTCGGTGTGGAACCAGTGCTCTCCTTCTTCCATGATAGTCAGATGCGCACCTGTCCGTTGTTTGAACTGCTCAAGCACTGCCCTGGAAGTCAGGTTATCCTTTGCGCCATAGAGCACTTGCGTGGGCACTTTCCAGCGGTAGGGATGCTCCCTCACCCAGCAGAGATACTGCCACGACAACGTCTCATCGAAATCCGTGGAAATCTCCCCTGCTTCTTTCAACTGGGCCTCACTCACATTTGCCACTGCATCATATTGGTGATAAGATCTTCCATATCTACTACTGGCGAGAGCAAAAGAGCACTCCGTAAAGGCTTTGCCTGTAAGGCCAACATGGAAAACCAGGCTCCAATACTTGTAGCCCGCAGCGAAACATTCTTCCAACGCTCTGCGGCATAGAAATAAACCGCTTCCAACTCTGGAACCGCCACCCACGGCAGCAGCTTTTCGGAACTTCCCTTGCGCTCTCCATGTTCGGGCAAATCAACAGCAAGGACCTGATACCCTGCTGGGCAGGCAAACTCTGCAAAAGGCAAGGCTTCTTCTTTGCATCCCATTTTGCCGTGGACATAGAGATATACTTTCCGGCTTTCTTTCCCGTACAGCAAAGCAGGAATACCGCTGATCTCAAGTTTCTGTGTTTTCATCGTAACATCTCCTGTCAGATGCCGCCTTCCTTTTTTCGGTACAGCGGCTGGTTGAGATTCTTCACTTCCAGCCCTCCCTTCACTGTAATTGTTCCTATGATAACACACTTCCCGTTCAAACACAAACAAAAAGAGCTGTGACACCCTGTTACAGGTACCACAGCTCTTAAATTCATTCAGTCAGACTGAATTACTTCACCATGCTTGCAACTTCAGCAGCGAAGTCATCAGCACGCTTCTCCAGGCCCTCGCCCTTCACGAAACGGGTGAACTTGACGATCTTGATCTCGCCGCCCAGATCCTTAGCGACCTTAGCGGTGTACTGAGCAACAGACAGATCGCCGTCCTTGACGAACTCCTGATCGACCAGGCAGTTCTCCTTGAAGAACTTCTTGATCTTGCCCTCGATCATCTTCTGCTTCACAGCATCAGGCTTGTTGGCGTTCTTGGGATCGCCAGCCATCTGAGCCAGCATGATCTCCTTCTCCTTGGCAACGACCTCAGCGGGGACAGAAGCCTCATCGACGTAGCTGGGGTTAGCAGCTGCGACCTGCATGGCGATGTCCTTGCCGTAAGCAGTGAACTCGTCCTTGCTGTCAATGTCGTTGGTGGTCTCGAAGTTGACCAGGATGCCGTGGGTGCCGCCGCCGTGGACGTAAGCAGAGCAAACGCCCTCGTAACGAACAAAACGACGGATCTTGATGTTCTCCTTGATGACCAGGATCAGGTTCTTCAGAGCCTCGTCAACGGTCTCGCCAGCCTCGGTCTTGCAAGCCATCAGAGCCTCAACATCAGCAGGGTTCTGCAGCATGACGACCTTGGTTGCTTCCTTGACGAAATCAACGAACTTGTCGTTCTTGGCAACGAAGTCAGTCTCAGCGTTGACTTCGATGACAACACCGACCTTGCACTTGGGGCAGTAGTCAGCGTAGACCATACCCTCGGCAGCAACGCGGCTTGCCTTCTTGGCAGCAGTAGCCAGACCACGCTCGCGCAGGATCTCAATAGCCTTCTCGAAGTTGCCGTCAGCCTCAGTCAGAGCCTTCTTGCACTCCATCATGCCGCAGTCGGTCTGCTTGCGCAGTTCCATAACGTCCTTTGCAGAAATAGCCATTTTTGTAGTCTCCCTTACACGTTATTTCACGGGTTTGTTCTGTACAGCCAGAAATCAGGCGTTGGCAGCTTCCTCAGCGGGAGCTCCTGGTTGCCCTGCTTGCCTTCCAGAACAGCGTCAGCCATAGCGCCAGCGATCAGCTTGACAGCGCGGATAGCGTCGTCGTTGCCGGGGATGACGTAATCGATCTCGTCGGGGTTGCAGTTGGTATCAACGATAGCCACGATGGGGATGTTCAGCTTGCGAGCCTCAGCAACAGCGATGCGCTCCTTGTGAGGATCAACGATGAACATAGCCTTCGGCAGGGTCTTCATGTTCTTGACACCGCCCAGGTACTTGTCCAGCTTCTCCATCTCCAGCTCGAGCTTAGCAACTTCCTTCTTGGGCAGCAGCTCGAAGGTGCCGTTCTCCTTCATCTTAGCCAGCTGATCCATACGGTCGATGCGCTTACGGATGGTGCGGAAGTTGGTCAGCATACCGCCCAGCCAGCGAGCGTTGACATAGTGCATGCCGCAACGCAGAGCCTCGTCACGGATGGACTCCTGAGCCTGCTTCTTGGTGCCGACGAACAGGATGTCGCCGCCCTCAGCTGCAACTTCCTTCACGTAGTTGTAAGCCTCGTCCAGCTTCTTCACGGTCTTCTGCAGATCGATGATATAGATGCCGTTGCGCTCGGTGAAGATATACTTCTTCATCTTGGGGTTCCAGCGGCGGGTCTGGTGACCGAAGTGCACACCTGCCTCGAGAAGCTGCTTCATAGAAACGACTGCCATAGTAAAAATACCTCCAATATTGTTTTGCCTCCGCACACCGTGATCCGCGGCCATATCGGATGGCTTTGGACTGCCCTCCACTCCCGAAAGAGCACAAAAGGGCATAGTGATGCGTGTGTAATGCTGAATAATAATAACACAAACAGGCGTGCGTTGCAAGGGGTTTTCTCTGTTTTCTACAAGAAAATCGCGTGTTTTTCGTTTATTCGTCCGTCTGAGTGCTGTTCAGGCTCTCCATGCCCATCCGGCTGAGGGCATAGCCTTTGCCGAACATCAGGTCATATTGCAGCAGCCAGTGCTTCTGGCTCCAGCTTTCCTGCAGGGAGCTCGGGGTCTGGGTGGTGGTGCCGTCCAGATTCATCACCGTACCCCGGGTATTGGCGCGGTCGGCTACCTGCAGCTGGCGGTTCAGCAGCTGGAAATAAAGCGGCTGTTCCAGACCGTAGAGGTTCATCATCACCGGCGAGATATCGTAAGCAGCAATGGTGCCCAGATCCACGGGTTTGTCGGTGTAGTTCGACCACATCAGCAGGGTGGTCTGGTGCAGGCGCGGGTCCGCACTGGAATCGCTGGCATAGCCGCTGCTGGTAAAGACATCATAATTGGAATCAATGGGGTTGTAATGGTCGCCCCAGAACACCAGGATCACCGGCTCGTCCACCTGCGAGAAGTATTGGGTCAGCTTGCCCAGCATGGCATCGGCATCCCGGATGCCGGTCGCAAAATCTTCCAGTGCGCCGATGGTGCTGGCCTTGAGGCCCGCCGGGTGCTCTGTCACCTTCACCCGCACATCGTCCGGGTAGTTGTCTTTATTATAATTGGTATGGTTCTGCATCGTGACCGCGTGCAGAAAAACCGGTGCATCCGAGGATGTCTTCATCTTCTCGTACTGCTGGATGATCTGGTCTGCCATGGAGTCATCCGTGACAAGACCGCTGGTCCAGTAGTGCCTGCGCACCTTGTTGACATGGGTCATCTGTTCCAGGCTCAGGAAGGTGTCAAAACCCAGATTGGGGTATGCCGTGTCCCGGCTCCAATACTTGGCCCAGAAGCAATGAACTGCCGCCGTCTGATATCCCTGCGTCAGCTTGAGGTAATTGGGCAGCGAGAACATGGGCTTGGTCACATGCTGCTGGTAGGGCTTGCTGCCGTTGGGCAGAAAGGAAGCCGAATAGCCGGTCAATGCTTCAAACTCCACATCGCAGGTTCCGCCGCCGAAACTGGGGCTGTACGCCCGGCCAGAAGCACTGGTCTGCTGCAGGGCGTGGAGGTTGGCGGAGACATCGGTATCAAACTGGAAACCATACTGCTCCAGTTCCGATACATCCCAGTAGGACTCATCCATCACGTAGATGATGGTGGGCTTTTTCACAGTCTCGTCCGCAGAGGTGGTGGCACCGTAAGATCCCGGGTAGAGCGGAGCAGTGGAATATTTCTGTGCAGCTTCGGTATCATCCAGGATCTCGTTGACAGCCTCCTCTGAATACCCCTCCGGCTTGGAGATCTCCAGATTGGTCAGGTTGGTCAGAAAGCTGGTGATGACACCATAATAGCGGTAGTAGCGGTCCTGCATCCAGGCATCCGGCACAATGCCAATGGCCTGTGTCACGGCAGGCTGCAGGAACACGCCAAAGAGCAGGCCGCAGGTAGCTGCCGCACTGGCAAGAAAGCCTGCCACCCGGGGCTTCCAGTTCAGCTTCTGCCGCCCTCTATAAAGGAAGAAAGACACCACGACCAGCAGCACGATAATAACAATGGATACCACCATGCTGGTCTGGATGTGGATACCGGCCGCAGCTGCCACACCCGCAGCCTCTGACACCTGCATCAGATCCCAGGCAGGAAGGGCTCGCCGCGCAGCTGCAGTGTGTAGAAATTGACTGCCGCCGGGGCACAGCCCAGCACCGCTGCCAGCAGAGTCGCCAACGGTGCAAACCGGGTCAGCCAGTCCACTGCCAGCCAGCTGAGAAACAGCATGGCCCACGCCAGCAGATAGGCTTCGGCATGGGGGAAAATGTATTGGGTAAAGGTCTCCCCTGTCAGGCTGCCGCGGGCGATCCACTCTGTCAGGAACAGGATGCCCAGCGTTGCCAGTGAAGGGAAGAGCAGCCGCAGCCCATGCAGGGAAAGCGGCGTATGTTTTTTTGCGTTCATAGAGAGAAGTTCCTTTCACTTCCGGATATCAGATTTCAAGCCGGAGCGGCAAGGCTCTGCCGCTCACGGTTCTCTATTATAATCCGATTTTTTGTAAAATCAAACCCTGACGCAGGAAAAATTCACGAAAAATTTCAGCCGTCCAGCCAGTGCCGCATTTTTTGCCAGAAACCCTGCTTTTTGGCTTCCGGCTCCGGCAGCTCCGTGTGGACCAGGATCGCGTCCACTCCCAGTGTTTCGATGTCCGTCCAGGGGATGACCAGAGTCTCGTCCCGGCCCAGCAGCCCAAACAGATGAGGCTGCCCGAGCAGCAGCAGGCTTTTGACCTGCGCCGTTGCCGGATCGAGCTCCAGATCATCGGCGCGCCCAAGGCAGGCCCCGTTGCTCAGCTGAACGATCTCCTTTGCGCACAGCTCCCGGAATTTCATCGTGATCCCCTCCCCGCAGTTTGCCTGTTTCATCCTATGCGGCGGCACAGTGCTTGATGCAGAGCGGGCAGTTGTGCTATACTGTGGACAGAATCTTTCTGGCAGAAACATCCATACAGAATTGAGGAAACAGCGATGTATAAAAATATCATCTTTGATCTGGGCGGTGTCATGGTGGATTTCGACCCCAAGACCTACCTGGTAGACCGCTTCTGCAATGCCGAGGTAGAGGAACAGGTCTCCCAGCTGACTTTTGAAAGCGAGGAGTGGAAGCTGCTGGATGCAGGGCTTATCACCCGCTCTGAGGCCAACCTGCGGATGCTGGCCCGCGCAAAGGAATATGGCCGCGCGTTTGAGGTGCAGGGTGTGTTGGACGATTGGATGCATATCCTCCGCCCCCGCCGCCGGATGCAGGAGCTGGTGCGGAAACTCAAGAGCCGCGGCTACTGCGTCTATTACCTGAGCAATATCCCCGAGGATGTGCTGGATTTTCTGACCGAGCGCGACCTCAAGGGCCTGTTCGACGGCGGCGTGGCCTCCTGCGAGGTGCACATCAACAAGCCTGACCCGCGCATCTATAAGGCCCTGCTGGACAAATACCAGCTCAAGGCCGGGGAAAGTGTTTTCATTGATGACCGGCTGGAGAATGTACAGGCCGCTTTCCGTCTGGGCTTTGCAGGCATCCAGATGAAGGACAGCGTCGGCACACTGGTGCGCAGCCTTGCTACCTGCAGTGTGGTCATCCACTGAACAGCACACAAAAACTCCCCGCTCAATGCCCTGTCTGGGGCGCTGGGCGGGGAGTTTTCTGCCATTACAGATTATTTCTTTTCGTAATTCTGGCAGAAGTGCGGGGTCTCCACCTGCTGGGTGGTGCAGGAGCAGTGCTCTGTCACCTTGATCTGGGGCAGATCACACTTGCAGTTCTGCACATTGTGGCGGCACTCGCAGACATCGCAGGTCACACCTGTGTTTTCCATTTCTATCGCCTCCTTGGCTCTAGGTTGCCCCGGCTTCAGGCGATTATACATGGGTGCTTATTTTTTCTGCCCGGGCTTCCCGCTTCGATTTCAATGTGACGACCACATGCCGGATGGAAAGGATGGGATGCACCGGCAGCATCCGCGGCCCGGCCCAGCGCATAACGGCACGGATCCGCTCCCGCATTTCCGGTTTGTAGCAGTGAACTTTGCAGGCAGAGCAAAAGGTTTTCGTCTCCATAAAGGGGCAATGCTCGATCCGGGCCAGTGCATAATCATGGAGCTGCTGGCACTCCGGGCAGAGTTTTCCCTTCGGGCTGTGATGCTGTCTGCGGCAGTAAAGTGCGATCATCTCGCTGATCAGCAGTTTTTCATCGTTTCTCTTTTTGGCAAGGTCTTTCGGGGTGGTCTTTGACATTCTTTTCCTCCTGACAAAACAAAAACCGCAGAGAGCCGGAATTCTTACACTCTGCCGGTTAGTCTATCAGAACAAACTTCTTTTGTCAAGTTATGATCTTACCATGCTGCTAGGTCTGCACCCAGCTTGCGGCAGGCAGCCTGAACATCCTCATCCGGTGCCTCGTTGCAGATCAGACCCTCACCGTTGAGCACCTGTGCGCCATCACCCTGTGCACGCTCGACCCAGTCGCGCATCCACTGGCCGTCGCCCCAGCCATAAGAGCCGAACAGAGCGATCTTCTTGCCGTTCAGGGAGCCCTCCAGATCGGAGAACATCGGCTCAAACTCGCTCTCTTCCAGCTGCTCTGCGCCCATTGCGGGGCAGCCAAATGCAACTGCATCAAACTCTGCCAGCTTCGCGGCGTTCATTTCGCTGCAGGGAACGATGGTGCCGTTTGCACCCTCTGCCACGCAGTTTGCCATGGTCTCCGTGTTGCCGGTTGCGCTCCAGAATACAACTGCTACTTTGCTCATAATGAAGAACCTCTCTTTCAGTAATGGTTAGTATATTCTAACTTTCATCTTCAAGAAATTGCTCTGCCTGACATAAGACAGAGCAATTTGGTTAGGCTTTTCTAACCATCAAAAGAATACCACAGGGCGGGCTCCTTGTCAAGAACCTTTTGCAGATTTTTTCAGAGCGCTCCTCCGCCCCGGCGCAGCAACAGGAACACCACCGTCAGCACACCGTAGATCACCGGCTGGTGGAGCAGATATAGCATCAGCGAGTTCCGCCCCAGCCACCCCAGCGGCGGGCAGACAGAACGATGAAGCGGTTCCAGCCGTTCCTTCCCGACCAGATGGTACAGATAGAAACCGGTCCAGAACAGAAACAGCCATGGGGTCAGTGGGAAGTAATCCGTAGAGAAGAAGCCAAAGGGATAAAACCCCAGATAGGCCGTGAAGTAGTTGGCGTAGAGAAAACCCGGCAGTGTGATGAGCCAATGGCCCAGCTGCAAATAGCCATCGGCTGCATGGCGGGTGAAGTAAAACAGAAAAAAGCTCCCTGCAAGGCCTGCCACCGGCGGCACCTTTTCCAGCCACTTTTCCAGCAGACCCGTGATGATCATAGCCGAACCCAGAAGCGTCAGCACGCCGAACCAAACGACATCCGCAGGCATGAAGATCAGCGTGACCGCCGTGACAAGCGCGCCGCACCCGAACACCATTGCGCCCCGTTTGACCGGGTGGCGGCCCAGCGGCAGGCAGAAGCCGGACAGCAGGAGGAACACCCAGCAGATGGATTGCTGCCACAGTTCTCCCTGCCAGCTGCCATACCACGGTGCACTCACACCAAACAGATAGACCAGATCCCACATGCCATGGTAAAGCATCATGCTGATCAGGTCCAGCCCGCGCAGCTCGTCCAGCAGCGCGCAGCGAGTGGAAGTTGATTTCATAAGACTTCCCCTTTCGGAATGTTTTTTCCATTGTACGCCCTGCCATGGATCCCGTCAAGCAAAAAAAGCTGCCGTGCAGCTTTAGAACCGCACGGCAGCTTTATGATAACAGGTTCAGAAAAATGCAGGAGTTACAGCTCCACGTTGAAGTAGCGCTTCAGCAGGCCCTCAAAGCCGCGGCCATGGCGAGCCTCGTCCTTTGCCATCTCGTGGACGGTATCGTGGATCGCATCCAGATTCAGGGCCTTTGCCTTCTTGGCCAGGTCCATCTTGCCGGAGCATGCGCCGCACTCAGCCTCAGCACGCATCATCAGGTTCTTCTTGGTGCTGTCGGTCACGACCTCACCCAGCAGCTCGGCGAAACGGGATGCGTGGTCAGCCTCCTCGTAGGCATAGCGCTTGTAAGCCTCAGCGATCTCGGGGTAGCCCTCGCGCTCTGCCACACGGGCCATGGCCAGGTACATACCGACTTCGCTGCACTCACCCTCAAAGTTTGCGCGCAGACCGTCAACGATCTCCTGAGGCACACCCTCAGCCTTGCCGATGCCGACCACATGCTCGGTCACATAGGTATTGCCGGTCTTTTCGACAAATGCGGATGCGGGAGCCTTGCAGACGGGGCACTGCTCAGGGATAGAGCCTTCAGCGATATAACCACAGACGGTGCAGACATACTTTTTCATAGGAATATCCTCCATTGTTTTTCATTATGATCTTGGCCTCTCCTCTGGTACAGGGGGCCTTGCTTCTGAGCCTATTATAGCAACGATTCCCAGATTAGTCAAGGCTAATTTTAAGAATTATTCCTATTTATTTTTCAGACCTGCAGGTTGCCGCTGCTCGGAGCATCGGAACCGTTGGCAGCATCAAACTCGTAATCATTGCCGGGGAGGATGGCGTTGAGCAGGATGCCCACGATAGCAGCAATGGCCAGGCCGGACAGGTTGATGGAGACACCGCCCACAGCGAAGGTCAGACCGCCCACAGAGTTGAAGCCCAGTGCGCAGACCAGGATGACAGCGGCAACGATCAGGTTGCGGCTGTTGGTAAAGTCCACACGGTTCTCGACCACATTGCGGACACCGATCGCGGAGATCATTCCGTACAGTACAAAGCTGATGCCGCCAATGATGCCGGTGGGGATGGTGTTGATGACGGCCTCAAACTTGGGGCTGAAGCTCAGGATCACAGCCATCACAGCGGCAATGCGGATGACCAGCGGGTCTTAGATGCGGCTCAGGGCCAGAACACCGGTGTTCTCACCGTAGGTAGTATTGGCGGGGCCGCCCAGCAGACCAGCCATGGCAGTGGCAAGGCCGTCGCCCATCAGGGTGCGGTTCAGGCCGGGATCATTGATATAGTTGTGGCCGACCGTAGCGCTGATGGCAGCGATATCGCCACATGCTCCATCATGGTTGCCAGTGCAATGGGAATGATGGTGAACATTGCGCTGATGAACTCAGGGCTGCCGTCGATGGCAAACAGACCCATGGCACTCTTGTGCAGGGGGATGCCGAACCAGTCGGCTGCAGCAATGGCCTCAAAGTTGACAGCACCGGTGACCAGAGCCACAGCATAGGAGACCAGCACACCGATCAGGATGGGCAGGATCTTGACCATGCCCTTGCCCCAGATGTTGCAGACAATAACGGTGCCCAGGGCCACAAAAGCCAGCAGCCAGTTGGACTCGCAGTTGGTGATGGCGGAGGGGGCCAGGATCAGACCAATAGAGATGATGATGGGGCCTGTGACCACCGGCGGGAAGAATTTCATAATGCGGCGGATGCCAAAGGTGGAGATGAGCAGGCTGACCAGCAGGTACAGAATGCCGGACAGTGCCACGCCCGCGCAGGCGTAGGGCAGCATTTTGGTATTGACAACGGTCAGGTTGCCGTCTGCGTCAGCCAGCATGGGGCTACAATGGAAAAACCGCCCAGGTAAGCAAACGAGGAGCCAAGGAAGGCCGGGACCTTGCCCTTGGTGACAAGGTGGAACAGCAGGGTGCCCAGACCGGCACAGAGCAGAGTGGTGGAAACGCTCAGGCCGGTGAGCAGGGGCACCAGCACAGTTGCGCCGAACATGGCAAACATGTGCTGCAAGCCCAGGATCAGCATCCGTCCGGTGCCGAGCTGCCGGGCATCGTAAATGCCCTTGGAGTAATCGATCTTTTCACTCATAGAGAAGTTCTCCTTTCATCGCTGCCCAAAAAAAGAGGCATTGCCGCAGCAACGGCAGTGCCTCAATCTTCTGGAGCAGATTCAAAAAACGGGACCGGAAGGCAAAACACGCGCTCCGCAAAGTCGAACGAAACATTTTGCTCTCCCCTTCCCTGTCTGACTTTATAAAGTATACCAGAAACCCTGCCCGGATGCAATCCGTTTGCCGCAGTTTCCTCAGCTTTTTGGTCGGACATCTTGAAATATGCCCCTGTCCGCACTATAATATAACCTATTGAATTGATTTGTATTTCAAGAGGAATGTTATGATCTATCTGGATTATTCTGCAAACACCCCGGTGGATGCGCGGGTGTTGGAGCAGTTCTGTGCCGTGGAGCGCCGCTGCATCGGCAACGCCAACTCTCACCACCAGGCAGGCTCTGCCGCCAAGGCAGAGATCGATGCTGCCACCATCAAAATCGCCTCTCTGCTGGGCGTTCAGCCAGCCGAGATCATCTATACCTCCGGTGCCAGCGAAGCCAACAACTTTGCTTTAAAAGGGCTGGCCCGTCTCTCCCGCCATGCGGCAGGCACATCATCTCCACTCCGCTGGAGCATTCTTCGGTCAGCGGCACCCTGACGGCATTACAGGAGCAGGGGTATGAGATCGACCTGCTGGATGTGAAACAGGACGGTACTGTAGATCTTGAGCACCTGAAGGATCTGCTTCGCCCGGATACCATCTGCGTTGCCATAACGCTGGTGGACAGTGAGCTGGGCGTGGTGCAGCCTGTACAGGAGATCGCCGCCATCCTGAAAGCATATCCTCACTGTCACCTGCATGTGGATGCGACCCAGGCTGTGGGCAAGATCCCCGTTTCTTTTGAGGGCGTGGACACCATGAGCCTGACGGCCCACAAATTCTACGGACTGAACGGCATCGGCCTGCTGATCAAGCGGCGGAATCTGGCGCTGGAGCCTCTCATCCATGGCGGCGAGAGTACCACCATCTACCGCAGCGGCACCCCCACTGTGGCGCTGGCCTCCTCGCTGGCCTGTGCGCTTGATCTCGCCGTCATCGACCTGCCAACCGCGTTGACCATGTGGCCAAGCTGAATGCAGAGCTCCGCGCCGCCCTCAGCACATATCCGCTGGTGCGCATCAACAGCCCGGAACACGCCATCCCTCATGTGCTGAATCTGAGCGTCCGTAATGTCAAGGGCACCGTGTTCCAGCGGGAGCTGGATGCCAAAGGGGTCTGCGTCTCGGTCAAGTCAGCCTGCTCTTCGGATGGTCTGCCTTCGCGTGCGGTGTTTGCGGTCAGCCGCGACCGCCGCAACGCACTGTCCTCCTGGCGCATCAGCCTGAGCCACCTGACCACCGAGGACGAGATCAAAGCCTTTTTGCAGGCGTTCGATGTCTGCTACCGTGAGCTGACCGCCGTACATTAAATAAAACGAGGAACCAACATGAAACGTGAGCTTGAACCTTATCAGATGATCGAACGCAGTATCATCAAGAAATACCGCAAGGAGCTGTGGACCCCTTTTATCGTGGCGGTAAAGCGCTACGAGCTGGTACAGGAGGGAGACAAGATCGCCGTCTGCATCTCGGGCGGCAAAGACTCCATGCTGATGGCAAAGCTGATGCAGGAGCTGCAGAAGCACAGCGATGTTCCCTTTGAGCTGGTCTTTCTGGTGATGGACCCCGGCTACAATGAGATCAACCGCCAGAAGATCGAGTCCAATGCCGAGCTGCTGCACATTCCGGTGACCATCTTCGAGAGCAACATCTTTTCCGTTGCCAACAACACCGAAAAGAACCCCTGCTACCTCTGTGCCCGGATGCGGCGCGGCCACCTGTACAGCAAGGCCAAGGAGCTGGGATGCAACAAGATCGCGCTGGGCCACCACTTCAACGATGTGATTGAGACGACCGTGATGAGCATGTTCTACGGCTCCCAGATGCAGGCCATGCCGCCCAAGCTCCACAGCACCAGCTTTCCCGGCATGACCCTGATCCGCCCCATGTACTGCATCCGGAAGAAGATATCCTGGCCTGGAAGCGCTACAATGATCTAGAATTCATCCAGTGCGCCTGCCGCTTTACTGAGAACTGCACCATGTGCGACAACGGCGGCGGTGGTTCCAAGCGGCAGGAGATCAAGATCCTGCTTCGCCGCCTGAAGCGCGACAATCCCAATATCGAAAACAGCATCTTCCGCAGCATCCACAATGTTGCCATTGATACCATGCCGGGCTATCGATCCGAGGGTGTAGATCACAGCTTCCTGGAACGATTCAATGCTATGGAAAACCACTGAGCTGCATCCGCATTTCTGCCTGCGCTGAATCACGCTTTGTATGCGATACAACAGTAAAAAATCCCCCTCAGCTTACGCTGAAGGGGATTTTTCATGCCACCGGCGGGGCTTGAACCCGCACTCTGTCTCCAGAAAGGGATTTTAAGTCCCTCGTGTCTGCCAATTTCACCACAGTGGCGCATAGAAACCCGGCTTACAAAGCCCTGCTGCTCTGGACATTCACAGAGAGCCGGGAATAACAGGTGATGAGGTAAACATTTATCACAAGTCCGTCGTTACGGAGTTGCAAACATGTATCAAAACATGTAAGATTCACACAACGGCTATTATAATACAATAGAAACTCTGCTTTGTCAAGTTACACCTTTCCGCCATGCAGTTCCGAATACATCTTGGCACGGCACTCGGCCACAGCGGGGGTCATATTGACATAGTGCTTATGCGGCATCTCGATGCGCAACTCGGTCTCCCAGGTCTCTTCGGTCAGCTGCTTTGCGATATAGGCCTTTTTCTCGGCAATCCCGGGCAGTTCGATGGCCAGCTCACCGTTCAGGATATGGGGCACCAGCAACCGCTTGACCTTGGTGGGGGTGATGGTAATGGTGCGCTCGATGGCATCCGGGTCAAGGTTGACCATCTTTACCGGTTTGCCCGCTTCGATGACCTCGCCATCCATGGCGATCAGATCGCACTGGGCCTGACCATTTTCATCGTAGAGCCGCCAAGGCATTTTCTTGCCCGGGATGATGGCCTTGCTGGCAGAATCCGAGCACTTCATCTTGGGCTGATAGGTGCCATCCGGCAGCTTGACCGCCACCAGTTTATACACGCCGCCGAACACAGGGTCAGAAGCGGAGGTGATGAGATTTTCGCCCACGCCGTAGGAATCAAAATGAGCGTGCTCATAGAGCTCCATGTTGGCGATCTTCCGCTCGTCCAGGCCATTGGAAGCCACCAGCTTGATATAGGGCTTGCCTGCGGCATCCAGTGCCTTGCGCAGGCGCTTGGAGCCACGGGCCAGATCGCCGGAATCGATACGGGCACTCTTGACGCGGCGGTTGGGGTCATTGGGGTACTTCTCGATCAGGTAGTCGTCCAGCTTGATGAGGTTGGGCAGGCCGCTCTCCATGATGTTGTAGGTATCCAGCAGCAGGCTGACGGAATCCGGGTAGGTATCCGCAAAGGCCTTGAAGGCATCAAACTCCGTCGGGAAGAACTCGATGAAGCTGTGTGCCACGGTGCCAACCGCCTTGACCTCAGAGCCATACTTCATCTCAGCCAGGCAGTTGGCAGTGCCGATGCAGCCGCCCAGAACAGCGGCATACGCGCCATCATTGCCTGCGCTCTCGCCCTGTGCGCGGCGGGTGCCAAACTCCATGACGCTGCGGGGCGTATGGGTGTTCAGGCCGGTCACACGGGTCGCCTTGGTGGTGATCAAGCTGTGGAAGTTCATCGTCTGCAGCAGGTAGGTCTCGATCAGGATCGCACCCACCAGGTCGCACTCAATGCGGACCATCTGCACATGGGGGTAGCAAACCGTGCCCTCGGGCAGAGCGTACATATCACCCTTCCACTTATAGGTGCGCAGATACTCGCAGAATTCCTCGCTCATACCCTTGGTGCGCAGCCAGCGGATATCCTGCTCGTTGAAGTGATAATTCAGCAGGAACCGGGTCAGCTTGCGTTGGCCTGCGCTGATGGAGTAACCCATGTTGTCCGGGTTCTTACGGAAGAACATATCGAACACAAGGGTGGTGTTCTTAAAGCCGTGCAGGAACAGGCAGTTTGCCATCGTGAATTCGTAGAAATCCACCACCATGGCAGGGTTATCATAATCTTCGTCCGGAATGTACGGAACAACTTTGATCTCGTCCATGAAAAGTTTCCTCTCCTTGTACTTCGCAGCAGCGAAAAAGCCTTGCCGCTGCTGAAAAAACAGCCCCTTCTCCCCCTGCCTTTGTTCCGGCAGTGCGTGGGCCTGCACCCTGTCTTGACAGGACGTTTGTACCATGATAGCATCTTTGCCGCCCGGGTGCAAGGGCTTTTGTAAATTTCCTGCGTGCAGAAAGAAAAATCTTTTTTCCGGTACTGTCAAAAGGGCCGCCCCCGAAAGCTCCGGGAGCGGCCCTGCAAGCCTGTTCAGGCTCAGCCGTTTATAATATTGGGGGTCGCATTTTTCAGCACAACGTCATGGCTGCCGCCCTCCACGATGGAGGTAGAGGAAACCACAGTCAGCTTGGCCTTCTGCTGCAACTCGGGGATGGAAAGTGCGCCGCAGTTGCACATGGTGCTCTTGACCTTGTACAGGGTGGTCTGGACACCATCGGCCAGAGGACCTGCGTAAGGAACATAGCTGTCCACGCCTTCCTCAAAGCTCAGCTTGGTGGAACCGCCCAGGTCGTAACGCTGCCAGTTGCGGGCACGGTTGGAGCCCTCGCCCCAGTACTCCTTCATATACTGGCCATTGATGCGCACCTTGTTCGTGGGGCTCTCGTCAAAGCGTGCGAAGTAGCGGCCCAGCATGACAAAGTCAGCGCCCATGGCCAGAGCCAGAGTGATGTGATAATCGTGGACGATGCCGCCATCGGAGCAGATGGGCACGTAGATGCCGGTCTCCTTGTAGTACTCGTCACGGGCCTTTGCGACCTCGATGACTGCGGTGGCCTGACCACGGCCGATGCCCTTGGTCTCACGGGTAATGCAGATGGAACCGCCGCCAATGCCGATCTTGACGAAGTCTGCACCGGCCTTTGCCAGGAAACGGAAGCCCTCGGCATCCACAACGTTGCCTGCGCCCACCTTCACGGTGTCGCCGTAGTGCTCACGGATCCAGGCGATGGTACGGCTCTGCACTCGGAGTAGCCCTCGGAGGAGTCGATGCAGAGCACATCCACGCCAGCCTCGACCAGTGCGGGAACGCGCTGGGCATAATCGCGGGTGTTGATGCCGGCACCGACCACATAGCTCTTGTTGGCATCCAGCAGCTCGTTGACATTCTTCTTGTGGGAATCGTAGTCCTTGCGGAACACGAAGTATTTCAGGTTGCCCTCAGCATCCACCAACGGCAGCGTGTTGATCTTGTTGTCCCAGATGATATTGTTGCAGTCGTGCAGGGAGGTATTCTCCGGTGCGGTGACCAGCTTCTCGATGGGAGTCATAAAAGTGGTAACGGAAGCATCATCGGGGGTGTGGTTGACACGGTAATCACGGGAGGCCACAATGCCCATCAGCTTGCCGTGAGGAGTGCCATCGGCAGTGACAGCAATGGTGGAGTGGCCGGTGCGGGCCTTGAGCTCCAGCACATCGTGCAGGGTGGCGGTAGGAGCCAGGTTGGAATCGGAGACCACATAACCGGCCTTATAGCTCTTGACGCGGCGCACCATGGCAGCCTCGTTCTCAATGCTCTGGGAGCCGTAGATGAAGGACACACCGCCCTCACGTGCCAGTGCAATGGCCAGCTTATCGCCGGAGACCGACTGCATGATGGCACTGATCATGGGGATGTTCATTTCCAGCGGGCAGACCTCTTCCCCCTTGCGGTACTTGACCAGCGGGGTCTTCAGGCTGACTGCCGTGGGGACATTCTCTGCAGAGGAATAACCCGGAACCAGCAGGTACTCGCCAAAGGTGCGGGAAGGTTCTTCATAGAAATAAGCCATACTCTAAACTCCTTTTTTTCTTAACGCATCAACAACGGACCAGCATCAAAATAATTCATGTTTGCTGCTTATAAATTGATTGACTATACTTTACCACAAACCCCGTCAGAATACAAACCCCAGCGGCAACAAACTTTAGAACTGTCCTTTGCGGAAAAACAGTAAAATTGACCACCAAAAACGTGCAAGGTCATACTTTTCCGCCTGACAGGCCGGTTTTCTGGCACAAAGCGGAATGCAAAAAAGTCCGTACCGGAAAACCGGACGGACTTTTTGCACACGAAGCGAGATACCGCCTGTGCGATACAGTGGCCGACAGCTGTGAAGGAGAACAGCCGGAGGAGGAGAAGGCCCTGCACCCGATATCTCTTATTCAACAAGAAGAAAAAGATTTCAGTCTCAAAAAGCGCTCATCGCTTTCTGTAACCATATTGTAACTCTTTTGTTCCCGTTTTGCAAGACCTTTTTTGCAGATTTTGTAACATTTTTGTAATTTTCCTGGATTTATTTTGTAAATTCCAGGTAGCATTCAAACGCGGCGTGCTCTTCGCGGCGGCCCACCACATACCAGCCATCGGCCGAGGCGCATAAAACACCTCGACCTGACTGCCCAGCGGGATCTCCCGGTGGTACTTGACGGAGACGAATTTCAGCGGCCCGGCCTTGACTACCTCCAGCGGCAGGGCATCGCAGGCAATGTCCAGATAGCAGGCGTTGTTCACATGGCCGTTCAGGTCGCACAGAGAGTAGCTGGCTGTCCGACTGCCCGCACAGGTCAGTTCCTTTGCTTTGTGCACCAGCTGGGGCAGCTCCCCGTCCAGATTCTCGTTCCAGTAACCGGGCGTATGCAGGAGGGCTGGCGCAGGATGCACTCATGGTCGGTATCCACCACGATCCACCGGCTGTCGATCAGGGCGCACACCTTCCCTGCTTCGTCCAGAATGCGGGTCAGCCGCTTCATCGAACCCTTCTTGCACGGCTCACAGGCGGTAAGAAAGGTCAGCTTTTCGGCACGCAGGGGCATCCGGGTGATCTGCGCCGCCTGCTTGCCCACCAGAAACGCCGTATGGTGCGCTTTGAAAAAAGCATCATCCATGCCGTAGGCGCGGGCGTGGTCTGCCGCCGCCTGCTCCACATAGCGGAACAGGGCGCTGGGCTTGATCATCCGGCGGAAATCGCCGTCTGCGTTCAGGACGGTGGTATGATAGGTATATTGATTCATACGTTTCCTTTCCAAAAGAGGACCCCCTCCATCATTGCTTCGCATTGCCAGAGGCTTTGACGGAGAGGGCCCTTTCTTCTCAATACTGATTCCGGGTCTTTTTGCGCAGCTTGCGCCAGATGTTGAAGCAGGCCAGCGCTACCATGCAAGCAGCAGCAGCAGGAACACAACGCCGCTGCCGCCCTCATTGTAGCTCTTCATCTCGCTCCACTTTACATCGAGCTCGTTGTTGACCTCATCGCTCAGGGCGGTGAACACCTTTTCCCTGGCTTCCACTTCCTCAGAGGGGTATGCGATCTCGCTGTACTTCAGATCCTCGTCCAGGATATCCCACACCTTCTGCATGGGGGTGGTATAGCCGATATACTCCGCATTGGCTTTTCCGATGTCCGGCTCGCACATGAAGTTGATGAACATCTCCGCAGCTTCCTTGTGCTCACTGGTGGCAGGCACCGCCATGCAGTCCACCGACAGCACACTGCCCTCCTCCGGGAACACCCAGGCCAGATCCGGGTTATCATCGATCATGGTAATGGCATCGCCGGAGTAGTACACGCCGATGGCCGCCTCGCCGCCGATCATCTTATCAAAGATCTCATCCATGACGTAAGCCTGCACCAGCGGTTTTTGTGCTTTCAGGGTCTCCACCACCTCGTCCACCTCTTCCGGGGTCTCGGGGTTGATGCTGGTACCGTTCTTGAACGCCGCAATGGCGTAGGCATCACGGCTGTTGTTGAACATCAGGATATTGCCCGCGTACTGCTCATCCCACAGGTCAGCCCATTTGGTGGGGGCATTCTCCACCATGGTGGTGTTGTAGATGATACCGGTGGTACAGAGCATATAGGGCACGGTATAGGCGTTGGTGGGGTCATAATCCGGATCACGGTAGACCGTATCGATGTTCTGGGAGTTGGGGATGTTGCTGTAATCCAGCGGTGCAAGCATTCCCTCGGCGATCATCTTTGCCACCATGTAATCCGAAGGGATGACCACATCGTAGTTGGCCGCACCGGATTTCAGTTTGGCGTACATGGACTCGTTGGAATCAAAGGTGGTGTAGTTGACCTTGATGCCGGTAAGCTTCTCGAAGGCGGCCACCACATCCACGCTGTCATCGGAGCCGTTGGAGATGTATTCGCCCCAGTTGTAAACGTTGAGGGTGAGATTCTGACCCTGAAAGCGGGTCCAGTCGTAATCGTCCGAGACCGAAACGTCCTCGGTCACCTCAATGGTTCCGGCGGCAAAGGCGGGCGCAGAACAGCAGAACGCCATGGCCAGCGTCAGCAGCAGAACAGCAAAACGTTTCATTTTACGTCCTCCCCTCTCAGTGCCTTCTGATCCCGGCGGTACTCCCGGCTCTCCATGGCATTGGAGATGAGGATGATGGTCAGGATCACCACAAACATGATGGTGGACAGAGCATAGATCTCCGGGCTGACCTTTTTCCGGGTCATGGAATAGATGGCAATGGGCAGGGTCTCCACCGTGCCGCAGTTGAAATAGGAGATCATAAAATCATCGATGGAGTAGGTCAGGCAGATGAGGAAGGCCGACAGGATGGCCGGGCTGATCTCAGGCAGGATGACTTTGAAGAACGCCTGCCTGGGGTCGCAGCCAGATCCAGAGCTGCCTCATACAGTTTGATGTCCAGCTGCTTGAGCTTGGGGGTCACGTTGAAGATGACATAGGGCACATTGAAGGCGATATGCGCGATCAGCAGCGTGGGCATTCCCATGATGGTATCGGGCAGCCAGGAGACTCCCTCGGCAAAGCGCTGGTAAGCCACAAACAGCAGCATCAGGGAAATACCGGTGATGATCTCCGGGTTGACCACCGGGATATAGGTGATGTTGGTGATCACCAGGCGGCTCTTGCGGCTCATGGACGCAATGCCCAGCGAGGCCGCCGTGCCCAGAACCGTTGCAATGACCGCAGAGATGAGGGCCACCTCCAGCGAGACGCGCAAAGCGCTCAGGATGGCAGAGTTATGGATCAGGCTGGTGTACCACTTGAGGGTAAAGCCTGTGAACAGTGCGTAGCCCTTGCTTTGGTTGAAGCTGAACACGATCATATAGGCAATGGCAGGTACATGAAGCAGAAAAAGAGGATGACGTAGGCCCGCTGCATCAGGCGCAGATGTTTCGTTTTCATCAGGACACGCCTCCATTTCATCTTCATCAAAGCTGGATGTGAAGCTCATGCAGAGCAGGACGATGATCATCAGCACAAGGCTCATGGCCGAACCGACGTTCAGGTTATAGCTATTGCCCAGGAACTGCATCTCGATCAGGTCGCCGATCATCAGGTTGGAGCCGCCGCCCAGCATACGGCTGATGACAAAGGTAGACACCGCCGGAACGAACACCATGGTGATGCCGGTGCTGATTCCGGGCACGCTCATGGGGATGAGCACCCGGAAAAGGGTCTGGGTGGTGGAGGCCCCCAGATCCTGTGCCGCTTCCACCAGGCTCTGATCGATCTTGGTCATACTGGTGTAGAGGGGCAGGATCATGTAGGGCACATAGTTATACACCATGCCCAGCACCACCGCGCCGGAGGTATTCAGCATGGTATAGGGGCCCAGACCAAAAAAGCCCAGCACCGCGTTCACAGGGCCGTTGATGCTCAGCAGGCCCATCCAGGCATAGGTGCGGAGCAGGAAGTTCATCCACATGGGCAGCATGACCAGCATCAGCATGATATGCTGCTTGTTTACTCGCAGACGGGACAGGAAATAGCCCACCGGAAATGCAATGATCAGGCAGATCACGGTAGCCACAAGGGCCAGCAGCAGGCTGCGGGCAAACACGGAGCCGTAGCCGCTGACGCTGGTCAGGTTGGCAATGGTGAAATTGCCGCTGCCATCGGTTAGGGCATAATAGACCACGATGATCAGCGGAACCACCGTGAACAGCACCATCCAGATAAAATAAGGATAGGCCAGCTTCTTATCGTAAATTTTCATCATTTCCCATTCAGCCTCCGAACGTGCCATGATATGGATCTCGTTGGGGCCGATGCGCATACCAATGGTCTCACCGGGGGTGCAGGCGCGGGTGGAGTGGATCAGCCACTCACGGCCCTCGCACTCAACGTGCATCTCAAAGTGAACGCCCTTGAAGATGACATCATTGACCACGCCCACCAGCTGACCCTCCACGGGGCTGACCACTTCAATGTCCTCGGGGCGGACCACCACCTGTACGCTCTGTTCCCGGGCAAAGCCGCGATCCACGCAGGGGAACTGCACACCCGAGAAGGAGACCAGGAAGTCGCGGTGCATCACGCCGTCCACAATGTTGGAATCACCGATAAAGTCCGCCACAAAGGCATTTTTAGGCTCGTTGTAGATATCCTCGGGGGTGCCGATCTGCTGCACCTTGCCGCCGTTCATCACAACGACGGTATCGGACATGGTCAGGGCCTCCTCCTGATCGTGGGTGACATAAATAAAGGTGATGTTCATCTCACGCTGCAGGCGCTTGAGCTCCAGCTGCATCTCCTTGCGGAGCTTAAGGTCCAGTGCACCCAGAGGCTCGTCCAGCAGCAGGATCTCAGGCTCATTGACCAGACTGCGGGCAATGGCAACACGCTGCTGCTGGCCGCCGGACATCTGGCCGATGCTGCGGCGCTCAAAGCCCTTCAGGCCGACCACCTCCAGCATATCGCGCACCTTGCGGCGGATGGTCTCTTCGTCCATCTTCTTCAGGCGCAGGCCAAAGGCCACATTCTCAAACACGTTCAGGTGCGGGAACAGCGCGTACTTCTGGAACACGGTATTCACCGGGCGCTTATAGGGGGGCACACCGGTAATATCCTGGCCCTTCAGCAGCACCTGACCCGCGTTGGGTTCCAGGAAGCTGCGATCAGGCGCAGGGTGGTGGTCTTGCCGCAGCCGGAAGGACCCAGCAGCGTTACGAATTCTTTGTCATGGATGTCCAGGTTCAGCCCATCCAGAATGCGCTGACCGTCAAATTCCACCACGATATCGCGCAGTGAAACGATCACCGAGTTGTCCATTTTTTACTTTTCCTCCTTAAACTCAGATACGAAAAAAGACAGGGCATCCACCCCATCCTTCGTACCAGGCGACCAGCCCCGCACAACATCCATGACATCCGTAATATTGTGCAGTTATTCTGCCCTGTCATCGCCTATCATAAACAATCCGAACTGAAATGTCAATCACTCTGTCGAGGTTTGCCGAAACTTTACATCCGGCGCAAAAAAATCCCGCGCTGTACCAAGAATTCGCACAGCGCGGGAGAGGAACGTTTTATTCTGCTTTCAGCTGATCCGCGGGGTACAAAAGCGCACTCACCACACTGGCATCCACCGTATAAACGGAGCGGTCCCCTTCCACCATCAGGTAACAGCCGTCTGTCCCCATGGCATAGGTCAGATTTATTGTGCCATCGGCTGTGGTGACCTCTGCTGTGACCAGCGGGGCCTCAAAACCATACGCCGCCGGGTCGGCATCTGTTGCCTGTGCCGAGACATAGGCGCAGAGAGCCGAGAGGATGGCATCCACCTTTGTCTCGTCGAGGTCTGCGGCGGTATCCCCTGCCAGCCGCCAGACAGTCTGGTAGGCGTTGCTGCCGCTCTCTGCCGCAGGCTCCGAGTTTGCTTTCAGGGTCACGGTCTCGCCATCGGTCAGCGTATAGGAGACGGCTTCGATCTCCGAGGCCGTCAGCCCCGCCGGGGTTGAAGGCACCGAACAGCTCCGCCCTGGTCAACTCAAAGCAGGCGGCTTTGGTCCCCGATACCGTATAAATGACATCGCTGTTATTCTTGCGGACATAGAGATCCCCTGTCATGGTATTGCTGGCCCCGAAGGTATAGGTATCGGTCTCACCTGCTGCCGTTACCTCTATGGTCAACGCAGGCTCCGCAAAGCCGTAGTCCTCCCCTGCCTGCGGGCTCAGCTCCCGCTTTGCATTCAAAGAGGAAAGCGCGGTGAGCATCGTGTTGCAGGCAGAGGTGTCCAGATGGTAAGCGGGATCTTCAGCCAGCGTCCAGCCGTCGGCGGTATAGAGCAGAGTATTCATCTCGTCCTGATAGTGGAGCACGATCTGCGTCAGGTCATTGCCCGAAACTGCCGCCAGCGGAATGGTTCCATCTGCGGCCGCACTGGCAGCCTGTTCTTCCCGGGCATTCCGCAGCGTCAGCAGGGCAAACACGCCGCCTGCCAGCAGGATGAGGAAAAGCAGCACCCCGAGGGTACGCTGTTTTGCTTTCATGGACAGGTCCTCACTTTCTGCGCCGCAGCACGACCACCACGGCCCCCACAGCCAGCAGGGCCGCAGGCAGAACGATGACAAAGAGCAGGCCCAGCGTAGAGGCGGCAATGCCTGGCACTTCCAACGGAGCTGCTTCCAGTGCCTTGCTGTCGATGAGGACAGCGCTCTCCTGCCCGGCCAGCGAAGCCGCACAACCCTGCAGGAAGGTCACGTTGCCCGGAATGACCTGATAGATGCCCTCGTTGTCCATGTTGCCGCAGTTGACCCAGATGACCTGGGCACCGTGTCCTCATTGCGGGCGTATGCTGCCAGCGTGAAGGGACCGGCAATGTCGCCGTCCGCCTTCTCGGTGGTGGTCATCTCGTAGCCTTCCGGTTTGCTGTAAGCACTGTCCGAGCTGACCAGAAGGGCATCCGAGACCACATGCTCTGTCTCGGTCAGGGTGATGCCCTGTGCCATCTGCAGCAGAACTCTGCGGCTGGTGTTCACACCGTCCAGCGCGGTGGATTCCTCTGTACTGGCATAATCCGGCAGCAGGTAAAGGGCCGGGTAGCCATTGAGGTAATGGTTGGTGTCACCCTCCACCACAAGGCCCTCGGTGCGGGTCAGGCCGAACTCGGCCATCACAGCATCCAGATTGGGGGTACTATAATAGGAATCCGTCAGCAGCAACACGCGGCCTCCGTTGCTCAGATAGCTGCGCAACTGGCCCAGCTCATCCACCAGACTGCCTGCGCCGGAAAAGTCCTGCGCCGGATCGTTGATGACAAGCAGGTCACAGTCCTCGGGGATGGTCTGGGAGAGCAGGTCAAGTGCCGAGACGGTCAGGTTCTGGCTTTCCAGCGCATCGGTCAGGGTGGAAGTCAGCGCCTGCTCGCCGTGGTTGGTGGTGTAGTACACATGGCGGCTCTCTCCGCTGGTCAGCTGGTAGATGGCAGAGGTGATCCTGCTTTCACCGTCAAAGGTCACGTTGCCGCACCGGTGGCGGCATAATCGCTGTAATCGTAGTCGTAAAGCTCTGCGGCATCCAGCACCTTGCTCTGTTCCCCGCAGACCAAGATCAGCCCACCGGAGGTCAGATCCTGTGCGCCGTACTGGGCCGCAAAGGTCGGGTAGACTGCCGGATCTTTCAGCTCCCAGGTGATATGGCTGCTCTGGGCGGCGTATTTGTCCAGCAGCTTGGAGATGATCTGGTCCTCATTGCCGGTCTGGGCCAGATAGTAAATGGTCACATCCTGCGTCAGGTCGTCGGCCACCTGTCTGGAGCTCTCGCTCAGGGTGTAGAGCCCCGCCTCGGAGAGATCGAACTCGGTATATCTGGAAGGAATGGCCCGGACGATGAGATTGACCAGCACGGCCAGCACGATCACAGCCGAGGCAATGGCTGCCGACCACACCCCGCTGCGGAACACCCGCCCGTCACCCGAGGAGCTCTGCTTTGCAAAAAGCTTCATCTGTGTTCCCTCCTCTCAGTTCCAGCGGCGCTTCTCAATGTCCTGCGCCGTAAAGAACAGGAACACCGCCGTCACGGTCAGATAATAGACCACAGCAGGGATGGAGAAGCTGTTGTTGACAAAATCCTCAAAGGGTGTAAACAGGCACAGGGCACTCAGCACAGCACTGAAAACCTCGGTAAGCCATGCACTGCGGAGCAGAAACAGCCCCGTCAGGCCCAGGCAGAGCGCCGCAAAGGTCAGGCACCCCAGCACAAAGCTGCGGGTGCGCAGACCGGCCGCCAGAGAAGCCCGCGCCTGCGATCCCGGTGAACACTGCCAGCGCCACGGCGCTGCCCGCATTGAACATACTGCGCAGGCTGGGCATCAGGTAGGCCAGCAGCAAGGCTGAAAAGCCCGCCACGGCGGCAATGATCTGGTTCTCGGTCAGGCCGGAGAGAAACTCACACAATGCAATGGCCGCACAGCCCAGCAAAAAGTAGCAGAGCAGCCCCGCAAGGTTTGCGAGCAGAGCAGACACGGTGCCGCCCAGCGCCCAGAGGATGAAGATCATCACCGCATCCACAGCGCAGGGCAGTGCGAACACAGCTGCCATGCAAAGAACTTGCCCAGCACGATGCCCCACACTGAGACCGGGCTGGTGAGCAGCAGCTGATCTGTGCGGCTGTGGCGCTCCTCGGCCAGTGAGCGCATCGCCAGCACCGGGACATAGAGCAGCAGC
>ENA-OQIO01000005-OQIO01000005.1-human-gut-metagenome-genome-assembly--contig:-NODE-5-length-84336-cov-6.899369_pt1 | contig 84336 bp, 91 predicted proteins | sample MGYA00242573_ERZ504737 | MGnify/ENA primary metagenome ERZ504737 (study PRJEB26092, sample SAMD00036203) | human gut metagenome | host: Homo sapiens | study: EMG produced TPA metagenomics assembly of the...
TCTGTATTGTATCCAGAGCCAGGCGTTACTGCAATATCAGAAAACTTACCGTCTGCAACTGTGATTTTGACATTAACGTCATATTCATCCCATGCATTCTCATCCTCATCGTCTTCTGCAGTTCTGGTAACATGAGCCGTAGACTCATAAGTGCCATCTGCCAGCACGCCACTTGTAGCATCCGCCAGTGCGGTTCCCGGGAGCAGGCTCATGGTCATGGAGCTGCCATTACGGCTGCTAATGATTTTTTCTGAAGTTCTTTTCTTTTGATCATAACTTCCTCCTTTTTCCTTTTCCACAGTTTTGCAGGAAAAACAGGGGCAAAACTGTCCTTCATTATTATATTAGTTTTCGCTAATCAATAATTGTTTTAACTAACCGTAGATTATTCTACTAATTTTTGATCGTTTTGTCTAACTCTTAACTGATTATTTTTTCTCAAAAGAGGCACAGATTCTGCTTATTGAGTATTTTTACTATTTAATGATCCGATACTGTGAAGTTTGTGGGATGATTTTCGTTCCCACACAGAAAAAATTCCGTAGATATGGAGTTTTCACCGCGAAGAACTCTTTCGTCCCTCGCGTTTTACCGCAGAAAGAATGCGGTCCGAAAGGATTCCGATCAGCATTCCGGTGATGACTCCGGCCACGAGAAGCGCCGGCAGATAATAGAACAGTTTGCGGTTCTGCACCACGAGAGCCGCCACGCAGATCTGCGCGACATTGTGCGTCACGCCTCCTGCAATACTTACGCCGGTGATACTAAAGCCCTTGATGTGTTTCAGCAGAAGCATCACAAGAAAGCTCAAAAGCCCGCCGGCAAGGCTGTAAAGGATGGACATTCCATTTCCGAACAGATACCCCATCAGAAGAATGCGGGCGACGGAAATCATCAGGACTTCCCCTGCCGGAAGGAAAAAGAGGCCGACGACTACAACCAGATTGGCAATGCCGAGTTTGATTCCAGGAACACCGAGGTTGATCGGGATCAGTACCTCCACATAACTGAAGATCATGGCAAGTGCCATCAGCATGGCGCATAAGGCAATTTTTCTGCTTGCAGTGCGGCTGTCTCTCATAAATTCCAATTCCTTTCTTCTAAGCTGGTATTATTTTACAATCACATCCGGCGCATCGTCGGCGTCGTCCGTTGTGGATCCGTCACTTTCTACCTCCGCAACCAGCTTATGCGGCAGGCACACGATCGTCTCATTTACCCGGGAAATCGTACCCTGTCTTTTGCAGTAGCCGTCCGGGCAGTCAGCTTCTTCCATATGGACACTTCCGTTTTCAATCACCAGGACATTCGTTCCGTGACCCGTCTGAATTTTCACGGTCTGATTTTCTGCGAGTGAATACGTTCCGTAGACCTCGCCGTCCACCGTGACTTTCATGGTATTTCCATTTTCCGTTTTCGGCAGCCGAAGCGCCAGGGCAAGGATTCCAGCCAGGAGCAGAACGCGCTGCCAGAATCAGATCTTTTTTCTTCATATAGTTTTCCTTATTCTGAATCAGATGCCAGCCATAACAGCAGTGTCAGCAGGAATACAGCACGGAACAGCGTAAAGAGGATTTCATTTCCGTGAAGTTCCTTTACCCCGCAGCGGATATTGCCTTTTGGACACGTATCAATACATTTCTGGCACTGGAAACAGTCGCCGGAGATTTCCACGGATCCATCGGATGGCAGTTCCACTGCTGACGGGCACTGTCTCGTGCAGGCGCTGCAGCCGCGGATGCAGTTTTCGCGTTTCCGGTGCAGAGTAAAGAACGGCAGGATCGGAAGCAGAGAAAAGACAGCTCCCATTGGGCACAGGAAACGGCAGAAAAAGCGCTCCTCAAAGAACATGCCGACCAGGATCAGCACCAGAAGAACAATGCCTGGAATATAAGAGGAAAGTCGGAAATTTCCCGCATGCAGCATGGAAAAGACATCCCACGGGCTTGTTCCTCTTGCTTTCTGATAAACTCCTGCAAAGCAGCAAAGGGCAATCAGAAGCAGAATGCCGTATTTGATCAGTACCAGTTTTTTTGCCAGCTCCGGTTTGATGCATCTGGGCTTCTTTTTACGTTTCTTACAGATTATACCATAAATTGCGTGCATTGCATCCCCCAGACTTCCAAAAGCGCATGCAAAACCGCAGAAAAATCTGCCGAAAACAATCGTAAATGCACAGACAAGGAGCAGAGCCGACACAAACGCGGTCATCTCAATTTTTTCACCCTGTCCAAGCTGCGTAAAAATGTATTTCACTCCGTTAAATGCAGCGGTAAATACTGACGGAAGAAACAGGAAATATAAAAGCTGGATTCCGGCACGCAGGCAGGAAACGATCTGTTTTCTCTTCTTTGCCGGTAATGTGGATAGATCTAAATTTTTCATGTTATTTCTCCGCCTTTTCTATTGCTTCCTGTGCCGCATTTCTGATACCGGTGGAGCTGAATGTTGCTCCGCTGATCGTATCAACATCGGCGGACTGTGCCTCAATAATCTTTGGAATGATCGCCTCGGCGTTTGACAGATACACACTGTCCTCGCCGTCGGCGGATGTGATGGCAAGATCGGTAATCTGGCCGCCCTCTACGGTTACTTCAACTGCAATGGTGCCGCCGAAGCCGTCAGCCTCACCATCATACCTGCCGTCCACATACTGCCCTTCTGCTTCTGCTGCTTCACTTGCGGCCGTATCCGCCGTGTTGGATGCAGCTGCTGCGGCCTGCAGATTTTCCTTCTGAAGCTGGGTCGTCTCAAGCTCTGCCGAGAGCCGCGCGATCTGATCCTCTTTGTCTCTTTTATCGAGTACGGTATTGTAGCCGATCAGAACAGCAGCAATGACAGCGACATTCAAAAAACGAACAATCAATTGTCTCATCTGTTTTCCCCTTTATTGTGTTACTTTCGCAGCATCCAGCGCATTCCGGCATGCCTCAAGAATGGCTTTTGAGGAGCAGGTTGCACGGGAAACGGTGTCGATGTTCTCAAGCGTTCCTGTTTCCAGAATCTGAGCGGAAACGCCTTTGATTTTGGAGGTTCCCTCGGATGCGCGGCGGATGTAGGAGGCATTCTGACTGTCTCCGTCCCCGGTGATGTTGCTTAACGCTACGATTTTATCGTTTTCAATTGTTACCGTCACGGAAAGCTGATAAGCGGTAAAATCTTCATCTTCATCCGGCTCGCAGACGGCAATCGCTGTGTATTCGCCGTCCTGATAGATCTTTTGTTCCGGAGTTTCCGTCGGTGTTGGTGTTGGCGTCTCAGTTGGCTCCGGGGTTTCGGTCGGGGTTGGTGTTTCCGTCGGTGTCGGAGTTACCGTTGGCGTCGGGTTTGGATTTTTCTTTTCCTCAGTTACGCGTTCTGCCTCTTTTAAAGCTTCCTCGATTGCCGCAAGAATTCCCCTGGAGCTGTAGGTTGCGCCGGAAACGGTGTCGACTTCCAGTGTCTGGTTTTTCACAACGTCCTTTGCTGTCTGTTTTGCGCGTTTTAAGAATGCTTCGTCATCTTCACTCTCGGTCACGAGAATTGCCTTGATCGTCTCATCCTGAATGACAACTGCCGTTGTAATGTCTCCCAGATAGCCCTCGCCGGTTCCGTAGTAAATGCCTTCCTCGTATGGGAATTTTCCTTCCGGAATCGTTGTGGTTCCGTCGCTGCTCGTTCCGTTATCCGGAACGGTCTCGCCGTTTGTTGCCTTCTTCGCATTTTCCAGCGCCTGTTTTACTGCGTTCTGGATGCCGCGGGAGCTGTACGTTGCGCCGGATACGAGATCCACATCGGTTTTCTGTCCGTCTACGATGCGGTCCGCTACGACTTTGGCACGGTTGAAGAATGTCTCGTCATCTTCGTTTTCCAGAATCAGTACCGCTTTGATCGTCTGATCCTGCAGGGCTACCGCCACTTTGATGTCTCCCTGGAAACCGGCGGCCGTTCCGTAATAAATTCCGTCCTGATAAGGAAAACTTCCCTTGGATGCAGACGAGTTGTTATTGTTCTGGCCGTTATTCTGACTGTTGTTTCCGTTGTTTGTATTGCCCTGGCTTCCTCCGTTTGTACTGGAAGACCCGTTCACTGCCGCCTGACTTAAGGCACTCCGCACAGCTTCAATAATACCGCGGGAGCTGTATGTCGCGCCGGAGACCGTATCCACATTCGTACTCTGTGTTGAGATAATCGTCGAAATCAGAGAGAAAGCACTGGAAAGGTAGCTTGGCGTATCGCTGTTTTCCACAATATCAATCGAAGCAATTTTTCCGCCGCTGACAACAACACAGACTTTCATTGTGCCGCCAAATCCCGTTCCGGTTCCGTAATACGTTCCATCCCGGTAGGCAGCCGGCTCTTCAATTTTAGATACCGTAACTGTTCCGCCGGCAGAGGCTCCGCCGCCTGCCGCTCCTGATGCGGATGCCGGTTCTGAAGTGTCCTCCTGACCGGTCAGTGCATTTTTCACGGCTGCAAGGATACCTTTTGAACTGAAAGTTGCACCAGAAACCGTGTCCACATCCACACTCTGGGATGCGATGATACGGTCGATAACTCCCTTCGCACGGCTCAGGAAAGCTGCGTCCTCGCCGGGAGCGCTTACAATCGAGATCGACTGAATCGTTTTGTCTTTCAATACGACAGAGACTGTAATCGTACCGCCAAAACCTGTTCCGCTTCCTTCGTACGTTCCGTCCGCCAGCTCAAAGCTGCCGGAACCGACTGCTGCGACAAGTTCTGCTTCGGTATCGGTTGTCTTTTTGGTATCGTCCTTCTTTTTGGTATCATCTTTCTTTTCCGCTGCATCGGTATCCTGTTCCGGCTCTGGTGTCACCAGTGCCTCCGGCTGCTCTACGGCGTAAACCGGTGCAGTGTAGCCGTTCAGCGAAATACCGGCGCAGGCTGCTACGATAACTGCCGCGAGAGCCGGTGCAAATGCTGTCAGTTTTTTCCATTTTCCCATGGTTATGTATCACCGTCTTTCCTGATAATGTTTGTCTCGTGATCGGATGCGAAATCATCGGCAATTCCTTCGGTTACATACAGAACTCCGTCCTCATCCTCCAGAATGGTGTCAAATTCATCGCTGTGTGCACGCCAGTATTCAGCTGCCTTGTCCTTTCCCATGATGAAAAGAGAAGTAGAAAGGCCATCCGCCAGTGTTCCGTCAGCACTTACGATCGTCACCGACACCAGACCGTTATTTGCCGGATGACCGGTCGATGGTCGATGATGTGATGATATTTCATGCCGTCCTGTTCGAAATACCGCTCATAGCCGCCAGAAGTAATAACCGCCCGGTCGGCCGTCGAGAGAATGCCGAGATAATCATCCTCCGCTTCCGGACTCTGCACGGCAACACGCCATTTGCTGCCATCCGTTTTCGTGCCGACAACCTGAACGTTTCCACCGAGGTTGATGAGCCCGCTCGTCACACCGCATTCCCGGTAAATATCCGCAATTCTGCCGGATGTATAACCCTTTGCGATTCCGCCGAAGTCAATTTTCATGCCGTCCTTGGCAAAGCTGATGGATGCGCTGTCCTTGTCGTAAAGGATATCATTGGCATCGGTCAGCGGAAGGAGGCTTTCGATCGTGTCATCCGAAGGATCGTATAATTTCCGGTTGTAAAACCCCAGGCGTCCATGATCGGATAAATTGCGATGTCGAAAACGCCGTTTGTGCTGTCATACAGATCCAGCGAGCGTTCCAGCAGATAGGTGGTATCCTCCGATAAGGTTCCGCCGCCGTTTGCATTGATCTGCGCTACTTCACTCGTCTCCTCTCCGGTCGACAGAAGTGCATCCAGCCGCTCAATCTCCTGCTGCGCCTGATCCACCGCCGTTTCTGCATTCGGACCATAGGCAGTGACCGTCATGTACGTATCCATCGCAAAAATATCACGGTTGCTCGATGCATCTGCGGCATCGGAAGAAGCTGTGGATGATGCGGATTCCTGCGTGGAATTCTCTTCCGAAGCGTCAGAACTGCTCGAAGACTCCGAAACAGACGCCGGCTGTGTCTGACTTCCGCTGCTCTCCGGCTGCGCTGCTGTCCCCGCACCGGAACATCCGCCGACCGTCATCACCATGGCAAGACAAAATGCTGCAACAATTTTCTTTTTCATAAATAAAACTCCATTTTTTCTTGTGTTAGGAAATTCTAACTTTGGTATTATAACATTAACTTGTAACTTACGCTATGAATTACTTGATAAAAGTTTTTCAATTAGCGTTCTGCATCTGATAAATTTTCTCATTTTATGTACTCTAAATCAAGTGGATTTTACTGGAATTCAAGCACCGATATACAAAAAGCCCCCACAGCCGCATTGCTGCGGCCGCGGGGGCTTTAGAAATAACATTTTCAGAAATTACATATGATCGTGGCAGGTACGTGCAATTACGTCCATCTGCTGCTCTTTTGTCAGGTCGATGAATTTAACTGCATAACCGGATACACGGATCGTGAAGTTTGCATACTCCGGTTTCTCCGGGTGCTCCATTGCGTCGATCAGTTTTTCGGTTCCGAATACGTTTACGTTCAGGTGATGTGCACCCTGCTCGAAGTATCCGTCCAGAACGTGTACCAGGTTCTCGGTACGCTCTTCGTCGTTATGGCCAAGTGCGCCCGGGTTGATGGTCTGGGTGTTGGAGATTCCGTCCAGAGCATCCTCGTACGGCAGTTTTGCTACAGAGTTCAGGGAAGCAAGAAGTCCGCTCTTCTCTGCGCCGTAAGACGGGTTAGCTCCTGGAGACAGAGGCTCACCGGCTTTTCTTCCATCCGGCAGAGAACCAGTTGCTTTACCATATACAACGTTGGAAGTAATGGTAAGGATAGAGGTTGTCGGCTCGGAATCACGATAGGTATGGCAGTATTTCAGTTTGTCCATGAAGGTACGAAGCAGCCATACAGCAATCTCGTCTGCTCTGTCATCGTCATTACCGTATCTTGGGAAGTCACCGGTTGTCTCGAAGTCAACAGCCATTCCTTCTTCGTCACGGATTACTTTAACTTTTGCGTATTTAATTGCGCTTAAGGAGTCTACTACGTGAGAGAATCCTGCGATACCGGTTGCGAAGGTACGTCTTACATCGGTGTCGATCAGAGCCATCTCTGCTGCTTCATAGTAGTATTTGTCATGCATGTAGTGGATCATGTTCAGAGTTCCAACGTACAGATGAGCCAGCCAGTCCATCATAACGTCGTATTTCTTCATAACCTCATCATAGTCCAGATACTCAGCAGTGATCGGCTGATATTCCGGAGCAACCTGCTGTTTTGTCTTCTCGTCTTTACCGCCGTTGATAGCGTACAGAAGGCATTTTGCAAGGTTTGCACGAGCGCCGAAGAACTGGATCTCCTTACCGGTCTCGGTAGCAGATACACAGCAGCAGATGGAGTAATCATCGCCCCATACCGGACGCATTACATCATCGTTCTCATACTGGATAGAGCTTGTCTGTACAGAAATATGAGCTGCATATTTCTTGAAAGCTTCCGGAAGATTCTCAGAGTACAGAACAGTAAGGTTCGGCTCTGGGGACGGTCCCATGTTTTCCAGTGTATGCAGGAAACGGAAATCGTTCTTTGTAACGATAGAACGTCCGTCGATTCCCATACCAGCAACTTCCAGAGTAGCCCATACCGGGTCACCGGAGAACAGCTGATTGTAAGACGGAATTCTTGCGAATTTAACCATACGGAATTTCATTACCAGATGGTCGATCAGCTCCTGAGCTTCTTTCTCAGTCAGGATTCCTTTTTCAATATCTCTTTCGATGTAGATATCAAGGAAAGTAGATACACGGCCAACGCTCATTGCAGCACCGTTCTGAGTTTTGATAGCTGCAAGGTATCCGAAGTACAGCCACTGAACAGCTTCTCTTGCGTTCTTAGCCGGCTCGGAAATGTCATAGCCATAGGACTGTGCCATAACTTTCATATCCTGCAGTGCTCTGACCTGGTCCGCGATCTCTTCTCTTAACTGGAAGTCACCACGACGCATTCCCTGACGATTTGTTGCAGCGAAGTCTGCTTTTTTGCGCTCGATCAGGTAATCAATACCGTACAGAGCAACACGACGATAGTCGCCTACGATACGGCCACGGCCATAGGTATCCGGCAGACCGGTCAGGATTTTATTATGACGGGCTTTCAGCATCTCTGGTGTGTAGATGTCGAATACACCCTGGTTATGTGTTTTGTGATATTTAGTGAAAATTTCATGAAGCTTCTCGCTTGGTTTGTAGCCGTAAGTCTCGCAGGACTGCTCAGCCATTTTAATTCCACCATACGGCATAAATGCACGTTTCAGCGGTTTGTCTGTCTGAAGACCAACTACCTGCTCCAGATCTTTCATGCTGTCATCGATATATGCTGCGCCGTAAGCTGTGATTCCGCTTACAACGTCTGTCTCCATATCCAGAACGCCGCCTTTTGCACGCTCTTCTTTCTGGAGTTCCTGTAATTTGCCCCACAGACGGTCTGTAGCCTCTGTTGGTCCCTCCAGGAATTTCTCATCTCCGTCATATGGAGTATAGTTGTTCTGAATAAAGTCACGTACGTCGATGCCTTCTTTCCAGAGTCTTCCGGTAAAGCCATCCCACTGTTCAAATTCTTTCATTTGATTTGTTCCTTTCTGGTGTTATTTTGTTTCGTCACGCTCCGGCATCTTCTTTGCACCGGGCATGAACACCTCCGCATGCATAATATAACAAATCTCTGCTTTCCGCGCAAGATATGCACTTGAAAAAATACAAGGAAAACCACAAAATCTTGTATTTTTATAAGAACAAAATCTACATGTGGCGCTTTTCTTTTATGACCCGTATCCGATTTCATATATCTGCTCTGCAAAGTCACAAATAACATATGTTCCATCGGAAAATTCACTCTTCTGTACGCTTCCGTCCGCCGTCATACACTCGTGGCGTACCAGTTCCAGGAGTGCCGTTTTTTCATGCAGCTCCGTTACAACGCGGCATCTTTCTGTCATCTCTTCCAGACTGATTTTCTCTCCGTCAAATGCACCATCTGTATTCGGATATGCGCCGTCCCGTACAAGATACGGTGCACCGCCTGCAAGAAGCGCATACAGCATATAGTCCTCGTCTTTTGAAACACGGTCCATCATCCACGGCTCGATCACACAGTCATGATACACAAGATTAAAGAGCGGCACCGGGATTCCTTTCTTCGGTGTCTCTGACGGGCGCAGCATAAAGTCATACGGTGCATAATGGCAGAACACCAGATATGGAACGGCCCAGTCGCTGACCTCCTCGGAGCTTGAGAGAATCCCCTGTGAGAGCAGCCAGGAGAAGCAGTTTCCGCGGTACATATAGCAGTCTCTTCTCGTCATCACATGCTCCGGATTTGCGCACTCGTCGCCCTCGTTGCACGTAAACACATCGAGGTATGCACCGTCAAGCCGGATTCCGTTTTTCTTCAGTTCGGCAAAATTCCGTTTCACATAGAACGGTGCCTGCGTTGCACAGAGATAGCTCTGCGGTCCGCCCGCCCAGTAACTGTGTCCCGGTATCGTTCCGTCCGGAAGGCGGCAGGCATAATTTTCATCGTAGCTCGGCGCTGCGTGGTAATAATCGCGGTACTGGTCGTGAATACCGAATTTGTAGCCGAAATCATGCATCGTATCGACAAGCGATTTCATGCCTTCCCATCCGCCGGCCGCTTGGCATGCCGGTGTGTAGTCCGGATGCTGGTTGTCATACCCCGGTTCTGCCCAGCCGTCCAGATGAAGATAGACTTTCTCTACGCCGAGATCATGAATTTCGCGGATCTGCTGCTCGCGCACGGAAAACGGCACTACGCGGTTATTTTTCTCCGGATTCTGCGGATCGAAAAAGCCGGACTCCGGCTGCACAACCGTCTTGATTCCCGTATGGACAAAACACGTTCCCACAAGATCGTGAATGAACGGATTCTGTACTGCCTTTTCTTTCAAAGTGCGCAGATGACCCTGTTCCCGTACATACTGGCGGTACGCTTTGCAGAGGTCGTTATAATCGCAGTCATTTAAAAACGTATAACGGAATACGCGGCGGTAATTCATTGTTCCAAGGCTCGGCTCCAGCCATGCCCCCACGCTGGTATACGGGCCGCCTGCCGGGTGCTCTGCCTGATAACCGGCGTTCCACGGTGTTGTACAGATCGCTGTATAGCCGCATCTTTCCTTCACCTGGCCGAACCACGGCATATAGCCGCCGGAGGTCTCAAATCTGCCGTCAAACGAAAGCTTTCCAAGTTCCGTCTTCCAGGTATTCGGAATCAGAAGTCCCTGTCCCTCGGTAAGGAGTGTATACCAGTCATCGCGCCCGTTTGTAAACTCCATTGCCGTCGGCCACAGCACCTTTACCGGATGCAGTCCCTCCTCGCAGAGCGGAATCCACTCCATCCAGAGTGTTTCATCCACAGCTTCGATCCAGATAATCGTCTCGAAGGCATACGGTGTTCCCGCAAATCCCGCATAATGGCTCCGGATGCCGCATCCGACGCCGAAGGAATAGACCTCATGGGAAATCTCCTCTGCATCCAGGAAACGGTATGTTCCCTCTGCAAAAATCAGTTCCGGTGTCTTTTTCGGATCCGTATTCCAGACAACGCCGTCTTTTTCGATCCTAAGTCCCAGCGTCTCTTCATCGAGCATCACAGCAAGCGATCCGCTTTCTATTTTTTTCATCGTGTTGATATTCCCCTTTTTCTTTATCATATGCGTTCCAAACACCAGAAAGGCGCAGAGAACCCGTCCGCCTTTCTCTGCACGGTTCCGGATTTTCTGCGCCTTTTTCCACCTAACTTACATAATCTCTTCTTTTTCTACGACTTTACCGTCTCTCCAGATTCTCTCCAGATCGTAGAACAGGCGGTTCTCCTCATCAAAGATGTGGATGACAACATCGCCGTAGTCCATCAGAATCCAGTTTGCGGTCTGATAGCCTTCGATCTGTTTTGGATGTACGCCGGCTTTTCCGAGTACCTCCTCTACGTTGTCTGCCATCGCCTGTACCTGGTTGCGGTTGCTTCCGCTGGCGATCATGAAATAATCTGCCAGAGTCGAAACATGGGTAATGTCCAGAATGCGGACATCCATTGCTTTTTTATCTTCCAGTGCTTCCAGTGCAAGTTTTGCAGTCTGTTTTGCTTCGCTCATTTATGCTTCCTCCTTTGCCGTCCGTCCCCGGTGCAGTGCCTCATAGAACTGATATGCCTGCTCCGTCATCGGATCCATCGTCTTCGGGTTTTCCGACAGATACGCCATACTGTCTTTTAAAATTTCATACATGCATTCGTCGATATCGGTGAATGCCAGCTTCCGAGGCGGGTAAGGTGCGGTGCCTTGTTTCGTGCCGGTTCGATATAATCTGCGATATAGATGATCTTCTCCAGCAATGTCATATCTTCTTTTCCTGTCGTATGCCAGGTGATGGCACTTAAGATCTCCGGATCTTCCACCTTATACTTGTCCTTCGCCAGAAATGCACCGAGCTTGGCATGGATCAAAAACGGATTGTTCCGCTCAAACTCAGTGATTTCAATCTTATTTTTCTCACACATGGTAATTTTTTTCTTATTCGGAATGCATTTTGCACAGTCGTGAAGCAGTCCCGCGACACGGGCTTTTTCGAGATCCTCGCCCCATACCATCGCCATGGATGCTGCGGTAAACATCACACCGAGCGTGTGATGATAGCGGTCTTCATCGACTTCCTTCTGGAGTTTTTTGTCCAGTTTCCATAAATCGTACTGTTCCATCCTGCTCTTCCTCTAATCCTGATAGATTTTCTGCTCCTGAATGTAGGAAATCACAGAATCCGGCAGATAGTATTTCACGGATTTTCCTTCCCGGATCCATTCCCGCAGTTCGTGGGAAGAAACATCCAGATTCGGTGTGTCGAGTTTCAGAAAGGTACCGTGAAGTTTTTTTGCATTTCGTTCCATACAGGCCAGAAGCTCTTTCTCTTTTGCCCGATCCCTGGTCGCCACAAGGATCTTTGCCGCGGCGCAGATCCGCTCTGGGTTTTTCCACTCATCAAAATAGAACAGGGAATCCGCTCCAATGATAAAGTAAAACTCCGTGCCCGGATGTTCCTTCCGCATCGCCTCAAGCTCCGATAACTGTAGGTATAGCCTCATCTTCCATCTCTTTGGTGCAGAGCACAAAATGCGGATTGGATGCGATGGCACGGCGCACCATCTCGACACGCTGTGCATCCTTTGCCTGTCCCGCCCGGTTCCGCTTATGTGGCGGATTTCCGGCCGGAAGGAACCAGACTTCATCAAGCCCGAACTGCTCGTACGCCGCCTCGCCAAGGATCAGATGACCGATATGAATGGGATCGAAAGTGCCTCCCATAATGCCAATTTTTCTGTTTGTCTTTTCCATACGTTTTCCTCAAAAAGCGCCGGAACTGCAGCGGTATGCTCCGGTCCCGGCGGTTCTTTCCTGCGGATTATTTCGGAAGCTGAATTTTCTTTTTCTCTTTTTTGCCCTCTTTGTACAGCACGATCTTTTTGCCGATCACCTGTACGACCTGGGAATTGGTGCGTTCTGCCAGACTTCTGCGATCTCTCTTGGATCATCGAGGCAGTTCTGCAGTACATTGATTTTAATCAGTTCTCTCGCCTCAAGTGCCTCTGCTACAGCAGCGGTATGCTCCGGCGTGATGCTGCTTTTTCCTACCTGCAGGATCGGTTCCATGGTCATGGCAAGGCCTTTCAGGTATGCTCTCTGCTTGCTGGTCATACGTCTCCTCCTTCGTTATTTATTCGTTCTATTTATAATAATCAAATTCAAATCCATACATCTTGACGGTATCGCCTTCCTGGATGCCGGCCTGCTCGAGTTCGTCTAAGATACCGGTATCTTTTAAGAACCGCTGGAAGAAAGCAAAACCTTTCTCGGAATCCAGATTGGTGTAGCCGAGCATTTTTTCGATCTTCGGTCCCTCGATGATAAAGCGGTGCTCGTCCTCCGGGTCCTGCTCGACGGTGTACGGCAGGTTCTCGGCAAGAAGCATATCCTCCGGGAAGAATTCCTGTTCGAAGACCATACGCTCTTTCGGAAGCTCATCGAGTTTTTTCTGTACGGCATATAAAAGCTCTTTTAAGCCTTTTCCGCTGACGGCAGAAATCGGATAAACCGGGATGCCTTTCGGCTCGAACTCTTTTTTCAGACGTTCCACCGGATCCTCTTCGCCCTCTTCTACATAGATCGCATCGGTCTTATTGGCCGCGATGATCTGCGGGCGTTTTGCGATCTCCGGGTTATAGGCTTCGAGCTCTTTGTTGATCTTGTTGATATCATCCACCGGATCTCTTCCCTCGGTCGATGCAACGTCTACTACATGGATCATCACGCGGGTTCTTTCGATGTGGCGCAGGAATTCATGGCCGAGGCCGACTCCTTCCGATGCACCCTCGATCAGTCCCGGGATATCTGCGATAACAAATCCGCTGCAGCCCTCAAGGTCTACGACACCGAGGTTCGGGGAAAGCGTGGTAAAGTGATAATTTGCAATTTTCGGTTCTGCATTTGTCACGCGGGAAAGCAGGGTCGATTTTCCAACGTTCGGGAAGCCGACGAGTCCGACGTCCGCGATGACTTTCAGTTCCATTCTTACTTCCAGCTCCTGTGCCGGCTGGCCTGGCTGGGCGTATTTCGGAACCTGCATGGTAGCGGTTGCGTAATGCATATTTCCGTTTCCGCCTTTTCCGCCTTTTAATACAACCTGACGGCGGTTTTCACCGGACATATCTGCGATGACTTTTCCGCTCGCAGCGTCCATAATGACGGTTCCTTCCGGTACTTTCAGGACAATATCTGCGCCGTTTCCGCCATGGCATCTGCGTTTTCCTCCCGGCTCGCCGTCGGTAGCAGAAAACTTTCTTCTGTGGCGGTAATCAACCAGTGTATTCAGTCCTTCGTCAACTTCAAAAATAACGTCTCCGCCTTTGCCGCCATCGCCGCCGTCCGGCCCGCCGTTCGGTACAAAAAGCTCTCTGCGGAAACTGACATGTCCGTCTCCGCCCTTACCGGAGCGGATCAGAATTTTTGCTCTGTCTGCAAACATGGTATTCTCCTGTCTTGTTTTATCTAAATCCAAATCGGTCTGTTGGACCTTTAATTATTATTAACAAAAACGGCTTCAAACCTCTTAAGATTTGAAGCCGCACCTTTGTCTTACTCTTCTGTTGCTACCGGATATACGGAAACCTGTTTTTTGTCACGTCCTTTTCTTTCGAAAGCTACGCGTCCGTCAACCATAGCGAATAAGGTATCGTCTTTTCCGATTCCTACGTTCACGCCTGGATGAATCTTGGTTCCACGCTGTCTGTAAAGAATGTTTCCAGCCTTTACAACCTGTCCGTCAGCTCTTTTTGCTCCTAATCTCTTGGACTCGGAATCTCTACCGTTCTTGGTAGAACCAACTCCTTTTTTATGAGCGAAAATCTGAAGGTTCATATTTAACATGGTATTACACCTCCTTGAATGCGATCTCTAAGTATTGTGCTCCATAATCGCGGCGGATACTTTCGAGGCCCAGCAAAAGTGATTTTACAAGAAGTGCGGTACTTTCAGAATACCCATTCGGGAATGAAAAATACACGTATCCATCTCCAGCCTCACTTATAATCAGATCCTCTGTCAATGTTTCCACGGAATTTACGGTGTTTACAATCAATGCGGAGACAGCGGCACAGATGATATCCTGCCCTTTCTCTGCATAGTCTGCATGACCGTTTGACTCCACGGAGATGTACTCGCCGTCAGACTCTGTTACGGTTATACAAATCATAAGACTTAAGCGTTGATTTTTTCAATCTTCACTTCAGTGTACTGCTGTCTGTGACCGTTTTTCTTATGATAACCAGTTTTTCTCTTATACTTGTAAACGATAACTTTTTTGCCTTTACCGTTTCCAACTACAGATGCGGTTACGGATGCATTTTTAACGTCCTCGCCAACTTTCAGTCCGTCATTGCTTACTGCAAGTACCTGATCAAAAGTTACGGTTTCTCCAGCTTCAACGCCAAGTTTCTCTACTCGGATAACATCGCCTTCAGCTACCTTGTACTGTTTACCACCTGTTGCAATAATTGCGTACATATGGCACCTCCCTATCAATTACTCGCCAGATTCGGTGGTCTTTCGACTCTTTTACCTCTCTGTGCGGCATACTTCTACAATATATCATCACGTCTGCTGTTTGTCAATAGTATTTTTCAGGAAATTGCAGATTTTTTTTCGCATGCAATTGCCAGTGCGCCAGGTCCGATGTGGCAGGCAACGCTTAAGGACAGTGGATGCGCATCGACTTCAAAATCCGGGAAGGCTTCTTTTACTTCGACAATCCATCCATCGATTACTTCTTTGTCGTTTGCGGTATAGGCAATGTGAAGTCCCATGATGCCGGCTGCACGCTCTTTTGCGAAGCGTTTGTCCATATCTTTTTTCATAGCCTTGATCATGCTTTCTTTGCCTGTTTCACACCGCGCGCTTTTTCAAACGCGTCAAGCTTCTCTCCCTGGATCGTCAGCACCGGTTTGATATTTAAAACGGTTCCAATCATGCTGCTGCCGGCGTAACGCGGCCGCCTTTTTTTCAGGTATTTTAACGTATCTACCATAATATAGATACTTGCATCCAGCGCATCCTCTTCCAGAATTGCTTTGATGTCTTTTGCTGCCACGCCGCGGTTTGCCATTTTCTTTGCATCCAGAACGGACTGCTGCTGCGTAACGGAGATTCTCTGATTGTTGACAACCTGCACTTTTCCTTCGTAGTCCTCGGACAGCACGGTCGCTGTATCACAGGAGGCGGAAAGGCCGCTTGACATCGGAATGTAAACAATGTCATCGTACTCTTCGAGAATTTTGTTCCAGAAATCCATCAGATCTCCCGGAGACGGCTGAGATGTGGAAACAGCCGCATCCTCTGCCAGAATCTCGTAAAACTGTTCCTGTGTCAGGTCGATATCCTCAAACTGGATTTTTCCGCGCATGAAGAAAGGCATCGGAAGGACAAAAACGCCCAGCTCTTTCGCCTGACTCTGTGTAATACCGCTGTTGCTGTCGGTAGCAATAGCTGTTCTTGCCATAGTTCTTATTCCTGCTGTCTCTTTTTTAGAGAAACAGCTTTTCCTTTCTGTAATATCGTGTAACGCCTGATTTGCTGTTATTCTATCATAAATCGTACCTGTTTTCTACCCGGCTTGGACATTTCTGCAAAATTGCCCAAACTGCTTTTGATTCTTTTTACATCATACCAATACCAAGGAAAAACAGTCCGCCAAGGATCAGCAGAATGGTCGGAATTACGATTTTCGCAATGGTCTTTTTTCTTCTCTCCTTCGGGAAAAATCCTTCTCTTTTTGTCTGCTGGTACATCAGAAGACGGCTTCCCATATAAAGACCGATCGGCATCAGCGCCGCTTCGATCAGATACATGCCGATGTACGTTTCCGTTGCGTATCCGCTGCCTGCTGCTGCGTTCCCCTGCGAGAACATATAGAGGAAGCTTGCCGCAATGCTCGCCACAATCGTCGATGCGTTATGGACGAAATGGAACAGCGAGCTGTAAAACATGTTGTCGGTCTTCATCCGCACATACGAGAGAACGATTCCCATCATCATCATCGGAAGAAAACGGACGATGCTCATGTGGAAAGCGCCAAAATAAACGCCCATCAGAAGCAGCATCACCCATTTCTTTTTGATTCCGCGCAGACTGTACTGCAGAAGACCGCGGTGCAGTGCTTCTTCACAGATGGCCGGTGTCAGCGCAACGACAAGCAGCTCGCCGAAATAGGAAAGGCCCGCCATACTGCTGTCCATGGATTCCGAGAGGCTTGCGTATTCCTGCGGGAAAATCCATTCCATCAGAAGGAAAAGGGCAAGCACACCGCGGTACGTCACATACCACATCAGAATGGTTCCGAGGATTCCGGCTCCATCCGGCTTTTTTAATGGGAACACTTCTTTTAACGGAATATGAAGTGCCCGTACGACGAGAATGGATCCGATCAGGAATACAATGATCTCGTCCAGCGCATTTCCATACATCCCGCCTGCAAGAACCAGCGGGATTCCGGCGAGATTAAAAAGAACCATCAGAAAGGCAAACACCAGCAGGCCCTGCCATGGTTTCAGTATCTTTTCTTTTTCCGCCGGATGCGGCCGTTTTGCCGGCATCTGGTTTCGAAAGGGTTCGTAAAGATATGGGGTATCATTTTCATTGAGGTGAATCGGTTTCTTTTGTGGTTCCATATTCATTCCTCCTTTGTAAGGTTACCGTCATTTCATCTGTTCTGCCAGCGGCCGGCGGATTTTCTTTCTCGTCAGTTCCACGAGATGAAGCGCCGTCATATCCACAACTTTGGTCGGAACGGGATCTTCCCGCACAAGACCCTGCAGGAAGCCGAGAAGGCGCTCCTCCTGGTCTTTTTCCGGCATGTTGATAAAGTCAACCAGGATCAGACCGGAAATCCCGCGCAGGCGGATCTGGCGGGCGATTTCGCGGGCTGCCTCCTGGTTTACGCTGTACAGAAACGTATTTTTCCGTCCGCCGAGCTGCTTTCCGCTGTTCACATCAATCGCGGTCAGCGCTTCGGTCGGTTCGATCACGAGGAATCCGCCGGAGGGCAGTTCCACACGTTTGTCGAGTGCCTGTTTTACGTGATATTCGAGATTTTCTTTCTTTGCCAGCGTGGTAAGCTGATCCTCATACCAGGTCAGGCGGCAGTCGTGAAAATCATGACGCTCCAGATATTCTCTGCAGATCTCATACGTTTCTCTGTCATCTGTCACAAGTTCTGAAACTGACGGTGCATACCGTTTGACGAGCTCCGGCACGGCATCTGACGCCCGATACAGGCAGGAGTACAGGCTCCGCATCGTTCCATACTGGACAATCCGCGCGAGCTTTTCGGACAGCTCGAGATATTCCTGCCGGATTTCTTCTTCCGAAGCATCAGCGGATGCGGTGCGAAAGATCACGCCAAACGGAAGGCTTCCGCCGGAAAGCTCTGGAAAGATCCGGCTTCCCAGTTCTTTTAACCTTTTTTTCTGCTCCGGCAGAAGGCGTCCCGAGCATGAGATTTCCGGCTTTCCATAATAGAGCGCCAGGGCACTTCCCGAAAGAGAAAGTTCTGCTTTCGCCGACGGAAGCTTCGTTTTCTGCGCTTCCCGCTGGATCTGCACGACGATTTCATCCCCGACATGCAGTTCCGTTCCCGGTGCTTTTTTCAGAAGATACCCTTCTTTTACACGGGACAGATCAAGAAAACAGCTCTGCTGCTCCGCAAACGAGACAAATGCCCCGCGGATCCCGGGCGCCAGTTTTTCCACCCGGCCGACATAGATATTGCCAAGCAGCGTTTCCTTCTCCCTGCAGAGGGCCGTCAGTTCGACCGGTCTTTCTCCTTCCGCCAGCGTGTGTACCAGGTAATCTTTTCCCTCCCACAGCAGATGGGCAATGACAATTCGTTTACTCAACTTCTTCTCCTAACGCTTCCAGCGGAACCAGCTTTCGCTCTTCTTCCGTTCCGATGTCTGCGTAAACTTCCTCGCGCAGAATCGTGCATGCAAACGGCGGAAGTTCAACCCGCACCATTTGCAGAACGCTTCCATCACGAGCTCCGGTTTCAGGTTCGAAACACTTCCGGTGGAGAGCTGCATCCAGACACCGCTTTTCTTTGCTTTCATATCGTAAATCCATGGGCGGATATCGGTCAGCTTTTCGCTTCGTTTTGTCTTTCGCATGATCTCAATCTGCGGAAGTGCGAAAAACTCCGGCACTTTCGTTTCCAGATCGATCTCCGGCATTTTTCCCTCACGGAACTGCACGAGATAATCGGCTCCTGCCACGAGAGACATTGCCTTGCTTGCTTTTCCATCCGGCACATGGCGGGCGGAAAGCACTTCCATTCCCTCAACCATCGTCGCATTCAGACGTTTTACAATCTCGTCGGTTTTCATATCTTCCGCGAGCACCATATCGAAATATTCACCGGTGCTGCTGATGCCGACACCGAGCGGAGAAGCAAACGACAGCAGCATGTGCGGGCTGAAGCCCTCGGAATAAGCGATCGGAAGTTCTGCACGGCGGATTGCTTTCTGGAAGTAACGCATCACATCCAGATGACCCACAAATTTCATCACACCTGTTTTGGCAAACTTAATTCTGATTTTCATAGCAGACACCTCCTCCGAATGATTTTGCTCCGCAGCCGGAACACTGCATCTTACAGTTCGGGGTAACGGTTTCTTTCTGTGCCCGCTCCCATTCGCGGATCAGGAATTTTTTCGTCACACCGATATCAAGGAAATCCCACGGAAGGATCTCATCGGTGCTGCGCTCACGGCAGGCATAGAACATAATGTCAATGCCGGTCTCTGCAAACGCTTCTTCCCAGGCATCTTTCCGGAAATACTCGGACCAGGCATCGAAAATAGCACCTTTTCGGTACGCTTTTTCGATAACTTCGGCACATTTCCGATCGCCGCGTGCAAGGAATCCCTCCAGAAGGGAAATATCTGCCTCATGATAAATGTAACGGATGCTCTTCTGATTCAGCTGTGCACGGACTTCCGCCTTTACAATGGATGCTTTTTTCAGGAAATCCTCTTCCGTGTTCATCGGTGCCCACTGGAACGGGGTGAACGGCTTTGGAATAAAGAACGAGGAGCTTGCCGTAATCTGGCATTTTCCGTTTCTCTGATCTTTCGGAATCTCATAGTAACGCTCTGCGATCTTTTCCGCCAGATGCGCAATTCCTTTGATATCATCCTCGGTCTCGGTCGGAAGGCCCAGCATGAAGTACAGTTTTACTTTATTCCAGCCGCCCTCAAACGCTTTACCGGCTCCGTCAAGAATGACTTCCTCGGTCAGACCTTTATTAATAACATTCCGCATCCGCTGGCTTCCCGCCTCCGGTGCGAAGGTCAGGCTGCTCTTTTTGATATCCTGTACCTTGCTCATAACATCGAGGGAAAATGCGTCGATTCGAAGAGACGGAAGGGAAATATTGACACCTTTTTCCGGGCAGCTGTCGATCAGATAGTTGACAAGCTCCGGAAGATGGCTGTAATCACTCGAGCTCAAAGAACTCAACGAAATCTCATCGTGGCCGGTATTGCGCAGCATATGGGTCGCAAGTTCTTTTAACTTCTCCACATCGCGCTCTCTTGTCGGACGGTACACCATACCCGCCTGGCAGAAACGGCAGCCGCGGATACAGCCGCGCTGGATCTCCAGAACGACACGGTCCTGTGTTGCCTTGATAAACGGCACGACCGGTTTCTCCGGATACGTTGCCTCGGTCATATCCATGACAAGCTGTTTTTTGATCTTTTCCGGCGCTTCCGGGATGGACGGCGTAAAGGCTGCAACGGTTCCGTCCTCGTGGTACGTTACTTCATAGAACTGCGGTACGTAAATGCCCGGGATCCGGCATGCCTTTTTCAGAAAATCCAGACGGGTTCCGCCGTTCTTTTTATTTTCCAGATACGTGTCGAAAAGCTGGTCGTACACAACCTCACCCTCTCCGATGTAAAACAGATCGAAGAACGGAGCGATCGGCTCCGGGTTGTACGTACACGGGCCGCCGCCGATGACGATCGGGTCCTCGTCGGTACGCTCCACCGCATGCAGCGGGATTCCGGCAAGGTCGAGCGCCTGCAGAACGTTCGTATAACACATCTCATACTGCAGGGTGATAAACAGGAAATCCTCGTTTTTCACCGGCTCCTGGGATTCCAGACCGAACAGCGGAATGTTCTGTTCACGCATCACGCGGTCCAGATCCGGCCATGGGGAATAAACTCGCTCGCACCACATGTCCTCGCGTTTGTTGAACATATCGTACAGGATCTGGATGCCAAGGTGGGACATACCGATCTCATACACATCCGGGAACAGGAATGCGCCGCGCAGGGCTACTTTCTCTTTGTCTTTTACGACACTGTTGAATTCATTTCCAATGTATCGCGCAGGCTGCTCAATCTGGAGCAGCACTTCTTCTGGCAATGCTAATTTTCTCATGCAATTCTCTCACTTGTTCTTATTTTTATTTGTCCAGATACGCCGCAAGCAGTTCCAGCGTATTCTTCACGCCGTCCACATGGCTTCTCTCATATCCATGGGATGCGTACACACCGGCGCCGATCAGGGCATGGCGTGCGTCTGCGCCGCCGCGGAGCGTTGCCTCCACGTCAGAGCCGTAGTGCGGGTAAACATCCGCCGCATAGTCGATTCCGTTTGCTTTTGCTGCCGCAATCAGCTCGCCGGTAAAATCGTAGCTGTAAGGGCCGCCGCTGTCTTTGACGCAGATGGATACCTGATGCTCTTTACACTCCAGTCCGTCGCCGACACAGCCCATATCAACAGAAAGAATATCTGTCACGCCCTCCGGAACGGAAGCAGATCCGCCGTGGCCGACCTCTTCGTATACGGTAATGTGCTGGTAAACCGGGCGGGACGGTGTGACATTTTCTTCTTTTAAATACTTCGCATAGCCGAGCAGGATTGCAACGCTCAGTTTATCATCGAGGAAACGGCTCTTGATGTAGCCCTTCTCCGTGATGCGGGTTCTCGTCTCAAAGCAGACGATATCACCGGTCTCGATGCCGAGCGCTTTTGTCTCCTCTTTGGAGAAGACCATCTCATCCAGAACGACCTCCATATTGTCGTAGGTGCGGTCCTGCTGGTCGTAGGAACCGTTGACATGGATCGACGGGTTGTTCATCTGGAAGCAGCCCTCGTACCGTTTTCCGTCTCTTGTGATGACAACGCAGTTTTCCGTCTCCGCATTGTTCGGATTCATACCGCCGAGCGCGGTGAGACGAAGACGGCCGTTTCCTTTCACTTCCGCTACCATGCCGCCGAGCGTATCGGTATGTGTCTCCACAAGGACACCGCCGTTTCCTTCACAGCCTTTGGCAAGCTGCACCAGAAGGCCGCCCTTTGTGGTGATCACCGGCGCATAGCCCATCGCTTCGTACTCTGCTTTCAGCCATGCAACGGCATCTTTCGTGTAGCCGGTCGGGCTGTCGATGGAGAGCAGTTTTTTCAGTTTCTCTGTTATAAAATCAACATAAACCTTTGTATTTTTCATGTTTCTTCCTCCATTTTTGTTTCTGTTTTTTCTTCTTTTTCGAAACATTTTGAAACAGAAACTGCAGATTTTTCTTTCCGAAAAAGATCCTGCCCTTCATCATACCACAGAAATAAATTGGATACAACCATCGGAAAACGGAAAAATGGAAATAAGGAAAATGTAACTGGACAAACTACCCTATGCCATGCTATGTTTGAAGAGGGGGATACATTATTAGCTGTTATTCAAAAAAAGTTTCTTCTATAATAAAATAAAGGTCTCCTCAAATTCAAATAAAGGAGCAAAAAAATGGACAAAAAAGAACAGGCATCGCAGCCTGCATTACAAACGTTAAAAGAATATGCTGTCATTACCGCAGCTGTTCTGATCATGGACATTGGAATTTATGTTTTTAAATTCCCCAATAATTTTTCTTTCGGCGGTGTATCCGGTATGGCCGTTGTCATCTGCCGGTTTCTTCCGTTCACTGCCTCACAGATCAACCTTTTTATCAACCTGCTGCTTCTGCTGGTTGGTTTTGCTGTGCTGGGGCGGAACTTCGGCGTCAAGACAGCCTACGTGACCGTGCTTTCCTCGGTTCTTCTGAACATTTTTGAAAAGCTGTTTCCGATGGCACATCCGCTTACCAATGAGATCATGCTGGAGCTCTGCTTTGCCATTATTCTTCCGGCACTGGCGGCAGCACTGCTGTTTTTTGAGAATGCCTCCGGCGGCGGCACAGACATCATCGCCATGATTATTAAAAAATATTCTACAATGAATATTTCCACTGCCCTGCTGGTGACCGACCTCATCGTTGTCATCCTTGCTTTCCTGATTTTCGATACTTAACCGGACTTTGTTCGGTTCTCGGTCTGATGGCGAAAACACTGCTGATTGACAAAACGATTGAGCGGATGAAGCTGAATAAATTTTTTACGATTATCTCCAACAATCCGCAGCCGATCTGCGATTTCATCACAAAGGATCTCAATCACAGCGCAACCCTTTACGACGCCGTCGGCGCTTACTCCGACCAGCAGCGGACAGTCATTCTCACGGTTGTGGATGTCAAGCAGGCCGTCTATCTTCAGCGGTTTATTCATGATACCGAGCCGACCGCGTTTATTGCGATCACAAAGAGCAGCGAAATTATCGGAAAAGGCTTCATGAGTTATATCTGATCGATTCAAACCATATTTTTCACGCAAAAAATCCGAAGGTTTTTGACGCCTTCGGATTTCTTTGTATGTGCTTATTCTGTTTATTTCTCTTCTGCTTCTTCGGTATCTTCTGCCAGTGCTTCTACGTTGTGGGAAGCCATCAGACTTACGACAATGGATTCCGGATTGGTCTTTATGGTGATATCCGGGTCAGCGGCCAGGGACAGATCTTTGACGCGGATGACATCACCGATCTTCATCTCTCCGACATCGACCATTACCTGATCGACCAGGGATGCCGGGTATGCCATGTAGGCAACCTCGTTCAGATCCTCCTGCAGAACGCCTTCTGCGATCTTTTCATGGTTTACAAGGACAATCTCTGCAACGGAATGAACTTTCTCGTTGCTGACCAGTGCCTGGAACTCGATCGAATCGATCTGTCCGGCTACCGGGTTATAATCAACATTTTTGATCAGGACATCGTATGCGGCTCCGTCAACATCCAGCATAATCTGGCTGCCTTTGTGGTCTGTCTTCAGCAGTTTCTCGACATCTCTTTTTACCATCTTAACTGGAATGGATTCTTTCATCTCTCTGCCGAATACATTGCCAACAACGTATCCTTCTCTTCTGAGTCTTTTTGCTTTTACATCCAAACTTCTCTTTTCAGCTTTTAAAGTATTCATTTACCTTTTCCTCCAAAAATCTGATTCTTAGCAGGCTTCTTATCTTGTGAAGGGTGTTAAGTTTGCTTTGCCTTGTGGCTATGAATAAGTTTCTTGGAACAGGATGTTTGGGAACATGCAAGGAAGAATTGGTTTCTTGTTGATTCCTTTTCTTTGTTCTAGGTGTAATATAATACCACGAACATGATTTGTCAACCCGGATTTTCCGATTTCACAGTTTCTTCACATTTTCAGCACGCTTCCTTATATTCCATCAGTTTCTGGCGTGCTGTGCGGTTCAGACTGCGCGGTACAGCAATCTCAATCGTCGCATAATGATCACCGTGCACGTTCGCATCTTTCATCGATACCATGCCCTTGCCGCGCAGACGGAGCTTACTGCCGGACTGTGTTCCTTCCTTGATTTTGCAGACCACATCTCCGTACAGTGTCGAGACACGCGCTTCACCGCCAAAGACTGCCGTTGTGTATGGAATCTGAATCGTCGTGTAGATGTCCATTCCGCGCCGTTCAAAGCCTTTCTTTTCTTCTACATTGACCTTCAAAAGCAGATCGCCGCGGCGGCCGTTTGATCCTGTATGGCCTTTGCCGCGCAGACGGATGCTCTTTCCGCTCTCGATACCGGCCGGGATTTTAACCAGCAGCGTATTGGTCGTTCCATCCGGGTTCCGCAGGGTAATCTGTTTTTCACAGCCCGATGCCGCTTCCTCCAGGCGGATCGAAACCTCAGCGTGCAGATCGAGATCCTCTGCCATACCGCGGCCGGAAAATGCATCCTCAAACGGATGTCTGCTGCTTCCCGAACGCGTATACCGCTCGCTTCCGAATCCACGGCTTTTGCATGAAACATCTGATCAAAGAAATCGCCGAACATATCGTCCGCGTTTCCTTCAAAGTGAAATTCGTGATAGCCGCCGTTGTTTCCGCTTCCGCCGAACGGGTTTCCATACGCACTGCCGTACGGATTTCCACCGCCCTGCTGGCTGTACGCGCCGGCTCCCTGGTCGAACGCCGCGAATCCGAACTGATCGTACATTTTCTTCTTTTCCGGATCGCTTAAGACAGAATACGCTTCTGTCACTTCCTTAAATTTCTTTTCCGCATCTGGATTTCCCGCATTCGTATCGGGATGATATTTTTTCGCCAGTTTCCGGTATGCACGCTTGATTTCTTTCTCGTCTGCATTCCGGCTGACGCCTAATACTTCATAATAATCTCTCTTTGTTTCCATCATCAGGCACCTCCAGTCAAGCCTTTTCCTGATTTCCCAGGTGAACAATTCCTGGCTCTTTTTATCTGTTCTATACGTACTATAACACGCATTTTTCACACTGTCAATTCTTTTCACGGAAGATTCAAAATTCCTATACGAATTGAAAAACCTGCCGTGCACTGTTACAATAAGAGATATACGATTCTCACGATTTTTTATGGAGGTACTTGATTGATGCATTCCATTTTCTGGTTCCGCACCCGGCAGTGGGTGTTGAGCCGCGTTCTTCATCTGACAGAGCATAAGAAACAGACACTCCTTGCAGCACCGGATGCCGTTCTGCTGCTCCCCGCGTTATTCCGGAAACGCCGGATCTCCCGGATTCTCCTGGTGACTACCCCCGGCTTTGTCCGCCGCGGAACACTGACGTCTCTGCTGGATGGCTGTAAAAAAGAAAACATTTCCGTCACCATTTTCTCCGAAATCGCCCCAGATCCGCAGATTGAGAGCGTGGAACAGGGTTTCCGTCTTTATCAGCAGATTCAGGCGCAGGCTATCCTCGCCATCGGCGGCGGATCCGTTCTCGATGCAGCAAAGCTGATCGGTGCCCGCGTCTGCTGTCCGAAAAAGACGGTTCCTGCGATGCGGGGCCTCCTGAAAGTCCGTCGGAAACTTCCGCCGCTGTTTGCCGTGCCGACGACAGCCGGAACCGGTTCGGAGGCAACGGCGGCAGCTGTCATCACAGACTGTATCGACGGGAAACCATACAAATACGCCGTCAATGACCTCTGTCTGATCCCGGATACGGCAGTTCTCGATCCGCGTCTTACGATCAGCCTCCCGTCCTCTATGACCGCAGATACCGGTATGGATGCCCTGACCCATGCCATGGAAGCTTTTCTGAACCTCTTCGCCTCCCGCAGCGTGCAGAATGCATCCATCGAGGCAGTCTGCGAAAATTTCCATGCCCTGCCCGAAGTCTGGCGAGACGGCACCCATCTTGCTGCACGGCAGGAAATGCTTCATGCATCGTACCTGGCCGGTTTCGCTTTTACCAACAACTTTGTCGGCTACGTCCATGCCATTGCCCACGCCGTCGGCGCACTGTACCACATTCCGCATGGAAGAGCCAACGCGGTTCTGCTGCCTGCTGTTCTGCGCGAATACGGTTCCTGCATTGCGCCTAAACTTGCCGTTCTCGCCGATGCGCTTTCTCTCGGCGGAGATACCGTTTCTGAAAAGGCTGAGCGGATGATTGCAGCTATCGAGGCTATGCGCGATTCGTTTGACATTCCATCCACTCTGCCACACCTTTCGCCGAATGATTACACAGAAATAGCACGCCGTGCTTTAAAAGAAGCAAATCCCACCTACCCTGTTCCGCAGATCTGGGATTCTGAAAAAATCTTTTCTGTGCTCCGCCGTGTACAATCCTAAAGCCGCTGTTTTCTCGAATTTAAATTTGACAGAAGGCAAAAAACATGGTAATTTATTAGAGATATCGCATAGAGGAGTGAATAAAATGAATAAAAGAACCATGAAAAAAATGGCCAAAGCGAAACAGCAGGCTGCAGAAGCTGCAAAAACAGCGGAAACCGTTGTAAAGACAGCGGCACCGGCAAAAGAAGTAAAACCAACGACTGAAAAAACCTTACATACAGAAGCAGCCGAAGGAAAAGCAGAAGCTGCAAAAGAGCCGAAAAAAGCAACCAAAAAAGAAACCGTTAAAAAAACAGTAAAAAAGGAGACCACGGAAACCATGGCAGAAGCAACCAAAACCCCACGTAAAATGACAAAAGTATCTGATACCGTTCTTGAGATCTTCGAGACAAAAGTATCTATGAAAGACCTCGAAGCAGTCATCAAAAAAGAAGTAAAAGCAAACGGATTAAAAGGCGAGATCAAAATCTACCTGAACGCAGAGCAGAGAGCAGCTTACTACACCGTAGACGGACAGGGATCTGACGATTTCAAAGTAGATCTGACCACTCTTGCTGAATAATTTTTCTGTCAGCTGATCTATCAGAACAGACCAAAAGCGGCATGTCCGAAACAAAGTCTTCCGGATTTTGTTTCGGGCATGTTTTTTGCTGTCTGTTCCCAAACCTAAAAAACGACAAGGTATTTTTCTATGAAAACTGTAAACCATCTCGGAACCGACCCGATCGGAAAGCTGGTTCCCCGTATTGCTTTTCCGAGCATGCTGGCACAGTTCGTGAGTGTTCTGTACAGCATTGTAGACCGTATGTACATCGGCCACATTGCCTCTGTCGGTGATCTGGCGCTCGCGGGTGTCGGCGTCTGCGGTCCCATTCTCACCATGATCGGCGCGTTCTCCTCCCTCATCGGGGTCGGCGGCGCACCGCTGCTCGGCATCCGGCTCGGAGAGAAAAATGAAAAAGAGGCATCCCGCATCCTGGCTAATGCGTTTCTGATGCTTGTTTCCCTGTCCCTCGTTCTGACAGCCGCTGCGCTTTTTTTTACCCGCCCGATGCTGATGGCATTCGGAGCCAGCACCGTTACGTATCCTTACGCCAGAGCCTATTTTATGATCTACGTTTCCGGCTCTGTGTTTGCGCTTTTATCGACCGGCCTGAACCAGTTTGTGATCTGCCAGGGCTTTGCCAGTGAGGGAATGAAATCTGTTCTGCTAGGCGCCGTCCTGAATCTGCTGCTGGACCCTGTGTTTATCTTCGTTCTGCATCTCGGCGTGCGCGGCGCGGCAATTGCAACCGTGCTCTCCCAGATCGCAAGCTGTCTGTATATGCTGCATATTCTGTTCGGAAAGACGATTCCGATCCGCATCACCTTCGGCGGGTATTCATTTGCAATCATGAAACGCATTCTGACAGTCGGTTTTACTCCGTTTCTAATCATTGCCATCGACAATGTGATGATCATTGCGATGAACGCCGTCCTGCAGCGATATGCACCCGCCGGACAGGGAGACAGCTTCATCACCTGTGCAACGATCGTTCAGAGCTTTATGCTGATTATTACGATGCCGCTCGGCGGAATCAGCGGCGGAACGCAGTCAATCCTCGCATACAATTATGGAGCTGGAAATTCCAGGCGTATTCTTGAGGCACAGAAAACCATCATCGCACTCTGTGCCGGATTTACGACCTTGATGTTCCTCATCTCCAATGCCGCCGGAACGCTGTTTGCGCAGCTTTTTACTTCCGATCCGCAGATCGTCTCGATGGTGGTCCGCGCGATTCATATTTCGACACTCTCAGTCATTCCGCTCGGCATTCAGTACGAGATTGTAGACGGCTTTACTGCAATGGGCTGCGTGCGCTATTCGTTTGCACTCTCTTTCTTCCGGAAATTCGTCTACTTTATCGCTCTGTTTCTTCTGCCGCGGTTCTTTGCACTGGAAAACATCTTCTACGTGGAACCTATTTCCGACCTGATCGGGCCGGTTGTCTCAATGATCGTTTACTGGACTTCGATTCAGAAGATTCTGAAACAGCGAGAAGAGGCGGTACGGCTGATGCACACAAAAAAAGCATAAAAAATCTCATATCAAAAAAGCTGTTCTTTTCCGCGGAGTTTTCAAAACTCTCACCAGAAAAGAACAGCTTTTTCTGCTTCTGTTAAAATGTCTTCGGCATCGGAACAGTTTCCTGTACTTTCAGACCGTATTTTGCTGCCAGCTGCAGTGCCTTCTGTTCCGTCTCCGGATTCCAGACGGCTTTCGGCGTATGGGCATCACAGCCGAAAACGGCGGTGTTTCCTTCTTCGCCGGCGATCTTCCAGAACTTCTCGTTCGGATACCATCTTTCTTCCATCAGACCAAGGAAATTGATCTCCAGCGGAATGTTTCTCTTTTTCACCTCACGGCAGAGTCTCCGGTATTCCCGGTCGAACACTGCTTCGTCGCCGTTGAATAAAAAGAGATCCGGGTGTGCCAGATACAGGTATTTTCCGGTATCAATGCCTGCCAAGCACTGGTCCACATACTGTTTCAGGTAGCTTCCGTCTGTTGTTCCATGGCCGCTGTAGAGAATCTTTTCGATCTCATTTCCCAGGCTGTGCTGGCCAAGCACAAAGTACTCAAACGGATAGTCCGACAAAAATCAATCAGCTGATCCCAGAATCTCGGGAAATACTCTGTTTCGAGTCCGAGATGGATTTCAATATCCTTGTCATACTCTTTTTTCAATGCCAGCACGGTGTCTACATAGCCTTCCACCTGATCGAGCCGCATCCGCATGCCGGAATCGTAGCCGTCCGGGAACGGATAAGGCGAATGGTCGGAAAAACCGAGAATTTTAAGGCCGCCCTCAATCGCGCGCTCCACATACTCCCGCTCCGTTCCGTCCGCATGGCGGCACCGCCATGTATGGGTATGGTAATTTGCAATCATGATCTGTAACCTTCTTTATTTTGTATCTTATTCTGCTTCTTTGGCGATATCCGTTCCAAAATATTTTTCCGAAAGCTCTGTCAGTGTTCCGTCTTCTGCGAGCTCGCCAAGTGCTTTGTTGACTGCCTCAAGCAGCGTCTTGGTCTCATCGCCTTTTTTCATCGGAATACCGACTTTTGTGGATTCCGGATCGAGACATGCAATTTTGATCTCTGCATCCGGGTGTGCTTTCATATAATCGTAATACGTTACCTCTGCGTTCAGAGTTGCATCGATACGACCGCTTAAGAGAAGCTCGAAAGTCTGCTCCAGATCGTCAACACCGGTAACGGCTGCGCCATATTTCTCGGCAACTTCTGCATACGTACTGGAAATGGTGTTCGCGGTGCTCTTTCCGTCGAGATCCTCCATGGACTGGATTTCATCGTTAGCAGAGTTTACGATAACAGCGGTGCGGTTGTATGCGTATGGGTCGGAAAAGCTGTATTTCTCAGCGCGCTCCTCTGTGATATCTACGCCGTTTACCATGATATCGTACCGGCCGGAATCGATTCCTGCAAGAAGGCCGTCCCACTCACCCTCTACAAAGGTTGCTTTCACGCCGAGTTTCTCTGCGATCTGCTGTGCCACTTCTACGTCATAGCCGACCAGGTTGTCGTCCTCATCGTGATACGTCCACGGTGCCCAGGTTCCTTCCATTGCCACAACGATCTCACCCTTGCTCTGGATCTGCTCTAAAAGATCCCCAGACGCACTTGCGGAAGATGCTGATGAAGAGGAAGAAGCACTGCTGTTATCTGCCGTGCTGTTTCCGCATCCGGTCAGTAAAAAGGATGATGTCAGGATACCTGCCAGAAATACTGCTGCCATTTTCTTTTTCATAATATTCGCCACTCCTTTTTTGTTTTGTTCTGGAAGAAGCTGCCTTTGCTTCTTCTGTTTTCTTTATTGCAAACTGTCCGGATTCCGTGCTCCGGACAGGATTTGCCGCTTTGCGGGATACCTTACTCGTAATGCTGTTCAATATTCTGCAAAAATGTTCTCGTCCGCTCTTCCCGCGGATTTGCGAAAAATTCCTTCGACGGACCTTCCTCAACGACAACGCCGTTTTCCATAAAGACAACCTTGTTCGAAACGTTTCTTGCAAAGCCCATCTCATGCGTGACAACGAGCATCGTCATTCCCTCTTTGGCAAGCTGGCGCATAACACCAAGCACCTCGCCGGTCAGCTCCGGGTCGAGTGCTGAGGTCGGCTCATCAAAATAGATAATTTCCGGATCGGTTGCCAGTGCACGGGCGATTGCCACCCTCTGCTGCTGTCCGCCGGAAAGCTGATGCGGATAGTAGTCCGCACGGTCCAGCATGCCTACTTTTTCAAGCGCTGCACGCGCTTTTTCCTCCGCCCTGGTTTTGGGCATTTTTCTGCCGATGATCAGGCCCTCGGTTACGTTATGAAGGGCTGTTTTGTTCAGGAACAGGTTATAGTTCTGAAATACAAATGCGGTTTTCTGACGGATCGCCGCGATATCTTTTTTGCTGATGTTGTGGAACGGATATTCTTTCCCGTCAAAAATCAGGCTGCCGCCGTCCGCATGCTCCAGAAAGTTGACACAGCGCAGCATCGTCGTTTTTCCCGAACCGCTCGGGCCGAGGATTGCGACAACATCGCCCTGGTTTACTTTTAAATCTACACCTTTTAACACTTCCAGGCTGCCGAACGCTTTCTTTAATCCTTTGATTTCCAGCATGGCTTATTCCCCTTTTTTCTGATATGTACTCAGTTTCTTCTCTCCGATTCCCTGCAGCTTCGTGAGCACGGTGGAGAACAGCAGGTAGATCAGTCCTACTTCAATATACAGTGCCAGCGGCTCATGGGTGCGCGCTACAATCCGCTGCGTTACCATAAACATCTCCGTTACGGTGATATTTGCGGCAAGGGAAGTATCCTTTACCATGGCGATCAGAGAGTTGGAAAGCGGCGGGAAAGCGGTGCGCATCGCCTGCGGAAGGATAATTCTCCGCATGATCTGCAGATACGACATGCCGACACAGTAGCCGGCTTCGAGCTGGCCTGCCGGAACGCTTCCAGGGCCGCACGCATCGTCTCGGCACTGTAGGCGCCTCATTCAGGGAAAAGACGAGAACTGCCGCCGGAAACGGATCGATCAGAATACCGGCGCGCGGAAGTCCGTAAAACACAACGAAAAGCTGGACCAGAAGCGGGGTTCCGCGGAAAATCCAGATATAGAAACGTGCAATCTGACGAAGGCCTTTGATGTTTGCAAACTGTACCATAGCCATTGCCGTCGCAATTACAAGTGCAATGGAAAACGAGATTACAGTAAGCGGAATCGTCACCTTAAGGCCCGGCAGAAAGATTTTCCAGAAAGAATCCAGAAGAATATTCCATAATCTTTCGCTCATTTCGATATATCCCCCTTATTTTTACATTTTCCTAGATAGGATAACACTTCAAGTCCGCTTCAAGTCAAGTGTTTTTTCATATACCCCTCCCCCGCATGCAAGAATCCCCGGGAAACACGTTTTTCAACGGCCCCGGGGACACTTATTTATGGTTGGTTTTAAGAGGAAGGATCTTGTCTTTTTTTATGGTATTATGTTATTTACTGCTTAGTCCTGTGTCACATTAAATGCTCTTGCACCAGGGTATACAGCGGCCGTTCCAAGTTCTTCTTCGATTCGGAGAAGCTGGTTGTATTTTGCAACACGCTCGGTACGGCTCGGTGCACCGGTCTTGATCTGGCAGGTGTTCAGGCAACAGCCAGGTCTGCGATGGTGGTATCCTCGGTCTCACCGGAACGGTGGGAGGAAATTGCGGTGTAGCCTGCTTTGTGAGCCATTTTGATTGCCTCAAGGGTCTCAGATACAGAACCGATCTGGTTCAGTTTGATCAGGATGGAATTTCCGCAGCCAAGGGAGATACCTTTTGCCAGACGCTCAGTATTGGTTACAAACAGGTCGTCACCGACAAGCTGTACTTTTCCGCCAAGCTCTGCGGTCAGCTCTTTCCAGCCTTCCCAGTCTTCTTCATCCAGAGCATCCTCGATGGAGATGATCGGATATTTCTCTACCAGTGCTTTCCAGTGAGCGATCAGCTCTTTGGAAGTAAATACAGTGCCGGCTTTCGGCAGTTTGTATTCACCCTTGGTTCCTGTCTTCCACTCGGAGGAAGCAGCATCCATCGCGATCTTGAAGTCTCTGCCTGGCTCGTAGCCTGCTTTTTTCACTGCCTCAAGAATGGTCTCGATGGCTTCTTCATCGGATTTCAGAGCCGGTGCAAAACCGCCTTCATCTCCAACCGATGTTGCCAGTCCGCGCTCTTTTAAGATGGCAGCCAGTGCATGGAAGACCTCAGCGCACCATCTTAAGCACTCTTTGAAAGAAGATGCTCCAACCGGCATGATCATGAACTCCTGTACATCCAGGCCGGAAGAAAGTGCGTGGCATCCGCCGTTGATGATGTTCATCATCGGAACCGGCAGACGATTTCCGGAAACGCCGCCGAAGAAGCGGTACAGCGGAATCTCAAGTGCGTTTGCTGCTGCTCTTGCGCAGGCAATGGATACAGCCAGAATGGCGTTTGCACCCAGGCGGGATTTATCCTTTGTTCCGTCCGCATCGATCATAGCTTTATCTACAGCGTAGGTATCGGATGCATCCATACCTTTTAAGGTATCGTTGATGACGGTGTTGATGTTTTCTACTGCTTTCTGCACACCTTTTCCAAGGTATCTTGCTTTATCTCCATCTCGTAATTCCAGTGCCTCAAACTCACCGGTAGATGCGCGCTTGGTGCCATGCCGCGTCCTACAACGCCTCCTGCAAGAACAACCTCAGCTTCTACGGTTGGGTTTCCTCTGGAATCCAGAATTTCTCTTCCTTTTACTTCCTCAATTTTCAGGCTCTTCACTTTTCGTGTGCTCCTTTCTCGTTTGTTTCTGGAGTTTCCCGCCTGCGAAGTGTCCAGGATCCGCAGACGGGAGATAACAATGATTGATTCACTTTGGTTAGCCTTTACTAACTATAATTCATTATAACTAATTTTTTAAAAATTGCAAGTGGGTAAAGTGATACTTTTTCTCAGAAATGCAAAAAGTTTTTCTGTTCTTATTTTTCCTGTTTAAATGCCTCTTCCAGCGTATGCCATCCAAGCACTGCACATTTCACTCTTGCCGGCATGTGGGAGATGTCCTTCAGTGCACCAGCCTCCTCGAGTTCGTCAATCTCCTCGTCGGATGCTTCTCCTTTGATCATGCGCAGAAACAGATTTCCCAGGCGCAGTGCCTCGTCCTTCGTCTTTCCGATGATCATGCCGAGCATAATGTCCGCCGATGCCTGCGAAATCGCACAGCCGTCGCCCACGAACGCACCGTCCGTGATCACATCGCCGTCGACTTTTAATTTCAGCCAGATATCATCGCCGCAGCTTGGGTTGACGCCCTCGAGTACGATGTCCGCATCCGGCAGATCATGCTTGAATTCCGGACGCAGATTGTGCTCCGTCAAAATTTCGTTATAAAATCCTCTACTCTCCATAGCCCATTCTCCTTCTGATTGTGGATACACTTTCGATCAGTGCATCAATCTCTTCCGGTGTATTATAAAACATCATGCTGGCTCTTGTCGAACTTCGGACGCCAAGATATTCCAGAAGCGGCTGTGCACAGTGGTGGCCTGCCCGCACATCGATGCCGTCAGAAGAAAGAATTTCGCTCACATCGTGCGGATGCACGCCGTCAATCGTAAACGAAACGATGCCCGTGTGGTTGGCCGGATCTTTGGAACCGAGGATATGAACGTACGGCAGCGCGCCGAGTCCTTCCATAGCACGTTGCGTCAGTTCCAGCTCTTTTTTCTGGATATAATCAAATCCTTTTTCCTGCAGATACCGGATCGCTGCGGCCAGCCCCACCGCACCGGCTGCATTTACCGTTCCCGCCTCAAATTTCTGCGGAACCGGTGCAAAAACGGCTCCGTCGCGGTAAACGGAATCGATCATCTCGCCTCCGGTTAAAAACGGCGGCATTTTTTCCAGCAGTTCCCGTTTTCCATACAGACAGCCGATTCCCATCGGGCCCATCAGCTTATGGCCGGAAAAGGCGAGAAAATCTGCATCCAGCGCCTGTACGTCGACCGGCATATGCGGAACGCTCTGGGCGCCGTCCACAACGACAACGGCTCCCACGCGGTGCGCCATCTCCGTGATTTTCTGGATCGGATTCACGCAGCCGAGCACATTCGATACCTGCGTAACAGCCACAAGACGTGTTCTCTCATTAATGCCCTTTTGGAGCTCCTCATCGGTCAGCTCGCCCTCACTGGTACATTCCAGATAATGGAGCTTTGCCCCAGTCATACGCGACACCATCTGCCACGGAAGCAGATTGCTGTGATGCTCCATGATTGTTACAGCGATCTCGTCGCCTTCCTTTAAAAAGTTCAGGCCATAGCTGTATGCCACAAGGTTCAGGCTTTCCGTTGTATTCCGGGTAAAAATAATCTCCTCCGGCTCTTCTGCATGAATAAACTCCTGTACGGTCTTTCTTGCCTCCTGATAGCTCTCCGTCGCCTCCAGGCTTAAAGGATAGAATCCTCGCAGAGGATTTGCATTTTTCTGTTCGTAAAATTCCTGTACTGCAACAAGAACGCATGACGGGCGCTGTGCCGTCGCCGCGTTGTCCAGATAGATCGTGTCCATTTGCTGCAGAAGCGGGAAATTTTTTCTGATGTTATCTGTTGTCACGGTCAAGCACCTCCGCAAGCTGTGTTTTTACTTTCTGTTCGATGTCCGCATCGCCGATCTTCTGGATTTTTGCTTCCAGTTTCGCCCGCGCCATCGTATTTTCTGCTGTGTACGGTCCATGCCGCGCGCACCGAAGTAAAACAGTGTCTCTTCATCGAGTTCTCCGATTGCCGCGCCGTGGCTTCCCTGTACGTTTTCCTCTGCACAGAGGATCACAGGAATCGTCTTGTTGACTACATCATCGCCGAGCAGCAATACCTGTTCTGTCTCTGCTCCGACGGAATCTGCCGAACCGCGCACAAAGTCGATTGTGCCGCGGAAGATCTTTTCCGCCGCATCCATCAGCGTTCCGTCTGCCTGGATCGTGCTCTCGGTTACTTTTCCGAAGTGGCGCACATTCAGATTGACATCAAATTTCTGCTGATTCTGCAGAAGATAGCCGATTTCTGCCTGCAGTGATGCGTGATCCTTCTGCAGTTCGGTCCAGATACCGTCATAGACATCGCCTTTTCCGACAACGACCTGTAAAAGATCCAGTGCACCATTTTCCTCGCAGATGCATCCGACATCATTTAAAAGCTCCTGTCCCTCACCGCGCATCATCACCTGCACGAGCCGGATGCGGCTGTCTTTTTTCGCGTAAAGTTCTGTCCGCACCGCGAGCTGTCCCGCTGCCTGTGCCGGTTCAAATACCTCGAAAACGGTAAGGGAAGCTCCCTCTTCTGCCACCGCGCGGATCTTTCCGGATGAAACCGTCTCTTTTCCCTGTCCGATGGAAAGCGTGACCTGTTTCGTCTGCCCCTCCTTTGCAAAGACATTCCAGTTTTTCGTCTGCTCCGGTGCAAAAAGGACATCCGTCTCTTTTCCTGCCCCGGTATTCATAGCTTCCGGAAAACCCGTTATCTCATCATCCGCAGACGGCTCTTCCGCGCAGATTTCACACGGCGCACCCGCCGCCCATTTTACTTTTGTATCATTTAATCCCAGCCAGTACCATGTTTTCGATGGAAGCTGGTTGATTTTCATGCTGTTCTGTTCTTCCATGTGTCTGGCCTCCTTATCCAATGCTGCCCTTCATCTCGAGGCGGATCAGATTGTTCATCTCCACCGCGTACTCCAGCGGCAGTTCTTTTGAAACATCATCCGCGAATCCGCTGACGATGCACGCTCTCGCATCCTCTTCCGTCATGCCGCGCGACATCAGATAAAAGACGGCTTCATCGCTGATGCTTCCGATCTGTGCTTCATGGCCGATGTTCGCATCTTTTGTACGGATATCCATCGCCGGAATCGTGTCCGACCGGGAGATATCATCGAGCATCAGAGACTGGCAGGAAACGGCTGATTTCGTGTTCTTTGCCGCTTTTGTTACAGAGACTGACGAACGGAAGGTGCTGATGCCGCCGTCCTTCGAGATCGATTTCGTGTTAATATAGGAACTCGTATCCGGCGCGCTGTGGACAACCTTCGCTCCGGTATCGAGATTCTGGCCCTTACCGGCAAACGTGATGCCGGTAAATTCCATCTTTGCGCCTCTTCCTTTCAGCACGCTCATCGGGTACAGGTAGGAAACGTGGGAGCCGAATGAACCGGAAACCCACTCGATTTTTCCGCCCTCCTCGACCTGCGCGCGCTTCGTGTTCAGGTTGTACATATTCTTCGACCAGTTTTCAATCGTAGAATAACGGAGTCTTGCATTCTTTCCGACAAACAGCTCCACACATCCGGCATGGAGGTTGGCCACATTGTATTTCGGTGCGGAACAGCCCTCGATAAAGTGAAGGTCCGCGTCCTCATCGACAATAATCAGCGTATGCTCGAACTGGCCTGCGCCCGGCGCATTCAGGCGGAAATACGACTGCAGCGGGATTTCCACGGAAACCCCCTTCGGCACATAGACAAACGAACCTCCGGACCAGACGGCTCCGTGCAGTGCGGCAAATTTGTGGTCGGTCGGTTTCACCAGTTTCATAAAGTGTTTCCGCACCATATCCGCGTACTCACCATGCAGCGCACTCTCCATATCGGTATAGACAACACCCTGCGCCGCAACTTCCGCGCGGACGTTGTGATAGACCAGCTCCGAATCATACTGTGCGCCCACGCCGGCGAGTGATTTCCGCTCTGCCTGCGGGATGCCGAGACGCTCAAACGTATTTTTGATGTCATCCGGCACATCGGACCACTTTGCTTTCATTTTCGTATTCGGGCGGACATACGTTACGATATCATCCATGTTCAGACCCTCGATCGACGGACCCCAATCCGGAATCGGCGTCTGGTTGTAGATCTGTAAAGAACGCAGACGGAACAGCTGCATCCAGGCAGGGTCTTTCTTCTCATCCGAAATTTTCTGTACAATTTCCGGCGTCAGGCCGGCTTTTACTTTATAGGCATCCTTTTCATCGTCTTTGAAATCATAGATGCTTCGGTCAATATCCTCTACATAACTTTTTTCTCTCACAGCGTTTTCATCCTTTCTGTACCTTCGGTTTTACGCCAGTGACTTTTCGTATTTTCCAAATCCGTCCCGGTTGATCTCCTCTACAAGAGATGCATCGCCGGTTTTGACGATTTCACCTCCCACCATGATGTGGGTCTGATCCACCATCAGCGATTCCAGAATCTTCGTGCTGTGCGTGATGATCAGAAGACTTCCTCCGCATTTTCTGCGGTATGCCTCAATTCCGGCAGAAACGGTGCGGACCGCATCGACATCCAGGCCGGAGTCGGTCTCATCGAGAATGGTAAGGGACGGCTCGAGCATCAGAAGCTGCAAGATCTCGGCTTTCTTTTTCTCACCGCCGGAAAATCCGACATTCAGATCACGGTCTGCATACGACGGATCCATCTGCAGAACTTCCATTGCTTTTTCCAGTTCTTTCCGGAACTCAAACAGACGCATCCGTTTGCCGGTTTTTAACTCGACGGCGCTGCGGATAAAAGAGCTTAAGGTTACGCCAGGCACCTCAAGCGGATTCTGAAACGAGAGAAACAGTCCCATTTTGGCGCGTTCATTGACCGGCTCTTCTGTGATGTTCTTTCCCTGGAACCAGATTTCGCCGCATGTCACGTTATATTTCGGATTGCCGAGCAGCGTATTGCCAAGCGTCGACTTTCCGGTACCATTCGGTCCAAGCAGCACATGCGTCTCCCCTTTTCCAATCGTAAGATTTACGCCGTGCAGGATCTCTTTTTCTTCTACATTTACCGTTAAATCTTTCACTGTTAAAAGATTTTTTCCCATATTGATATCCTCCTTATTTTGCTTCGAGGTTAAAATCTCTGTTTTCGCCTCCGATTGTAGACCTTTTTTCCGAGTATTTCAATCGGATTTATATATTTGAAAAATTTTATCAAAAAACGCACCTGCCGCCGGATTTTTTTCCGCACGACAGGCGCGTTTTCTATCAACATCGTTTCAGCCGATTCCGCCAAGCACGATTCCGAGAATCAGAACCAGCACACAGATCGGCACGTAGATATATTTGCAGATCGGATAATACAGATCCGTGAATTTGCTGCTTCTTCCCTTGTCTACCTGGGACTGCACATACTTCTTTCCGCAGATCCAGAAGAACATGACTCCGGCAAGGCCGCGCCGAGCGGGCAAATGTAGATCGACAGAACATCCATCCACTGGGATACAATGCCCTGGATCAGAAGAGATACGACCACACCGATAACCCCGATCACACCGCAGGCTGCTACTCTTCCGAGATGAAATTTTTCCTGTACCGTTGCAATCGGTGCTTCGTACAGGTTAATCAGAGAGGTAAGGCCGGCAAAAAAGACAGCGACAAAGAAAACGATTGCGATCAGCGCGCCACCCGGCATAGACTTTATCAAATTCGGAAGGAAAATGAACAGAAGTCCAGGTCCTCCTGTATTTAACTGTGCTCCCGTAGTTGCCATCGCCGGGATAATAACCAGCGCAGCAAGCATAGCAGCGAGCGTATCAAAAAATGCTACTCTTCCGGCGGCGGCCGGAATATTTTCTCCATCTGACAAATAGGAACCATAGATCAGTGTTCCGTTTCCGGCTACAGACAGGGAAAAGAATGCCTGACCAAGTGCAAAAATCCAGGTCTTCGGATCTGCAAGTGCTTTTGGTTCCACACGGAAAATATAACGGTATCCATCCGCTGCACCGGGCTGAAAGGCAACATAGATACCAAGTGCAACAAACAGGAGAAAGAAAACAGGCATCAGCACCTTATTGACCTTCTCAATTCCCTTACCAACACCAAATGCCAGAATGACCATCGCAACCACAAGAGCTACGATCTGCCAGAAATTGTTTCCAAACGCAGATGCCATGGATTCAAACGCTCCGGCAAAATCCTCTACGCTCACAGCTGACAGTGTCTTTCCGGTAAAGGTTCCGATCATGTACCTGAAAATCCACCCCATGACAACCGTATAACCGATCGCCATTGCCAGGGAACCCAGCACCGGAATCAGACCAAGCGCCTCTCCGGCTTTTCGTTTTCCTTTCGTTTCACATGCAAAACCGAACGCATCAACCGGACCGGATCTTGTGGCACGGCCAAAACTCATCTCCCCGCTCACACCGGTAAAGCCGATCAGTGCAACGAACAGGAAATACGGAATCAGAAAGGAACCTCCTCCGTACAAGGAAACCCGGGTAGGAACATCCAGATGTTGCCCATTCCAACTGCAGAACCGATGCAGGCCAGGATAAATCCCCACCGACTGTTAAATGACTCTCTCTTTTTCATACTGCTCTCCCTTTTTCTTACTTTTTCTGAAGATATCATGGCCAAAGTACCTTTTGACTCCAACATCTTCTGAATATTTTAGCATAAGCTATTGGGAAAAGCTATAGCATTTCTCATCTTCCTGCAACTTCACTTTATATTTTATGCTTTTTCCGCCTTGCTGCTGCCATTCCCGCGGAGAACATCCGCAGTGGCGTTTGAAATAGCGGCTGAAATGAGACAGATTGGAAAAACCGCAGATTTCCGCGGTCTGTCCGATGGAAAGTGCCTGATTTGTCAAAAGATTTTTCGCCTTGTCGAGCCGTACTTCAATCAGATCGCTGTGCGGGGTGCTGCTGAAAAACTGTTTATAATAAGAATAAAACTGGCTTTTTTCCATATTGGCCATCTGGCAAAGCTTTTCTGTCGTCCAGTCTTTCTCATAATGGCTCAACATCTTAAGGCGCAGCTCCTGGAATTCCTGATACAGTCCGGCTGGCTCCTCTGCCGCTTTCTGGTACAGCCGCATACCGCGCGATGCCGTAATCATCATCTGACGAACCAGTGCTTCCTCATATTCCACTGCGTATGGATCTTTCACAATGTATTCCCTCTGCAAAAGGCGAATCAGCTCATCAATTGCTTCCGTGTTCTGTGGATAAAAAACAGCATTCTGCGGAATTCCATACGTTTCACCCAGATTCTCACCGCACCAGAAATGGACATAGCTGTTGCGAAACTTCTGAACAGCCTGATAATGCTGCTCGTGATCCGGCGTGTAAAAAAGGCAGGCATTTTCCTGTGCAATGAAAAACGCAGTTCTGTCATACACCTTCATCGGCGTTTTAAACAACAGAAACAGATAGTCCCCGCTGCCCTCCGGCCGATATATCGTCTCATAATCGGCGTTGGATCTATTATATTCACAAATATGAACTGAAAATTCCATTCTTCTCGTTTCCCCTTTTCTTTTCTTCTCCCTATTTTACCGCAAAACCGGAAAAAAAGTCAAATTTGTCGGACAAAAATCTCTGGTTTTTTTCTATCTTCCTGCTAAAATTGAAACTATCCAAAGCGAAAGCGAAACGGTGGAATAAAATCATAGACACGCCGGTGATCCTTTGTTTTTCTGGATCGTGTCTGAAAACGAACATTTCTTTTAACAGGAGGATTTTTAAGTATGAAAAAAGCAGAGATTATCATTGACAAATATTTTCTTACCGGAAAAGTTGACAAACGAATCTTCGGTTCCTTTATCGAGCACCTGGGACGCGCCGTTTACGAGGGCATCTATCAGGAAGGAAGTGTTCTCTCCGACGAGCAGGGCTTCCGAAAAGATACCCTGGATCTTGTCAAAGAGCTTCAAGTACCGATCGTCCGTTACCCGGGCGGAAACTTTGTCTCCGGTTTTCACTGGGAAGACAGCGTAGGCCCGAAAGACAAACGGCCTGCAAAACTAGATCTTGCCTGGGGCGTGATTGAGACAAACGAATTCGGTCTGAATGAGTTTGCTGACTGGTCGAAAAAAGCCGGCAGTGACATTATGATGGCCGTCAATCTCGGAACCCGCGGACCGGAAGACGCAAAAAATGTGCTGGAGTACTGCAACTTCAAAGGCGGCACCTACTACAGTGATCTGAGAAAATCCCACGGTTACAAAGATCCACACAACATCAAACTCTGGTGCCTCGGCAACGAGATGGACGGACCGTGGCAGATGGGACATAAGACCGCTTCTGAGTACGGACGTATTGCAGCAGAGACTTCCCGTCTAATGAAATTCATGGATCCGACGATTGAAACTGTTGCCTGCGGAAGCTCCAATCTTACGATGCCAACCTTCGGTTCCTGGGAATATACGGTTCTGGACGAATGCTATGATGAGGTGGATTACCTTTCTTTACACCAGTACTACGGAAATTATGCAAATGATACTGTCGATTTCCTGGCAAGCTCCAAGGGCATGGATGATTTCATCTCCGGTGTAGTTGCGATCTGTGATGCAGTCAAAGCGAAAAAACACGGCAAAAAGCAGATTAACCTTTCCTTCGATGAGTGGAACGTATGGTATCACAGCAATGAGCAGGATCAGAAGCTGGAGAAATGGGTACGCGCACCGCATCAGCTTGAGGATGTTTACAACTTTGAGGATGCACTTCTCGTCGGAAGCATGCTGATCACACTCCTGCGTCACGCAGACCGTGTCAAAATCGCCTGCCTTGCACAGCTTGTCAACGTTATCGCTCCGATCATGACATCCGATACCGGTGCATGGCGTCAGACGATCTTCTATCCATACATGCATGCAAGCGTATACGGCCGCGGAACCGTCTTAAATACACAGGTTTTGACACCGGTTTACGAGAGCAAAACGTACGGCGAAGCTCCGTATCTCGATTCTGTCTGCATCTGGGATGAGGAAAACGATGCACTGACCATTTTTGCAGTCAACAAGAGCCTGGATGAGGATATGGAGGTTTCCTGCGATCTGCGTCAGTTCGAAGGATGCCGTCTGGCTGAGCACATCGTGCTGACAAGCGACGATATGAAAGCGGTCAACACCGAAGCAGATCCGAACCACGTTACTCCGACCCATTCCGATGCCACCAAACTGGAGAATGGAAAAATGCACACCGTTCTTGGAAAACACAGCTGGAATGTGATCCGTCTTACAAAATAATGGAACCGTATAAGGTATGGCCTGAAAAACAGAACATCTGAATTTTTCATCCAAACATATGCATAAAGGAGTTTTATTTTATGGCACAGGCATATTTATTTGTTCATTTTCGGGAAAAAACAACACCGGACGGCGAACAGGTTTATTTCGGCATCAGCGCGATGGTTTCCACTGGGAAGCTGTCAACGACGGCGTTCCGGGTGCCGGCCAGGGATATGTGCCGTTTGTTGCAGACAGCCTTGCTTCCGGAAAATTTGTTCGTTCTGATGCTTCCTTCTCGTTCCCATACGGCTACAAGCATGGAACGATTCTTCCGATTACAGAGGAGGATTACGAGCGGATCAAAAACCATGACTGGTCAGATCACGGATATCAGTAAAATCGCTGTCCGCCTGATGGGATTTTCATACAAAAAGAACTGCGGCAGGCTTCCTTTTGGGGAAGTTCCTGCCGCAGTTCTTTTTTCGCTTTTCTTTTCCGACAAAACCCATCCGCTTCCTTTTTGTTCTGGCGGACAGTACCTTTTCTGCAGATTGGTAAATGTATCGTTTTGATGGTGTCTGAATTTTTCTTTATTTCTGTGCCTGTGCAGCGGTTCTTGCATGGAACATGCGGAAGACGCCGGTCTGCTCGATCAACTTCGTCAGGCTGTAGAAAATGATGGAATCGATCGGCCACATAATCAGGTTCTTTAAGGCACGTGCCGGAAGAAGCACCATGATTCCTTTTCCATACAGCATGCTGAGCCACAGGGTGTTCAGCAGTACGTTGACAGTCAGCATAACGATGAACTTGGCTGCAAGCACACGTTTGATGGTCAGTTTTTTGCGATAGTAGAAGCATCCATACATAAAAGATGCCAGCATCGCATTAAAGGTGAATCCGAAGAAGAACGGGCCGCTCGGTTTCAGGAAGTATTTTACGACATCAAGAATGCCGGAGAAAAGACATCCTGTCACTGGTCCGAACAGGTAATCGACAAGGCGGTTCGGGATTCCGGAAAATCCAATGCGGACATAAGGCCCGATATCAATCGATGCTACCTGGTTCAGAATCATCGCCAGCGCTGCGAACATGGCACAGGCTGCGAGGGTTGTGACTGCTTTCAGCTCTTTTGCTGACTGCAGAAACATGTTTTTTGTTTCTTTTGCTGTTTCATTTGCATTTTTCTGCATAAAAAAATTACCTCCTTTACAGATATCTGACTACAATAGGAGATAATCTCTTGTCTCTATCTTCTGTTGCAGCGAGATGCAATTCATATACCGCAAGATTTTCTCTTTTCGTCTCCCTGGCTACTCTCTATCCTGGGAGCACTTTACGCATATGAACTTACTCTGCAGTTGTTTTTGTCTTGCTCATTATATAGTAAAATCCCCTTGATTTCAAGAGGATTTTACATTTTTTTCTAATTTTTTACGATCAAATATCAGCCCTGCATTTTACGGTCTTTCCGGTGATAAAACGGAGACAAACGCAAACTTTTTATCCAGCAGTTTTCCCATCAGCACAATGCCTTTTCCCATCGTAAAAGCAGCTGCTACCGTTCCGATTCCAAGACCTTCGATTCTTCCAAGTCCGAAGAAGGTGAGCAATGCGGTTACCATAAGGCAGGTCACATCGAAGCCGATTTTAATTCTGGAATACGGCACTTTCGTGATATCAGATACTTCACGCGGGAACAGATCCGTCGGGACAATCGGGAGCTTGCAGCGGTTTGAAAGCGCAATACCGAAACAGAGAATCAGATAGCTCAGCACAAAATAGAGCACGCGCAGCGGCAGATTTACCGGAAGACGTGTAATCCAGAGCTCGTGAAGATCCATCAGTCTCCAAACACAAAGCCGACCACAAAACTGAACAGGTAAGTGGGGACGAATTTTTTCCGCATAAGCATCAGCGTACAGACGAGCAGTCCCTGGAAAATATACGTCCACGTTCCAAGCGTAAGCCACGGCATCACCTTCCGAAATGCATACGGAACACTCGAAATCGCCGAAATCCCGGACCCGGAATGCAGCATCAAAAGAACGCCGAGACTGTTCAGGACGACAACCATCAAAAGTGCCAGTTCTCCGCGCATGACTGTTTTTTCTGTTTCGTTTTTCATAATAACGTTTCCTCGATTTCTATGTATTTCTTATATGGTCAGATGGCTTTGTGACGTGCGCAAAGACAGGGAGCGCATTTTCTTGCTGTAAATGCACTCCCCTTCCATCGGATCTTTCTTCTTTTATTTTCGGATCTGTCCCGTTCCGTATACGATATTTTTAATCGACGTCAGCGCCAGCAGTCCCATCGGGCCTCTGGCGTGGAGTTTTTGGGTGCTGATTCCGATTTCGGCACCGTAGCCGAATTCGAAGCCGTCGGTGAAGCGGGTGGAGGCGTTGACGTAGACCACCGCTGCGTCGATTTCGTCCAGGAATTTCTGGGCGTGGGTGTAGTCGTTGGTGATGATCGCCTCGGAGTGTTTTGTGTTGTAGCAGTTGATGTGCGCGATCGCTTCGTCAATAGAGGAAACCGTTTTAATGGATACGATATAGTCGAGATACTCTTTTCCCCAGTCCTCTTCTGTCGCTTCTTCTGCTTCCGGCATGTATTCTCTTGCCTTTTCGTCTGCGCGCATTTCCACATGTTTTTCTTTTAATCGTTCCTCCAGAACCGGGAGCAGTTTTTCACGTACATTTTCGTGTACCACAATCGATTCACATGCATTACATACGCCGACGCGCTGTGTTTTTGCGTTCAGAATAATATCCACTGCCATGGAAAGATCGGCTGTCTCATCCACGTAGATATGACAGTTTCCGGTTCCCGTCTCAATGACAGGAATCGTGCTGTTTTCCACGACAGCGCGGATCAGTCCGGCACCGCCGCGCGGAATCAGAACATCGACATAGCGGTTCATCTTCATAAACTGTGCCGTTGTCTCACGTGAAGTATCTTTGATCAGAAGCAGCGCATCCTCCGGCACCTGCTCCTCCTTCAGTGTTTTCCGCAGTGAGGCAACAATCGCCGTATTCGAGTGGATTGCATCGCTTCCGCCTTTTAAAATCACGACATTTCCCGTTTTGAAGCAGAGTGCAAATGCATCCGCCGTCACATTTGGACGTGCCTCGTAGATGATGCCGACAACACCGAGCGGAACGCGTTTCTGTCCGATCAGAAGACCGTTCGGGCGCTTTTTCATTCCCAGCACTTCCCCGATCGGGTCATCCAGCTCGGATACCTGGCACATGCCTTCTGCCATTGCTTCAATCCGGCTTTTATCCAGAAAGAGCCGGTCCAGAAGGCCCTGGGACATGCCTTTTTCTTTTCCATGCTCCATATCCAGCGCATTGGCTGCGATAATCGTTTCGGCGTCTGCCACAAGGTTTTCCGCTGCTTTTTTCAGCACACGGTTTTTCTTCTCCGTCTCCATGATTCGAAGCACAGGCTCCGCCTGGCGGGCTCTCGTTCCGATTTCTTCCAGCTTCATCATACTCGTCTCCTCCTCGTGTTGTCTTATCGTAATTGGCTTAACGGTAAATCTTCTGCTCTGTCACCAGCATCTGCGGCAGAATGTCCGTCTCCTCGAACGGCACCGCATCAAACAGCTGAAACTCAAACGCCGCTGCAACCGTTGTAAACCCTGGGTGTGCGGCAAGAAAGCGGTCATAAAATCCTTTTCCATATCCGACTCTGTGGCGCGCCGAATCAAAGGCCACGCCGGTACCAGCAAAAAGCCCTCTTCCCGCGTGCAGACCTTTCCGCCGTCCGGCTCCATAATACCAAAATAGCCGGATTTCAGCGTGGAGAAATCTTTGATCTCATAATAAACCATATCTCGCCTTCCACGCGCGGCACAGCGACGGTTTTCCCCATCTCCAGCGCTTTTTCGATCAGATCCCGTGTCATGACTTCTTTTTTGAAGTCCATATACGCAAAAAAGCAGTCCGCATCCAGAAACTCCGGCAGAGCCGTGATTTTCTCATAAATCATACGGCTCTTTTCCTGGATTTCTTCCTGTGTGGCTGCTCTTCTTCGGGCAAAAACTTCTTTTCTAATGTTTCCTTTTGCTTCCATAACGCTCCCCCAGATTTACAATCGTTCCGTCTTTCTCCTGCACATCAATATTGTCGAGCTGGGTACGGAGGTTCATTTTTACGGCTGCAATATATTCTCTCCGAAGCTTCTGCTGCTCCTCTTTCTCCGCCGGTGTCAGCCCTTCTGCTTTCGCCTTGCGGGCAAGTTCGTTGATTCTCTGTATATTAATTTCCATTTTCTGTATTTTTCTCCTTTGTTTCAACTCACAGTCGGTATTTTCACAGAGTCTGACATGTCGAAAATAGTTCGACTGTGACTCGCCTCATGTCAGTGGAGGATACCGATTTCTCTCCGCCTGCCACTGCCGTTATGTTTCTTTTAACAATTCATCCCACCGCTTTAGAAGCGAGGGACTTGCTTGATTCGGTTAAATGACCGGATTTTCTTTTTATCTTACCGCAAAACACAGGATCTGTCCAGCCGATCTGAGAAAAATCCTGAAATCCAGCTTTATCACCGGATTTCAGTCTCATCTGCATAATTATCCAAAACAATCAGAACCCATGTTTTTCCAAGATTCAGTTTAATCTCCTCTCCATTGCTGTCCCGGTACTTTGTGACGCCCCACGGATCATCCTTGCTCCATGTCACGTCGATGGCCTTTCCGCTTGTGATATACGTTCCCGTTCCGCCGTTTACCACATCGATATCGAGATATTCCGCATTGTCATCATACTTTTTCCAGGAACAGTACTGCACGATAATGTTCTTCACCGCAAGCTGTTCCTGTGTCATCTCATCGATCTGCGGTTCCCCGAACTGATAACGCAAATACGTGCCGCTCGCCTCATCGTACGAAAACCACGGATTGTTGTGGAAATATCCGCCCGGTGCCACATAGGCGGCATTTCGTCCCTGTTCCAGCGTTTCCGGTTCTGCCTGGGATGCAAACTGGAAAAATCCGTCATAACCGTCTTTGTAAGATGTCCGGTAGCCGCAGAGATCGATTCCCGCTGCAATCCCGGCCGCATCCAAATACGCATTGTGCGGCGACGGACGATCCGACGTCCGGTAATACACCTGTTCCGAATACTCCATGCCGTTCACATTGTCTATGTGATCCGATTCGAGCAGCGGAATCGCATACGCCGCCTGTCCATAGTGGTAATACAGAGCGTCAAATCCCGCTGCCAGATACACATAATATTCGCGGCAGCTCCGCACCGATCCGATCTTTTCGAGATCATCATAGTTTTCAAACAGCCCCATCAGGCGCGTAATGCCGCCTTCGACCGGCGCTTCATAGATCACTCCCGCACGGCTGATACCGCTCTGCGGGCAGGCGCTGATGATATTGCTCAGCATAACCGCCACCGGGCGCTTCTTCCCTGTACTTCGGCGACAGGTTCTCCTGTCAGATAACTTTTCACCATACCTTCCGGCAGCGCATCCTCCGCGGGTGTCGGCTCAATCGCTTCCGGAACCAGCGGCTCCGGTGCCGGATCTTCGGTCGGGACCGGTGGTTCCGTAGCTTTCGTTTCTGTCTTGCTTTCCCCTGCTGTCTCTTCTGAGACATAAGAAGTTCCTGCCGATGCAGTTTCCGGTGCCGTTTCCCCAATTTTCCGGCATCCGAACAGCATCATGCTTCCCAGCAGAGCAATCCCCAATGTGTAAAACCCTCTCTTTTTGATAAAGACCCCTCCTTTTCTGCTTTCAATCAGTCTCTTGTGATACCGAGACGCTGCAGCACCTCTTCCTGCTTTGCCTCCATCACGGCTGCTTCCTCCGGTGTCATATGATCATAACCCAGAAGATGCAGCATACTGTGTGCAACAAGAAAAGCAAATTCGCGTCTTAAAGAATGACCGTATTCCTCCGCCTGCGCTCTTGCGCGCGCAACAGAAATTACGATATCACCCAGCATCAGCTCACCGCTGTCCGGGTTAAAACAGTCATCTCCCTCTTCCGTCTCCAGAAAATCGAACGAAGCCGGAGAAGGATAATCTACCATCGGGAAAGAAAGCACGTCTGTCTCCCGGTCAATGTTTCTGTGTTCCCGGTTCATGGTGCGGATATTTTCCGGATCGGTCAGAATCAGTTCTACTTCTGCCTCATACGGGCACGCTTCCTGATCCAGCACACCATTGATTACCGCTGCTGCAACCTCTTCCGGATCAAATCCAAGGTCAAAATCCTGTTCATTTTCAAACGTCAGTGTCATTTATTTTCCCTCCGTTTTCTCGTCGTACTTTTTGCTCTGCCGCTGTGATTTTCCGGCTTTGCTTTCTTTTCGTATTCATCGTAAGCCTGTACAATCTTCTGCACCAGCGGATGACGGACAACGTCCTTGCTCGTCAGCTCGCAGAAGGAAATTCCGTCTACTTTTTTCAGTACCTGCATTGCCACATCAAGGCCGGAGCGTGTACCGGAAGGAAGGTCCTTCTGAGAGGCATCTCCGGTTACAATGACTTTGGAACCGAAACCGATACGGGTCAGGAACATCTTCATCTGCGCCGGTGTCGTATTCTGTGCCTCATCAAGGATAATAAACGCATTGTCGAGCGTACGGCCTCGCATGTACGCGAGCGGCGCAACCTCAATCAGGCCTTTTTCCATGTTTTTCTGAAAGCTCTCTGCTCCCATGATCTGATACAGCGCGTCGTAGAGCGGCCGCAGATACGGGTCAATTTTACTCTGCAGGTCGCCAGGCAGGAAACCGAGTTTTTCACCCGCCTCAATCGCCGGACGCGTCAGGATAATACGTCCTACTTCATCGTTTCGGAACGCGGTGATCGCCATCGCCATTGCAAGGTATGTTTTTCCGGTTCCGGCAGGGCCGACGCCGAAGACGACCATCTTTTCCCGAATCGCATCCACGTACGCTTTCTGACCGAGTGTTTTCGGTTTGACCGGACGGCCTGCGACCGTGTGCAGATGCAGTCACTGTCGATTTCAGCAAGGCTGCTTCCGCTGTCCTCCATAACAAGTGAGATTGCATAATTGACGTTCTGTGTGGTGATATCATTTCCGCGGCGTGAGAGCTCCAGAAGCTGTGTCAGACATTCCTTTGCGCGCGCTGCATTCGATGCCGGGCCTACAATTTTTAAAACGCCGTCCCGGGAGATCAGCGTAACCGCCAGGGATCTCTCCAGGATTTTGATGTGTTCATCAAACTGGCCGAATACTTTCTTTTCATGTTCGATGGGCAGTTCCATCTGCAGTTCTATCATGTTGTTATTGCTGTTCATCTACCATTGTTTCCTTTCCATCCGACATCTTCTGCATTTCGCAGGGCTGTGCTTCTACGGCCCGTTCTATCACGCGAAGTGTCCCTTTTGTGATACATGACGTATCGTTAAGTTCTATTGTAACATGATTCTCCGATATTTGAAGTCCTTTTTCTGATAAATTTCTGTGGAATTTCTGATAATTCTGCGAGGCTTTTTCTTTTGCCTCGTGTTCTGAGTAAGTTTCTTTCTGAATTTCAAAAGGAAATTTCTGACGGTAGCCGAAATAAAACGGAAGGGCAAAGTTTTCTGTCAGATAAAGCTGCTGAAGGGATACTTCCTCGTCTGCTCCATTTTCCCTTTTCTCTGTTTTCTGATCCGCCGTTCCGGTCATGCTCCGCAAACTCTCCACAAAATTCTCCGGCAGCAGATTTCCAAGGAAAAATCGGTAAGCAGAAATCTGGAATACCGGCGTTTTTTTCTCTGCTTTCTGATATGTCCGTACCGTATGGGAAAGCGGAAAGGTATCATAATAGTACCACGTCGTCTCAAGGTCAATATCCGCGTCTGCGTGAACATAAGAATAATCATACGTTTCCCCACTGTCATTCACAAGCGGAATCTCGCCCTTTACAAGAATGTCTCCCGCTTGACATGTATCACCGGGGAGCACCTGCGGAATGCCGTTCCGTGTGATAATACGCACGACCGTCCCTTCTTTTTTCGCCACAAGATTCTGCGGATCATCTGCTTTTTCTTCGATCACATAGCCGTCTACGTTTTCTTTTACCGCAAGGACAAGCTGCGTCCCTTCTATTTTTGCGGACACCCAGGTCAGATTCGGAAACTGCTCCCGCAGATACGATGCGGTCTGGCTGCAGTCCACACGTTTTTTCCAGCTTCCATGATGAATCCCGGCCGCGTCAAGGCTGTTTAAGATCGTCTGCGTACTGTTCGCGTAATTTCCTTCCACATGAATATTCCAGATGAACTGCGACAGCGTGTAAAGTCCCGCCAGGCAGAGAAAAATACCAATAAAAAATGCCTTTCTTTTTAAACTTCGCCGGTAAAAGAAAGGCAGTCCCTGTTTTTTCTGTATTCGGATGCGCACACCGCTCTTGCGGCGGATCGGCAGGAGGCGGAAAAATCTTCCGGAAGAAGGCTCATATCAAAACAGCCCTTGTGTTCTGTCACGTCCCACAGTGTGATGTTATGGTGCCCGCACAGATTGAAAAAACGCTCCGGTTCACGGCCCGTCACACGAATCCGCACACTGCCTTTCCAGAAAGCCTTTCCCCTCTGCAAACGCACACCCCCTTTTCAGCATTGGAATGATTGGAATCATTACACTTATTGAAACGTCACCTGATCGATTCTCCCTTCCACCCGCATCTCCTCCCCGGAATACGAAACAATCCGGATTCCCTCTCCCACAAGGAGCAGCCTGCCATATTGTGTAAGCACGCAGAGGCGGCACGCATTATATTCCAGAATCCTGCGGTAATTTTCAATCTGCACTTCTCTCCCGCCGTAAAACGTCACAACCGGCTCACCAAAAGCAAGATCTGACGGAACCTGCATCGCCGAAAGCACCTCCCCGCCCGGCGGATGGAGTGATTTTTTCTGCTTTTTCTTTTTTCGCATCCAAAACCTCCTCCGCTTTGCGGGTCTGCTTTTTGTTCTATCGCTATTTTATGCAGAAAAAAGCACAAAAATACCCCGCAGCCGCTGGGGTTTCCTGCCCGATCAGGCTGCGGGGTTTCATTTCTCTTTTTTAAAAACATTTTTTGCAGGGTTCATACCCCTGGGCTTCTGCATTTTCTCTTGTCATCTGATATGCCCGATCCGGATTCATTCTGCCGCAGTTATTTTTGTTATGGTACTTCGATCCGGTCTCTGAAATCCACACGAGCTGTCCTCCATACGGATCCGATTCCTGCGGAGCTTCCGTTACCTGTGGTTCTTCGGCAGTCACTGCCGGCTGTGATTCTTCCGCTGCCTGCGTTTCAGCGGTTTCTTCCGCCGCAGCTTCTATGGTTGGCTCAGGTGTCGGCGTCTCGGTCGGGTCAGCCGTTGGAGTTGGGGTAGCAGTCGGCGTTGGTGTTTCGGTCGGTGTTGCTGTCGGCGTTGGTGTTGATGTTTCAGTCGGGGTCGGCGTCGCTTTTTTCGTCGGCGCTGCCGTAACGCTGACGGAAACAGACTCTGCAGATGCCTTCTGTGTTTCCTTACTGCTGTACGTCACAGGTGTCAGCGCACAGGCGGAAACCAGCAGCAACACAGGAAGCAGCACAGGAAGTGCTTTCGCCACATGAAACCGTTTCTTTATCGTATTCCAGGTAACCGGAAGCAAAAAGATTCCAAGCAGCAGCAGTGACAATGCATATGCCTTCTCCTCTTTCCAGTAACCGGCTCCCGCCAGCATCATCAGAATACCGAACAGATACCTGAGAAAATTTCCTGCCTTTCTCAGCATATTTCATTCCCCCTCTTGTGTATTTTCTGAATTTCTTACAGCGAAATCCTCTACTGTAAATACGTTTGAAAGAATGGAAAATTACATCACAGATTACGATTCTTTATAGAAAATCATGCTGAACCATATGACCATATGCTCACCGAGGTAATAATCCATCATGTTTTTTTCAATCAGGTTTGCAACAACGATGCCGTGGCTCTCGATGCATGGATGCATCAGTTCAAGATGGCGGCAGCCGCCTCTCGGGTAGGTACATTTATCGCAGAGCTGGCAGGAATCGGAGGAAAGGGCGAAGGTGAGCAGGGTTTTGTCTTTTAAATGCTGCTCGATTTCGCGTGTGATTTTTTCGTGCTCCGATTTTGTTTTTAATGTCTCATCCATATCCATGATGTTGTCCACTTCTGCGATGCTGGAGAAGAACAGAACGTGATCGTAGTTCATGCAACGCTCCTTACAGACTTCAACAGTGCCGACCGCCGGCGGGCAGGACCAGGAGGCTCCGTAGCGGGAGCACTCCTTTTTGCAGATCTGGCGGACCCGGTCATTGAATTCGATGTCCTCCGGTTTTACAAATGCATACTGATAGATAGGAAACTGGGTAATATATTCTTCGATTTCTGTCTGTGTCATTTTGTCATCCCTTCTCTTTTGTTACAGATCTTTTTCCAAAAAAGCAAATACCATATTCCAGTACGTCTGGAGCATGCGCCCTCTGGTTCCAAACAATTCATGCTTTGCGCCCGGTACTTTTACCATTTTTGCCATGCCGGGACGGCGTTCTGCCATTTTCCGGATCATCCGCTCCTGGGCACGGTTGGACACAAGATGATCGTTCTCCGCCTGAAATAAAAGGACAGGAGCCTCGATCCGTTTCCATCCGCTCCGCATCAGATCGCGGTACAGATGTGCGGCGGCATGGAGCCATCCGTAAGAAGCGGCATTTAGGTGATACAGCGGCTCTTTTTCCCGCTTCTGCTGGTAATAGAGAAAGCGCGGACGGGAGAGGGACGAACTTTGTTTAAAGCTTTCGATTCCCTGGTATGGTTTCTGTCCTACACATACTGTGTGCCTCGTTCTGTGGCACAGGCAAAAGCTGCGATCCGTTTTGCATCGGCGAACGGCACTTTTCCGGTCAGCGGACGGATCATCGGCGAACTCAAGACCACTTTCCGGAACAGATGCGGCGCTTTGGCGGCCGCTGCTGCTGCGATTCCGCCGCCCATCGAGTGAGAATAGAGAACGAGCGGAAGACCGCATGCCTCTGCTTTTGCTTTTCGTGCAACAAAGAGCAGATCTTCTACATAACGATGGTAGGAATCGACATAAACAAGCGACGGATCCTCCACCAGACGGTAGCTCTTTCCGTGGCCGCAGTGTTCCGGCAGATAAACATGAAAATGCTCTTTGATAAAATAATACACGATCTCTTTATATTTCTCTGCATTTTCCGTAAAACCGTGTGAGATTACAACAACACCTCTCGGGCGGAATGCGCGGTAACGAAGAACATGAATCGGATGACCGCTCTCCCTTTCCCAGTAAAATTCTTCTGCATGAGCGGCGAGGTACGGCTCCACACCATTCTGCATCCGCTCCGCATAATTTTTTTCCTGTAATACGCGTGTTCTCATTAGCAAATCACCTGCTTTCATCCAGATACGAAAGGATATCCTGAAGATTGTCGATGGTACAGTCCGGTGTAACTTCAATTTTGTTCGGAAGATGATCCGGGTTGTACCAGCAGGTCAGGATTCCTGCATTTTTTCCGCCGCGGATATCACTTGTGAGGGAGTCGCCGACGATCACAACCTCATCCGGTGCATAACTTCCGATTTCGTTCCATACCGCATCAAAAAAAGCCTTCTGCGGCTTGTCCACACCGACCTGTTCCGAGATAAAAACGCCGTCCAGAAGCTGATCAAGCCCGGAAAAGCGGAGTTTACGCTCCTGTGCAACAGTGGTTCCATTTGTTACTGCATACTGTTTTACGGTAGCTTTCAGCTGTTTTACCAGTTCATCTCCGTGATCGCAGAAGAAAGCCTTATCGCCGAGGCGGATCTGATATTCATCATTGAATACCTTTACCTGATCCGTCGGCAGTCCTTCCGATTCAAAAAATTCATGGAACCGTCCAAGCATCACCTGTTCTCTCGTAAGCTCTCCCGTCTCCAGCCGCTCCCAGTAACCGCGGTTGATCACGCTGTAGCGCTGCAGCATTTCGTCCGTGCAGGTTCCCATATGAAACTTGTTGAAACAGTAATCAATTGCATATCGTTCCGACATCTTAAAATTCAGAAGTGTTCCGTCGATGTCCCACAAAATTACTTTTATCAAAGAGAAATCCTCCCTTGGTTTCATTTGTATTTTCCAATTATCTGTTTTTCATTCTAGCATAGATTACAAATACGATCAATTGTATTTTAGGCATTGTATCTTTTGAGAAAAAGTGCTACGATAAAAAAGAATTTCCGTGAAAAAGAAAAGGAAGAAGGAAGAAACACTATGAAATTTACTTATCCAGCCGTTTTTCATAAAACCGAACAGGGAACCTACGAAGGTTATTTTCCAGATCTCGCCTGCTGCTATGCAAAAGGGGATACCCTCGACGAGGCGCTGGAAGATGCCATTCACTCCGCCTATGACTGGATCTCTCTGGAACTGACGGAAGAAGAACCTGATTTTCCGCCGGTATCGGATGTGGCAGATCTCGGGAAAAGCGAAGGTGAAATTGCAAGAAATATTGCCGTCAACATCCGGCTTTTTGAGGGATGGGACGAATAAGTTCAAAAAGAGAAAGAAAACCGTATTGCTGCGATATTCGAAACGCGGCGATACGGTTTTCTTTTTATCTCTTCCAGGTTTTCAGCATCTCTTTTTCTTCTTTGCTGATCCGCAGCGACTCTCTGATTTTCTGAATTGTTTTGTTATGTGTCCAGTCATCGAGACTGTTTTCTTTCAGCAGTTTCTGTGTCTTTTCCGGAAAATGAATATAACAGATCGATACTGCCCAGGCGACGGCCATTTTTACGTAATAGCCATCGTGATGAATCTTTTTCATCTCCTCCAGCACAGCATCGATATACGCTTCGTTGATAAAAAAGTCCAGCAGACACACAACACCAAACCGGATTTCATATTCCCGGCTGCTTTTCAGCCATTTCTGCAGATATCCATACCAATACTCCTGGTCTTTCTTCATAAAATGGCACGTTGCACAGGAGCTGTCACAGATTCCCCAGCTGTTGATCATCGGCACGAAGCGGTCCAGTTCTGCCGTCTGTTCTTCACGGGTCAGCTTTCCGTAGCCGATCATCATTCCGCGGATCAGAAGCTCCTCGTAGACTTCCGGATTAAACTGTTCGGTATAAACTTCATAGTGGTCTCTTGCTGTCGCTTTTGCAATCCGTCGCGAAACCAGAATGCGGACACCAAGAATCCGACAGTTCTGTCCCGGAACAAGAGAGCTGTGAAATTCCCGGTATTTTGCATCTATATTGCTTTCCAGTTCTGCCCGAATGGCCTGCATTACTTCCTGTTCCATATGATTCCCCCTCTCTTTTCTTTCTCTTTAAGATGTTTTACACGCTTTTTACAAATGTTTAACCCTGTTATTTCTGCACTTCTGATAAGATAAAATTAAAGTAAACGATAACATCCACCCTGCCAAATGCCAGATCTTTTCCGGCTGAAAGGTGAGTCTTATGAAAAAGAAATATACATTTTTTCAAAATATACCATTCCTGTGCAAATTTCAGAAGCAGCCAGCCCTTGCAGAAGAAGCGCCAGTTGTTTCCACAACGCTGTCTATTCCGTTTTCCGGACCCGCAGAAAGATCCTTATATTTTACCGAAAACCCGGATTTTACCGCTCCCTCTGCCGGTATCTATTCCCGTCGTTTTCCGGGAAGCCGGATCTTTCTATATTCCAGCGATCCCGAGCACGATCTTGCGGCAGTTCCATCCTCTCTTTTCGATGTGCTGCACCGCTATTTTGCCGTCCATTCACCGGATGATATCATTTTATGGAAAGATGGCATTCTCTCCTTCCAGACCATGGAAAATCAGCCGCAGCCGTTGACTGCTCTTTGTACACCGGATGATGCACGGGATTCCAAAATCATTCCGTTCCCCACACTGTCAGAACGGCAGCGCATTTCACAGTAACTGCTATTTAGCCAAACCAGCAGGAGTATGATGGAAAATACCCCTTTCCGTCATGCTCCATTTTTTACTTAATTCCGAGAATTCCACTAATCCGCTCTTTTGAAAGCCCCGCGCCGATTACAATCAGCACTTCCTGGCTCTCCGGCACTGCCTGGAATGTCATCTGTTCCCGCGTCGCATTGATTTCGCTCCACACAGTTTCGCCCGTCTTTACAATTCCTTTGATCCGAAATACATTGCCGCATGATGGATCCGCAAAGATTGCTTCTGCTGCCTTTTTCAGCGCTTCTTCCGTAATCTTCGGCTCCAGAAAGCAGAGCGAATCAAATGTCTGCTGCTCGCCGAAATCCAGCTTCCGGTAACCCTCCGAACGGTAACTGCATTCGGAGAGCATTTTGAAATCATCCTCTGTCAGATCATCCCAGTTTTTCTGTAAAATTTCTGCATCAGAAAACTGTCTTCTGCAGCCTGCCTGCTCGAGCGTGCGGTTCAGATGGGCAATCGTTTCTTCTTTCTTTTCCTCCGAAACATTCTGTACTTTGCTCAGCACGATTTTACCAGCGTTCGCCGCCTCGGAAGCCAGCAGATACTCTTCTTCCTCCGACAGCTTCTCATCGAGCCCGGCATCCAGAATCGTGATGACGCTTCCCGCCTCATACCAGCGGTTCAGCGGCTCGTCGTACAGCGTGTCAAAGAACTCATCCACATCGTAAATCCCCGACGGTTCCACGAGAATGCGGTCGTAGCCGCTCATGCCCATCGAGATCAGTTTCGTGCGGAACCGTCTGCGGTGTGTCTCTTTGTCGCATCCGCCGGAAATCATCTCCAGCTCGCACTGATCGCCGCGCAGTTCCTGCAGAAGCAGCATATCCACATTGACTGCCCCAAAATCATTCTCCAGGATGCCGATGTTCTTTCCCTGCGCCATCAGATACTTTGCGTACTGTTTCAAAAAAGTCGTCTTCCCTGAGCCAAGGAAGCCTGTAATCAGATCAATTTTAATCATTTCTGCTGTCCTTTCTGCTGTCTTTTTCCGTCTGCAGCCTGCGGAGCTTCGAACACTCTATTTTCGTCTGCGCTCTTTGCCGGTAAATGTATCGATGTCTATGCGCCATACGGCAACGCGCTCCACCATCTCCGGCAGAAAAGCGATCTTCGCCTCCGGTGCGATATGCGCCATGATTTTTCCCAGGCCTTTCTTCTTTGCCCCCGGATCTGTCACCTCCGTGATGGTTCCGTTTCCCATGATACTGCGGTACGCATAGGAATACGCACACGTATAGTCACCTGTAATCACTTCATGGTTGTAATCCATCTCCACCGCCACGCGCGGATCCGCTGCAAATGCAGCCGCCTTCCGCCCTTCTTTTGCCCCATGCAGGTACAGACAGACGTGAAGAGTTCCATCTTCTTCCCGGACATCATATCCATAATTCATCGGCACGATAAACATGCCTTCCTCATCCATCGCCCCGATCCGCACAACCTCGCAGCTTTCCAGAATTTCTCTTAAAATTTCAGGATCTGTAATCTCCCGCTTTTTTAAACGCATTTCACGCATCGCAATCACACCTCTCTTATTCGCAGCTATTTATGATATGGCTCCCCGCAGTTAATGCGGTAGCTCCGGTAAATCTGTTCCAGCAGAATAACCCGCATCAACTGATGCGGAAATGTCATTTTCGAAAAACTGAGCGCATAGTTCGAACGCTTCAGAACTTCCTCGCCAAGCCCTAAGGAACCGCCGATCACAAAAATAATATGGCTCGTTCCCTGCACGCCGAGCGTATCTATTTTCTGGGCCAGCTCCTCGGATGTGAGCTGTTTTCCCTTAATTTCCAATGTAATCAGATAAGCGTCATCCCGGATATATTTGAGAAGGCGCTCTGCTTCTTTATTTTTGATATTCGTCTCTACGGTTTCACTCGCGTTGTCCGGCGTTTTTTCATCCGCCACCTCGATAATTTCCAGCTTTGCATAGCGGCTGAGGCGCTTCGAATACTCGGCGATCGCATCCCGCAAATATTTCTCTTTGATTTTTCCTACTGTTAATATCGTAATTTTCATTCTGTAATCTTAAAACCCTTTCGGATATCTGTCAAAAACACCAAAAGCCATATAGATCACTTTTTGTCCGCGTCTATATGCTTTTAGTTTAGAAAAGCAATGCCTTATGCATTTTTGCTTTTGATATACTCATCAATTCCTTTAGCTCCGGCTTTTCCGGCACCCATAGCAAGGATAACGGTTGCTGCACCTGTTACAGCGTCACCGCCGGCGTAAACGCCCTCTTTGCTGGTCTTTCCGGTTTCTTCCTCAGCTACGATACATTTTCTTCTATTGACATCCAGACCGTAGGTGGTGGAAGAAATCAGCGGGTTCGGGGAAGTACCAAGAGACATGATAACTTCGTCTACTTCAATTTCGAACTCAGATCCTGGAATCTCAACCGGTCTTCTTCTTCCGGAAGCGTCCGGCTCGCCAAGTTCCATACGGATGCAGCGGATACCGGTTACCCAGTCTTTGTCGTCGGTCAGAATTTCTACCGGGTTGGTCAGAAGGTCGAAGATGATACCTTCCTCTTTTGCATGATGAACTTCCTCTGCACGGGCCGGAAGCTCTGCCTCAGAACGACGGTAAATAACGTGTACCTCTGCGCCGAGACGAAGTGCGGTTCTTGCAGCGTCCATAGCTACGTTGCCGCCGCCGACTACAGCAACTTTCTTGCCGTGTGCGATCGGGGTATCGTAATCATCGCGGAATGCTTTCATCAGGTTGTTTCTGGTCAGGAACTCGTTTGCGGAGAATACGCCGTTTGCGTTCTCACCCGGGATTCCCATGAACATCGGAAGGCCTGCGCCGGAACCGATGAAGACTGCTTCAAATCCTTCATCTTTTAACAGCTCGTCGATGGTAACGGATTTTCCGATGATAACGTTGGTCTCAATTTTAACACCGAGAGATTTTACGTTCTCGATTTCAGCGGCAACTACTTTGTCTTTCGGAAGACGGAACTCCGGAATACCGTAGCTTAATACACCGCCGGCTTTGTGAAGTGCCTCGAAGATGGTTACATCGTAGCCAAGTTTTGCAAGGTCTCCTGCGCAGGTAAGACCTGCAGGGCCGGAACCGATAACCGCGATCTTGTGGCCGTTTTTCTCTGCTGCCGGAACCGGTTTGATACCGTTTTCTTTTGCCCAGTCAGCAACGAAACGCTCCAGTTTACCGATGGAAACAGCGTCGCCTTTGATTCCGCGGACACATTTGCCCTCGCACTGGCTCTCCTGCGGACATACACGGCCGCAGACTGCCGGGAGTGCACTGGACTCACCAATAATTTTGTATGCTTCCTCGAAGTTTCCTTCTTTTACCTGTGCAATGAATGCCGGAATGTTGATATTAACCGGGCATCCTGTGATACATTTTGCATTTTTACAGCCCAGGCAGCGCTGTGCTTCTTCTACTGCTTCGTCTTTGTTGTATCCAAGACATACCTCGTCAAAATTTGTGGCACGTACCTTCGGCTCCTGCTCACGTACCGGTACTCTGTTTAATCCCTTTGCCATTATTTGTCACCTCCGCACTGGCCGCATCCACCGTGATGGGTTGCGCCTTCCTGGTATCTTAAGAGAGCTCTTCCCTCTTCTGTCTTGTACATCTGCTGACGTTTCATAGCCAGGTCGAAGTCTACCAGATGACCGTCAAACTCCGGTCCGTCTACGCAGGCAAATTTTACTTCATTGCCTACCATTAGACGACAGGCACCGCACATACCGGTTCCGTCTACCATGATCGGGTTCATGCTGACAACGGTCGGGATGTTCAGTTCTTTTGTCAGAAGACATACGAATTTCATCATGATCATCGGTCCGATGGCAACACAGACATCATACTGTTTGCCCTGGTTCTGTACAAGGTCGCGGAGTACATCGGTACCCATACCTTTTCTTACGTAAGAACCATCGTCTGTGGTTATGTACAGATTGCTGACAGCAGACATTTCTTTCTCGAGAATAACGAGATCTTTTGTCTTTGCTCCGACAATGGCGTCAGCAGTGATTCCATGCTCATGCAGCCATTTTAACTGTGGGTAAACCGGTGCAGTTCCAACACCACCGGCTACGAATACGATCCGTTTTTTCTTCAGTTCTTCGATATCTTCGCTGCAGAACTCAGACGGCTGTCCCAGAGGTCCTACGAAATCCATGAAAGCATCTCCCGCTTTGAGATCTTTCATTTTTTTGGTAGATTCTCCGATCGGCATGAATACGATGGTGATAGTTCCTGCTTCTCTATCGTAATCACAAATGGTCAGAGGAATTCTTTCTCCTTCTTCATCTGCCTTGACAATAACAAACTGTCCAGGGAGGCAGTGCTGTGCTACTCGCGGTGCTTCTACTACCATACGGTAGATGTTATTCGCGAGCATTTCCGCTTCTTGAATCTTGTACATAATATCCTCCTAATCTTGTTAGAAATATTTTAACAAAAGCACGACTTGGATTTTCGCGCATTTTATGTTAATACTTTATCACGTTTCCGGTTATTTGTAAACAACGGACAACATCTTTTCCCATCATCCGTGTTCCTCCAGATAATTTTCGAACTGTTCCATGGACATCAGAACTTTTCTCGGCTTGGTTCCTTCCTCCGGTCCTACGACACCGGCATCCGCGAGCTGGTCCATGATTCTGGCCGCGCGGTTGAAACCGATTTTCAGCACTCTCTGGAGCATGCCGATCGATGCCTTATCTTTTTCGATGATAAATTTTCCGGCTTCCACGAAGTAATTATCGCGGTTATCTCCGCCGCCTGCGGCAGAACCGCCATCCAGGCTTACGGTGTGAATCCGTTTTTCGATATCCGGATCATAAGCGTTCTCGCCGTAGTGATCTTTTAAGTAGGCAACGACATCGCTGACCTCTTTATCCGAAACAAAGGATCCCTGCAGACGGGCCGGTTTCTGGTAATCCTGCGGCTTGTAGAGCATATCGCCTTTTCCAAGCAGTTTTTCCGCACCTCCCATGTCGAGGATCGTACGGGAATCTACGCTGGAAGAAACCGAGAATGCAATACGGGACGGCATATTTGCCTTGATAAGACCAGTGATGACATTGACGGAAGGTCTCTGTGTTGCAATAATCAGATGGATGCCGGCCGCACGGGCAAGCTGTGCCAGACGCAGATCGCATCCTCCACTTCTCCCGGCGCAACCATCATCAGGTCGGCAAGCTCGTCCACGATAATGACGATCTGCGGCAGTTTTTCCGGTTTTTTGCCGTTTTCATCCGGCGGCAGCTCGGCAACTTTCGCATTGTAGCCTTTCATATCGCGCACGTTGAATTCCGCAAATTTGTTATAACGGTCTGTCATCTCCGCAACCGCCCAGTTCAGAGCTCCGGAAGCCTTTTTCGGGTCTGTGACAACAGGGATAAAAAGGTGCGGAATGCCGTTATAAACAGAAAGCTCAACGACCTTCGGGTCGATCATGATCAGTTTGACGTCTTCCGGTTTTGCCTTATAAATAATACTCATAATCAGCGTGTTGATGCAGACCGATTTACCGGAACCGGTCGCACCGGCGATCAGAAGATGAGGCATTTTCGCGATATCCGCGATGACTGGCTGACCGGCGATGTCTTTTCCGACAGCAAAGGCCAGATTCGAAGAAAAGTTCTTAAACTCCGGTGTTTCAAGAAGATCACGCAGCATCACGGCCGTGTTCGTCTTATTTGGAACCTCGATTCCGACTGCGGATTTTCCCGGGATCGGTGCCTCGATGCGGACATCTGCTGCTGCAAGACTCAGCTTGATATCGTCGGTCAATCCGACAATCCGGCTTACTTTCACGCCCTGTTCCGGCATCAGCTCATACCGTGTGACGGTCGGTCCGCAGCTTACGTTATTGACTGTAACTTTGACACCGAAGCTGTCCAGCGTCTCCTCCAGTTTCCGCGCTACTTCCCGCAGATGCGCATCGGAATCGCCCATGGCACCGCGCGTCCCTTTTTTCAGAAGATTCATCGGCGGTGTTTTGTACTCCGGCCGCTTTTCCTCTGCTTTTTTCCCGATTTCCTGACGAATGCCGTCTACATCCGCCTCGATCTCTTCACGGGAAGACCGCGGAATTCTCGTATGATCCGCAGACGTTTTCTCTTTTTTCGCCTCTTCTGCAGCTTGCCGTGTCATCTCCGGTTCTGTCTTTTCCGGCTCTTCAGCCGGCACAGAACCACGGTGAATCGAAAGCTCCGGCATCTCCATCTGATGGGTATCGTCGTTTTCGTTTAAATCGGCCTTCGATTCCACATGAGAAAGAAGGCGGGATTTCTTTTTCTTCCCGGCTTTTTTCGGTTCCTCCACTGGCTCAAGAATCAGCTCTTTTCCTTCCTCTTCCTCCATCGCAGCTTGGCGCGCCAGACGCTCCTGGCGGCGCTCCTCCGCCATCCGGCGGTGGTCATTCGTCTTTTCATGGATCGGCGCGAGAATCGGCTTCTGCGTCATCACGATCACGGAAATCACGATGGCGATCACAATAATCACCCACGCGCCGATCTGGCCGAATCCCATGCCGAGAATTTTCACGACAGACCCTCCTAAGATTCCTCCGCCGAGATGATCGTAGGCGCTGTCAAAATAGTAATCCAGAAATGTCGTATCTCTCGTATAGCCGGACGCCAGAAGCTGCATAAAAGCGCAGAAAAAGACGAAGCAGCTGATCGCTCCCCCGGTTTTCCGCACAATTAAAAAGTTCTGTCTGTTTGCTATGTAAAATGCTGTTCCAAAGAAGATCAGAACCGGTGCTGCCCACTCTGTCACGCCGAAAAGGCCGAAAAAGAAGTCGCAGACAGCCTGTCCGATCACGCCGCCCATACCGAAATTACTGAGCATCAGCAGAATCGAAACAGCAAGCACGGAAAGCAGAATAATTTCTGCGCGCACTCCCTCGTCCATCGGCTCACGGACTGTGTTTTTCCTTGTGCCGGAGGTACGTTTTGCGGTACTGCTCTTTTTCACCGTTGTTTTTCTGGCCGTTGTTTGGGTCTGTTTCTTTTTTGCTGTCCCGGAAGCAGAAGTTTTTTTCTTTGTCTTCCCGCTTCCCTTTGTTGTATTTGCCATGCAGAACTTCTCCCCTTTCTCGTATTACAGCAGAAAATATCCTGCAATGGAGAATGTCCCGACAAGAAGACAGTACAAAGCAAAATATTTCAGTTTCCGTTTTTTCACCACACGCATCAGAATGCGGATCGTAAAGTAACCGGCAAGTGCCGCCATGAAAACGCCGACCAGATATACCGGATGAAAAACAATTTTATTTTTTCCCATGGTCGCAATTTCAACGATCGTTGCCCCGATAATCGCCGGAACACTCACAATCAGAGAGTATTTCACAGCGTACGAACGGGTCATGCCGCCGATCACACACGCAGAAATAGTCGAACCAAGACGGGAAAGACCCGGAATCGTGGAAAAGCCTTGGAAGAATCCGGCAATCAGTGCATCTTTCGGCTTCAAATTTTTCTGCGTTTTTTCTCCCTCCGGAAGCATATCTGCCACCACAAGCAGAATCGCCGTCAGATACAGACCAACGCCAGGTGCCAGCAGATTCGAGGAGGTCAGTGTGACAAGCTCTGAATCATGCCGCCGATTACAGCAGTCGGGATGGTGGTCAGAATCAGCAGGAAAGCAAGCATACGGTAGTTGCTGCCGAGTACCTTCCGGTACTGCTTTCTCTCCTGATGCTGACTGGAAAAGTGTTCCTTTAAATTATGAAACAGATCGATTATGATTCCGCACAGCGCGAGGAAGAGACGTTTCCATTCCTTCGAAAATGTGAGCAGAATTGCAATCATGGAGCCAAAGTGCAAAAGCACATTGAAAAACACCGTCTGCGTATCTTCGATCTTCATAAAATGACGGAAGATAATCAGATGTGCGGAGCTGCTGATCGGCAGGAATTCCGTGATTCCTTGGATCAGGCCCAGAAATAAAGCTTCTATTACTGTCATTTTTTTATCCTGTTCCCTTATTTTTCTCTTTTGTGAAAGTCCGGACAAAACTTCCGTTCGAATTTTCACAGCGAACTCATTCTAACACAAAATCCCCTGAAACACAAGCCGCGCCGTGAAGTCAATTTTCTGTCCCTGCTGCCTTTTTCATCAGCTCATTCAGCTTTTCGAGCGCGCGGGCAATGCCGCCGACCTCGTCGATCAGACCTTCTTCCACTGCCTGCGGGCCGTCCAGCATTGTTCCGACATCCTTGACCAGCATTTTCGTATCGAGCATCAGCTCCTCGAGCCGTTCCTTGGTGATTTTAGAATGGGCCGATACAAAACCTGTGATCCGATCCTGCGTCTTTTCCATATTACGGTACGTCTGTGCAACACCGATGAACATGCCGTTTGTACGCACCGGATGAATGACCATGGTGGCACTCGGCACGATCAGCGAATAGTCTGCTGCAACGGCGAGCGGGACACCGATCGAATGACCGCCCCCTAAAACGAGCGATACCGCAGGCTTTCGCATGGACGCAATCATCTCTGCAATTGCAAGACCGGCCTCCACATCTCCGCCTACGGTATTCAGGAGAATCAGAAGACCATCAATACTTTTGTCCTCCTCGGCACGGGCAAGAGCAGGGAGAATGTGCTCATAGCGCGTCGCTTTCGTGCGCTCGCCGAGTGATTCATGCCCCTCCACCTCGCCGATGATGGACAGCAGATAAATGTTGGTCTTCAGTTCTACAATATTTTCTTTTTCTGTCTGGTTTTTCTGTGATTCTGCCATACGGATTTCCTCTTTTCTGCTATTCCAAAATAGCTTCATCAGTATGCGCAGATTCTTATGATTCTATGTAATTTCCAGTGAAATTACTCGTCCAGGTTGGTGTATACGTACTGTACGTCGTCGTCGTCATCCAGCAGATCCAGGGTACGGTTCAGGTCTTTTAATGCCTGCGGATCGGTCAGCTCTACGTAGGTCTGTGGGATCATGGTAACGTCTGCCTCTGCCATGGCGATACCGTCTTTCTCCAGAGCCTCACGTACTGCGGAGAAGTCATCCGGATCGGTGATGATTTCGTAGCTGTCCTCTTCGTCTGCGAAGTCTTCTGCGCCTGCATCCAGAGCAAGCATCATCAGATCGTCAGCATCCATTTCGCACTCTTCTTTGTCGATGATGATCTGGCCTTTTTTGTCGAACATGTAGGATACGCATCCCGGTGTTCCAACGCTTCCGTTTCCTTTGGTGAAAGCGCTTCTTACGTTTGCTGCGGTACGGTTCTTGTTGTCGGTCAGAGTCTCTACGATGATCGCGATACCATTCGGGCCATAACCTTCGTAGGTGATACGCTCGTAGTTGTCTGCGTTTGCATCTCCGGCAGCTTTTTTAATACCGCGGTCGATGGTATCGTTCGGCATGTTGTTTGCTTTTGCTTTTGCGATAACGTCACGCAGCTTGCTGTTGTTTGCCGGATCCGGTCCGCCCTCTTTGACAGCGATTACGATCTCACGGCCGATGATGGTAAAGATTTTACCTTTTTTTGCGTCGTTTTTTTCTTTCTTATGCTTAATATTGGCAAATTTTGAATGTCCTGACATACCTCTTTTGTCTCCTTTATTTAAAGTATTGCTTTTCTGTAAAAAGGTTTCCCCGAAAAACGGCAGAAGCCCATATAATATAGAATATAGCACGATCTTTCTCATTCGTCAACCGTGAACCGCGCCAAAAATACCCCTTATGTAGCAGATCCAGGCTGATTTTCAGTGCTTCGTTCACAAGGGCCAGCTGTTCCGGTGTCAGATGACAGATTTTATCTTTCAGCCTTCTCTTATCGATCGTCCGAAGCTGTTCCAGTAAAATAACAGAATCCCGTACAATCCCATAGGCGGACGCTTCGATCTCAATGTGTGTCGGCAGCTTCGCCTTATTCATCCTCGATGTAATCGCCGCACAGATCACCGTCGGACTGTGCCGGTTGCCGATGTCATTCTGAATGATCAGCACCGGACGGACACCGCCCTGCTCACTTCCCACAACGGGCCGCAGGTCGGCATAATATACATCGCCACGCTTGATTACCACTTGTGCTCACTCTCCGATTCTTTCCGTTTTGCTTTCCCATACGATAACGATCCGGCGTTTTACGCCTTTTAAAATCGTTTCCATGTATTTAATATTGCCTGTTTTTCCGGAGGTATTCACAAATTTCATCCGGCACTTCAAAAAAGTCCGCCCGGAGTCCTTTTGGGAACCCGTGATTCTGATCTGCTTTGCTCAGATTGACTGCAATCCTCTGATAATCTCGGATGCTGTTACATAGGAAGCACTGCTTTTTTCTTCCGCAGCCTCTCCCGCCTTTCCATGCGCATATGCCGCCAGTGCCGCTGTTTTGGCAAGGCTGATTTTTTTCTCATTTTTTTCACACTGACGTTTTGCTGCAAAGGCGCCTGTGATTCCCGCGAGCACATCGCCGCTTCCCGCCGTCGCAAGCGCACTGCTTCCGCTTGTGTTTATGTAATACTGCTCACGCCCTTCCTCTGCTGTCACGGTTACGGAATCCTTTCGTACACAGCAGGCCTGGTATTTTTCGGCTGCCCTTCCGGCGCTTCCTGCCGGCTCACGCTGGCATTCTGCAATGGTCGTGTGCAGCAGCCGTGCAAGCTCTCCTACATGAGGCGTTAAAATTTTTTCTGCCCGGCAGCCCGAAAGAATCTCTGCATCTTCTGCAATCAGGTTCAGCGCATCTGCATCCAGAACAAGAGGAACTTCTGTGTGCTGCACCGTAAAAACGAGCAGTTCTTTTGCCGTCCGGCTTTTGGAAAGCCCCGGTCCCGCAACAACAGCGTCCGCCCAGGCGAGATCCTGCAGCAGGGCTTCTTCCGGAAGCGGCTCATCCTCCTTCCAGAAATCCGCCATTGCTTCCGGCAGGGCACAGAAAAGCGGCGTACGGTTTCTTTCCTCTGTCACAACCTTTACCATGCCGGCACCGGATGCAAGGACTGCCCTGGCACACAAAACAGCGGCTCCGCACATGGCACCGGAACCGGCAAGTACCAGCACCTTTCCGAAGGTTCCCTTATTTCCCATCGGCGTGCGGGTAAGAAACCGGTCCAGATCTTCTTTTTCCACTGAACCGTACCAGGGCGTCTCCTCTTCTCCTGCATCAAAGCCGATTCCGATATCACGGACCAGGACCTCTCCGGCATATCGTTTTCCGGGATCAAAAAGAAGCCCTGGCTTTGCACAGGCAAATGTCACCGTGGCTCTGGCTTTCACCGCCGCATCAAGGACCTCTCCGGTATCCGTGTGGATCCCCGAAGGGATGTCCACGGCAAGAACAGGAACACCGCTTGCGCAGATTGCTTCCACTGCCCTCCGGTACTCCCCTGCCAGCGAACGGGATACGCCAATTCCAAAGATGGCATCTATGATAACAGTATATTCCCGGAAATCCGGATTCTTAACCTCACGGACCCCATAATTTTCCGCAATTTTCTTCTGTGCTCTCATGCCTTCACTGTATTTTTCCGGATTTCAAGACAGAACAGTTCCGCATCCACCCCTTTCGTCTTTAAAATCCGTGCAATTGCCGCACCGTCCCCTCCATTATTTCCGGGACCGCACACAGCAAGGACTTTTCCTGTATCCCATGTTCCATTTTGAAGCTCCTCCACGCAGGACAGCGCCGCGCGCTCCATCAGTACCAGGACGGTACCCCCATGGTTTCGATCGTATTGCGGTCTGCCTGCTTCATCTGTGCTGCTGTAAGAATCCGTTTCATCGCTTTTCCTCCTTTTCCTGCCTTATCCGGAAAGTGAACAGAAAAAGTCTCCGGTTTCCCGAAGACTCTCCTGCTTTTGTTTTGGTTTCTTAATTGTTCTTTGGATGCTCCGCCTCATATCTGGTCAGATTGTAGGAGAGACGCATCAGACTTTCGGAAAGATGGACGTTCTCGACGATCACATCTTCCGGAAGTTTTAAGTTTAGATCGGTATGTGCAAAATTCCAGATTGCTTTTACACCGTTGTCCACGAGAATCTCTGCCATCTCTACCGCTTTTGCTTTTGGCAGTGTCAAAGCCGCAATCTCTACATGGTGTTCCTTGATAAATTCCGGAAGCTCGTCCGCCATGCGGATTTCAATTCCGCGCACGGAGATTCCTTTTAATACCGGGTTGACGTCAAAAATACCGACCGTTTTGAATCCGCTTCTTTCAAAGGCCGCATAATTGGCAAGTGCCTGTCCCAGATTTCCGGCTCCGACAAAAATCATATTGTGGACTCTGTCCAGACCTAAGATTTTTCCAATCTCGCTGTACAGATACCGCACGTTATAACCATACCCCTGCTGGCCGAAGCCGCCGAAATTATTTAAATCCTGGCGAATCTGGGAAGCTGTCACTTTCATCCGCTCGCTCAGCTCACCGGAAGAGATCCGTTCTACTCCGTCCTCCAGCAATTCGCCCAGGTAACGATAATATCTAGGAAGTCTTTTGATAACTGCCCGCGAAATTCCTTTTTCTTCCAAGATAAATTCCTCCTTATTTACACCTGCATATATTCATATTATATATGGTTGATAGAAAATTGTCAAAGATTTCTTGAAATTTTGTGTATTACTCTCTATAATAAGGATGGTGTATTATGTCAAAATACAGAAATATGTTATCTGGAGGAACCACATGATTCTTGCATGTCAGAATATCTCGAAAGCATTCGGGACAACGGAAATTATCAAAAATGCATCTTTTCATATAGAAGAACGCGAAAAAGCCGCACTGGTCGGCATCAACGGTGCCGGAAAATCGACGCTGTTAAAAATCATCATCGGCGAAATGAGGGCCGATGAGGGAGAGGTCATCCTCTCCAAAGGAAAGACGATGGGCTATCTCGCCCAGCATCAGGATCTGACCGGACACCTTTCCATTTACCAGGAAGTGCTGACCGCGAAACAGAATCTGATTGATATGGAGGAACGCCTCCGTCAGATGGAAAGTGATATGAATACAAAATCCGGTGCAGAGCTGGATGAACTTCTTTCCACCTACACCCGCCTCTCCCATACCTTTGAACTGGAAAACGGATACGCGTACCGCAGTGAAGTCGTCGGTGTTTTAAAAGGTCTTGGCTTTTCCGAGAGCGATTTTGAAAAACAGGTGGACTCCCTCTCCGGCGGTCAGAAGACCCGCGTGGCACTTGGTAAACTGCTGCTCACCAAACCGGACATCATTCTGCTCGACGAGCCGACCAACCACCTCGATATGGACTCGATCTCCTGGCTCGAAACGTATCTTTTAAATTACAGCGGAGCCGTCCTGATCGTCTCCCATGACCGTTACTTTCTCGACCGCGTTGTCACAAAAGTCGTTGAAGTGGACAATAAAAAAGTAACAACTTTTGAGGGAAACTATACCGCCTACAGTCAAAAAAAAGCAATGCTCCGTGAAGCCGCTTACCATGCCTGGGTCAACCAGCAGCAGGAAATCCACCATCAGGAAGAAGTCATTGCAAAGCTGAAATCTTTCAACCGCGAGAAATCCATCAAACGCGCCGAGAGCCGTGAAAAAATGCTGGACAAAATGGATGTGCTGGAAAAGCCGACCGAAGTACGCTCCGATATGCGGATCCGTCTGGAACCGCGCATCACAAGCGGAAACGATGTGCTGACCGTCGAGCACCTCTCCAAAGCCTTCCCGGGACAGACGCTTTTCCAGGATCTGAATTTCGAAATCAAGCGCGGGGAGCGCGTCGCAATCATCGGAAACAACGGAACGGGAAAAACGACGATCTTAAAGATCTTAAACGAAGTCATCCGCCCGGATGTCGGCTCTTTTACACTTGGAAGCCGTGTACAAATCGGTTACTACGATCAGGAGCATCAGGTGCTCCACATGGAAAAGACCATTTTCCAGGAGATTTCCGACGCGTATCCATATCTGACAAACACCGAAATCCGAAATGTGCTGGCCGCCTTCCTGTTTACAAACGACGATGTCTTCCAACCGATTCATACCTTGAGCGGCGGTGAGCGCGGACGAATTTCCCTTGCCAAGCTGATGCTCTCGAACGCCAACTTCCTGATCCTCGACGAGCCGACCAACCACCTCGATATCGTCTCTAAAGAGATTCTGGAAAATGCACTGAAGGACTACACCGGAACGGTGCTATATGTCTCCCACGATCGTTATTTTATTAACCAGACCGCAACCCGGATTCTGGAGCTGACGGGACAGACACTCGTCAACTATATCGGAAATTACGATTACTATCTGGAGAAAAAAGAAGAGCTGACCCGCATCTATGCTCCTGCTGCCGATGCCGCCGCTCCGGAAGAAGCAGCGGCTCCTTCCGAAGCCTCCTCCACAAAGCTGGACTGGAAAGCGCAGAAAGAAGAACAGGCACGTCTCCGCAAGAAAGAAAACGAGCTGAAAAAGACGGAGAAACGAATTGAAGAGCTTGAGACACGCGATTCGGAAATTGATGAGGAAATGTCGAAACCGGAAGTCGCAACGAATGTGGCAGAGTGTGTGAAATTAAGCAAAGAGAAAGCAGAGATTGCCGCGGAACTCGAAGAGCTGTATGAAAAATGGGAAGAGCTTGCCGAATAGGCCTGGTTTTCCCCGGAAAATTCAAAACAGAAAAAGCCGGTCCGGCGCATCCCTTTTTGCGGGAATGCCGGATCGGCTTTCTTTTTTGCTTCGTTTAATTATTTCTCCAGCTCCTCGCGGATGGCCAGGATGAAATCACGGCTGTTTAATACGGTCGGATTTTCCATGGTGGTGATCAGCGCAAGGTCTTTTGTCATTTTTCCGCTCTCGATCGTTGCGATCGTTGCTTTTTCCAGACGGTCTGCAAATGCGGAAAGTTCTGCGTTTCCATCCATTTCCCCGCGTTTTCTGAGTGCGCCGGTCCATGCAAAAATGGTGGCCACGGAGTTGGTGGATGTCTCCTCACCTTTTAAGTGACGGTAATAGTGGCGCTGTACGGTTCCGTGCGCAGCCTCGTACTCGTAATATCCGTGCGGGGATACGAGAACAGAAGTCATCATCGCAAGGGAACCGAAGGCGGAGGATACCATGTCGCTCATGACATCGCCGTCGTAGTTCTTGCAGGCCCAGATAAAGCCGCCCTCTGCTTTCATGATGCGGGCAACGGCGTCGTCGATCAGAGTGTAGAAGTAGGTAATGCCTGCTTCTGCAAATTTCTCTTTGTACTCTGCATCGAAGATCTCCTGGAAGATATCCTTGAAGCGGTGATCATACTTCTTGGAAATCGTATCCTTGCTTGCAAACCACAGATCCTGTTTCGTGGACAGTGCGTACTCGAAACAGCTTCTCGCAAAGCTTTCTATGGAGTTATCCAGATTGTGCATGCCCTGAATGACACCGGCGCCGGTGAAGTTGTGGATCAGCTCTCTTGTCTCGGTGCCGTCCTCAGCCGTATAAACCAGCTCTGCTTTTCCCGGTCCCGGAATGCGCATTTCTGCATTTTTATAGACATCTCCGTATGCATGACGGGCAATCGTGATCGGTTTTTTCCAGTTGCGCACGCACGGCTCGATGCCTTTTACGACAATCGGGGTACGGAAAACGGTTCCGTCGAGCATGGCACGGATCGTTCCGTTCGGGCTCTTCCACATTTCTTTCAGATTGTACTCGGTCATACGCGCTGCATTCGGCGTAATGGTGGCACATTTGACTGCTACACCGTATTTCTTGGTAGCGTTTGCGGAATCTACGGTTACCTGATCGTTCGTCTCGTTTCTGTGTTCCAGTCCCAGATCGTAATATTCCGTTTTCAGGTCAATAAACGGGAGAAGCAGCTCATCTTTGATCATTTTCCAGAGAATTCTGGTCATCTCATCTCCATCCATCTCTACCAGAGGAGTGGTCATCTGAATTTTTTCCATAGTAGGCCTCCTTTTTCTATTCCCGTTTATTGTATAAAGTATCCTATAGCTTGTCAAGTCAAAATTCGCCTGATTTTTTGGCATTTTCCCATAAATTCACACAATTTTTGCAGGATGAGAGGTGTTTTCCTTCATTTTTCTTTTTTTATGCTGCCGCACAGTGTCTCACAGAAGAGACAGAAAACGGTCTGTTTGAAGCATCCCATGCCCCTGACGGTTGCGCGGAAGGCCAAGGTCTCTCGCCGATTCGCAAAGCAGCATTTTCGCCTGGACATTTGTAAGATCCGGAACCCGTTCAAGTGCCAAAGCCACGGCTCCGGACACCCGCGGTGCCGCCATCGAGGTGCCGCTCTTCACCACATATTCCTTCCTGCTTCTTCCAGGCGCGCAGGAAATGAGACGTTTTCCAGGCGCGACAAGATCCGGTTTGCAGACGCAGTCCCGTGTCGGGCCGCATCCGGAGATTCCTCTTCTTGGCTCCAGCAGATCGCCCGCTCCCACGGTGATCACTTTTCTGCTGCTCCCCGGCGCCGTAATACTGCCCGGAGCGGGCCCCAGATTTCCGGCCGCTGTCACAACAGTGATCCCGTCATCCCAGGCGCGCTCCACCGCCTGTACTAGCAGATCATCCACCGTTTTTTCCTGCTCTGTTGTTCCCACTGAAATATTTAAAATGCGGATATTAAGTCTTATTCGCTCTTTGCACACCCAGTCAATCGCCGCGAGGATATCCTGCTTTCTTCCATTTCCCCTTCGGTCCAGAATCTTCACTACGACAAACCGGCATCCCGGTGCCGCACCCTGGTATTTTCCGCCGGACGCTCTTCCACTTCCGCCAAGGATACCACAGACATGCGTTCCGTGTCCATTGTCATCGTAAGGCGTCTCCCGCCCGTACACAAGATCCCGGAAGGCTACAATCCGGCCGTCAAAATCCATATGGGGAAAAATCCCTGTATCCAGCACGGCGGCTGTAATTCCTTTTCCTGTCAGATTTTCCTGCTCTTTCATCCATAAGCCCCTGTGTATTCTTATCTTATGGTATGCAAAAAAGGCTGCCTTTCGCAAAGAACAGCCTTTTTGTTTTTCTTTTCTATACTTAAAACTGAATCTGCTTTTCCCCTTTCCGTTTCCAGAGAGCTGCTGCAAGCGGGATGCCGCAGAGCTCAGCCAGGACAAAGGCGCCCCATATCAGATTCAGGTTTCCAAATCCTTTGAGAAGAAATGCAAACACCAGCGCAGAATCGCCTGGCGTGTCATGGATATGTACATACTTTCTTTTCCAAGGGAAAGTCCCTGCAACGCCGCCTGATAGATCAGGCCTGGAATCGAAGCAGATAGGCCACTGCCAGAATGCGGAGCGCCGGAACTCCGATGCGCATCAGATTGTCCGAGGCATCAAAAAGTTTCAGTACAACGCCAGGACAGAATTCCAGCACGGCAAAAAAGATAAGAAACAGTCCGCCGCCGTAAAGAATGCCGTACCGGATCGACTGACGGATTCTTTCTTTTTGCTTTGCGCCGTAATTGTACGCTACAATCGGAATCAGACCGTTTGTGATACCGTGAACACCGACGGTTGTAATATTCTGAATCTTTGTGCACACACCAAAAGCAGCAACTGCCGTCGAAGAAAAGGTAATAATAATCGCATTCATCGCCATATTGACAACCGAGGTCAGGATCTGTACCAGCGTGGACGGAAAACCGACTTTTATAATCTCACGCACACTCACCCAGTCCGGTTTCAGTGTAAAAGCAAACGGAATTTCCGGGTTCCACTTTTTATTGATTACCATTCCGGCAAGGCAGCCCATAAACTGACCGATGACGGTTGCAAGCGCAGCTCCGGCCGTCTCCATCCGCGGAAGGCCGAACCAGCCGAAAATAAAGATCGGATCGAGAATCAGATTTGTCAGCGATGCGGCGGAAAGTGTAAAAATAAAAAGGTGCGCTTTTCCGCTTGCCATAACAAACCGGTCAAAGACCCACTGTCCCATCTGGCCGAGAGACGCGATCATACAGATACTTAAGTATTGGATGCCATACGCTGCGATGGCTTCATTGCCGCCGGACTGACTTTCAAAATAGATCCGGGCAAATGCGATACATAAAATACTGTTTAAAATCCACGAGCAGAATGCAAGAAAAAGCGCGGCGCTCGCTGCATCTTTTACCTTTTTCTGATTCTTTTCTCCAAGTGCCCGGGAAATGACGGCGTTCAGGCCGACCGCATTTCCAAGACCGAGCGATGATACAATGAGCTGCATCGGAGCCGCCAGGGAAATTGCCGTCAGTGCATCCTCAGAAACCCGCGCAACGAACACGGAATCCACGAAGTTGTAAAGCGAATTAATCAGAAGTGACAGCATCAGCGGCAGCGCCATGGAAATCACCAGACGGCTGACCGGGATCGTTCCCATTTTGTTTTCTTCCATAAAAACCCTCTCCTGTTCTTTTGTTTTTGCTGTTTCCAGTGTAGCGTGAATTTCCGGAAAGATCAAATACTTATCTTCGATACAGCAAAATAGTTTTTAGCTATACTTTATAATTTTTTCACCTGCAGAAACTGCCACCGGCAGCTCTCTTCGAATGCAGCGCAGCGAAAAAGGGGAATCTAACCCTTTTTATCGTATGTATCGCAACAAAAACAGGAAGATATCTGCCGAAACGATTTCGGTAAATATCTTCCTGTACTTTTTTCAAAAGCTTTTCAAAACTATTACTTCTGCTGCTCCATTCGCTTCAATTCCGGCAGAACCAGAATCAGCATGGTGATAAAGCAGAGACTTCCGCCGATTACGTTTGATACCGGTTCGGCAAGGAAGACACCGTCCGTTCCCATGTGGAGTACGTACGGCATCAGATAGGTGAGCGGTACAACAATGAATACTTTTCGGAGCAGAGAGAAAAAGATCGCCTGTTTCTTTTTATTCAGAGATTTGAATACGGTCTGTCCAATGTACTGCAGATCCATGAAAATGAATGCTGCAAAGTACTGCTTCAGAGCCGGAACCGCATCTGCTGTCAGTACCGCATCCGAACTGAAAATACCGATCAGCGCATGCGGCGCCAGAACAATCACGCTCCACATCACTGCGGTATAGCCGAGGATCATCGCACTCATGACACACATCGCCTTGCGCACGCGGGCCGGACGGCGTGCACCGTAATTATAGCTCAAAATCGGAGAAGTTCCCTCATTCATTGCATAGATCGGTGTCTCGACGAGCTGACGCACGCTCGATACAATCGTCATAACAGAGATGTAAATATCACCGCCGGTCACAGAGAGTACGTTGTTGCAGCAGATCGTGACAAGGCTGTTGGTCAGCTGCATGATAAATCCCGCGGTACCGAGGCTGACAATATTTTTCGCATAGCCTGCACACTCAGAAATTTCATCTTTCCGCACAAAGCGCACTTTCAGTTCCGATTTTCGGGTCAGGAAATACAGAACGAACACGGCGGAAAGTGTCTGGGAAATCACAGTTGCAATCGCAGCCCCCTGCACACCAAAGCCAAATACAAAGATAAACAGCGGGTCAAGCAGCAGGTTTGCGACCGCTCCGATCGTGACGGAAAGCATGCCAACGGTCGAGTAGCCCTGCGCGTTGATGAACGGGTTCATGCCGGTTGCCACCATCGACGGCAAAGTTCCGATCAGATAAATCATCATATAAGGATACGCGTATACCATCGCATCTGCCGATGCACCGAACAGCGACAGCAGTGGACGGGCAAACAAAAAGCCGATCACCATCAGTATGACAGCACAGACACATACCATGGAATACGACGTATTCATAATACGTTCCGCCTTTTTTTGATCATTCTTTCCACGCTCAATCGAAAACAGCGGAGCGCCGCCGCTTCCAAACAAGTTGCTGAATGCTGTGATGATAACGATCAGCGGAAAACACAGACCGACTGCACCGAGTGCCGCCGTTCCTACCTCCGGGATCCGCGCGATGTAGACGCGGTCTACAATATTGTACAGCAGACTCAAAATCTGAGCAACCAGCATCGGGAGCGCTGCCCCGAGGATGTTTCCGGTTACGGTTCCATGTTCGAAATCAATTCGTTTCATTTGTTCCCTCATTCCCTTCTTTTTCACTTGCTTTTCAGTATAGCATGGCGTATTCTATATGTAAATTATTGTTTTTATATTGAAATTAAATAATTTTTATATATTTTTTTCAGGAGGATTTTTATGGAACTTCGACAACTCGAATACTTCCGCGCCATCGTGGATGCGGGAACCATCAGCGGGGCGGCACGGGTGCTGCATATGACACAGCCGCCGTTAAGTTATCAGATCAAAATGCTGGAGGAAGAGCTTCAGGTTCCTCTTCTCATCCGCGGCACGAAGAAAATCACTCTGACCGAGGCAGGAAAAACACTGTATGAACAGGCAGGAACGCTTCTGATGTTTGCGGATCTCACCAGGCGCGAAGTCGTAAAATCCAGTCAGTCTGCGACACTCCACATCGGCATGACGCCATCCACCGTTTCACTGCTCGCCGACTATCTCCTGCGATTTTCCTGGAAATACCCGCACATCCATTTCGATGTCCACGAAGGTTCTACCTTTGCTTTAAAAGACCAGCTCGAAAATCACATGGTGGATCTCACCACGCTCCGCACGCCAATCGTTTTAAATGGCTGCGAGACGAAGACCCTTTTAAAAGAGAGCATCACCGCCATGGCACTCCCTTCTCACCCGCTTTTTGCCGGGCGTGAAACCCTTTCGCTTACAGAACTTGCCGAGCAGCCGCTGATTCTGTCGAACCGCTACCGGAAATACATGCTCTCCGCTTTCGAGCAGGCAGGTCTGTTCTGCGATATCTATCTCACCTGCGAGGACGCCCGCACGGCAATGACAATGGCAGAAAAAGGCCTTGGCATCGCTCTTCTGCCGGCCTCCATGCTGAATCTTTCCCATAAATTAAAGGCCTGCACCATCACAGATGCAGATCTTACAACCGAAATCCTGCTTGCCTGGCGCAAGGGGCGCCTTCCGTCTGAACTTCGGGCTTTTCTGGAATTGTGGGATGAAAATGACTCCCTCAATAATCAAATTCATGTTCCCCAACCGTAATCGTCTGCGTCAGTTTTTCATTCTGATACGGTTTACGGATCTCAATTAGATTCAGAACGGTGTAACCACGCTTTCTCAAAAATTCAATCATCCTGTGGTTATTGGGATGGACATAGTTGTAAACCGTATCGTTTCCATAAGAAGCTGCAATTTCTTCTGCCTTGCCATGCAGTGCGGCAGCGACTCCCTGCCGGCGGTACTCTTCTCTGACAAAGATGGATTCCACCCACACCACCTCGCTCTCAATACGACAGACAACATAACCTGCGTATTCGCCATGCACCGTAGCGGCAAACACTGGAAATCCTGCTAAAAGGTATTCCTTCATTTCTTCCCGTCCGTCTTCCACGTTCGGTTTTGATGCAATTCCTTTATAGGAACGCAGTTCTACTCGAAACAGCGCAACCATTTCTGCAAGGGCATCGTTTACCTGCCTGATTTCTACCAGTTCTATTTTTTTCATGGTTTCTCTCTCCTGCCACTGTCGTTCTTTTTCCTATTTGCAATTCGTCTCGCTGCTCATATCCGTGATCGAAGTATATCAGGCTTCTTTTCTCTTGCGAAACAAATATTCATCCAATTGTTTCCGAATCGTTTCCGGTATTTCTCTTGCCACCGGGCAGACCGCTGCGTTTGCGAATCTTCCGGTAAATACTGTCAGGAAATCAATATCTTTTTGCAGCTGCTCCATCGACATCACATCTTTGACATCGTAGCGGCAGTGAATCGGGGCGACATTTCCGTTGGCAATACGCGCAAACGAAACAGCCGGAACCCCATGATCGGCAAATGGTGTGGAATCACTGGAATAGACGCCGTTTTATGCCGCAATTGGAAATCCAACTTCTGCAGCCATATAGCTGATGTAATGGGTAAGCTTTTCTTCTGCCGATACACAGGCGATAAATTTTCCCATATACGTTCCGATCATGTCCAGATTGATGTTCAGTACTGTTTGTCTCAGTTCTTTTTCATGATCTCTGACATACGCTTTTGATCCTAAAAGTCCTCTTTCTTCGCTTCCGCAGAATACAAACCGAAGACCATAATTCAGCTCTTTCCCTTTCATCTGCTCCATGATTCCAAGAAGCCCTGCGCATCCGCTCATGTTGTCATATGCACCATGCGAAAGCGATGTCGTATCATAATGCGCGCTTAAAACGATCCATTCTTCTCTTTTTCCCGGCAATTCTGCAATCACATTATGGGATTCTCCATCGTATTCCTTCTGCCGGATTTCCAGACGGATCTGTTTTACTTTATTTTTCACAAGTTCTACTGCCTGTGCGGAGTGAATCATAGCGCAGAGCACTTTCTTTTCCTCTCCGACAACGGCTTCCCGAAGATCTCTCTGATCAATGTCTGTATGTGGGTAATAGCTGTTTCCATATTGGAACAGAATCGCTTTCGCGCCTGCTTTCATCAAATCCTGGTACGCAAAAAATCCGATTCCCTGCGTATCCATCAGCACAATTTTATCTTTTGCACCGGCAACGGAAACCGGATCGGTTCCCGGCATATAGTAGAGTTCGCCTTCCACGCTTCCGCTTCCGCAGCATGTGAGCGCTTTGCATGGAATTCCCATCCCGTCTGCATACAAATGTGCCTCTTCGATTTCGCCCATTGCAACGCGGAAACTTTCCAGTTCTGCCGGGACTCCTAATGTCTCGCACTGCTCCTTTAAATAATTTGCAACCTGCAATTCTTCTTTTGTGCCGCTTGCATGCACAAAATCTGTCTGGTCAAAAATAGATTGTAATTTCATTATATTTACCTTCCCTTTCTTCCTTTAGTCAAGCGGATATTCGCAATCCGCTTTCGCTACTTGCTCATAACCAAAATCGAAATCCCATTTGTAAGCGCAAGCCAGATTTTCATGATTTACGCTTTTCCATGTTGCGCCCAAATATCAGAGAGACTCCATCAACCCTTTGATTCCCCGTTCTTTATAGATATCTTTATAGTATTGGACCTCATCTTTAATCAATTCATCGATCACCTGCATGCCAAGCAGTTCCACCGGCGCCTGGTCATCTGTGAGGATATAATTTCCTTTTTGATATTCTGTAAGATTTGAAGCAACTTCCTGCATCATATTTTTCAGATTTGCATTTGTAAGTTCGCCTGTATGCTTCGTCAGATTCTTTCCGATGTCCGGATCGTCCGACGCAAAGAGTTCCCGGTTGGATGATCCCGCCACATCGACGATAACCTCGGTAGTAAAGACACTTCCAATCGTATCTGAAAGGTACTGATTGATGTTTCCCTCTTTCGTTCCTCGCATATTCATATTTACCACCATGACGCCATCGTCCTTCAGATGCGATTTCACCAGCGCAAAGAACTCTTTCGAGGACATCTGGAATGGAATTGTGATGTCCTGATATGCATCAACCATAATCACATCATATGCTTTCTGCGAGGCGTTTAAAAACGCTCTTCCATCGTAAGTAGTCACCGGAACATCCTCTGAGAGTGAGAAATATTTCCGAGAGAGATCCGTGATCTTCTCATCAATTTCTACGCCTTCGATATTCATGTCCCCAAAATATTTCCTGCACTGTGTGGCGTAGGTTCCCGTACCCATGCCAAGGATCAGCACATCCATCTGATCTGTCGGCTTGTCTTTGAGCATAAGCGGCGCCGCCATCGCATAATCATAGTACATTCCGGTCAGTTCATCCTGCTTCATATAGACAGACTGTACGCCAAACAGAACATTGGTAGACAATGCTACTCTCTCATCATTTTCGTACACCTGAAGATAGTTGTATACAGACTCTCCCTCATATGTCAGGTTGTTTTCCCAGAATGCGAAGGAATCGGAATAACCTGTTCCACAGCAGAACGCGAAAATAAGTACCGATGCAATCACTTTCTTTTTCCCTGCTTTTTCCATCACAAAATACACGATGGATAACGCAAGTAAAATTCCCGCAAAGATCAGAAAAGTGATCGATGTTCCAACCGCAGGGATCGTAACAAACGTCGGCACAAAGGTACCAATAATGCTGCCGATCGTATTGAATGCTCCAGTGTTCCCACCGTTTTTCCGTTATCATCCAGATTGCTCACCGAATATTTGACCAGCGACGGAGTTACCGTACCCAGTAAAAATAACGGGAACACAAAAATTACCATACAGGCCACAAACGCAGCCAGGATCAGAAAATTGTTATTTACGGAAAAAATCAGAACCGCAGAAATGCCAACAATGATATATTTTCCGACCACGGGAATTAACGCAATCCATAAAGCAGCTACGATGATACGTCCATAGAGCTTGTCCGGATTGGGCGACTTGTCCGCCGTTCTGCCTCCATAGATATTTCCCAGTGCCATAGCAATCATGATGGTTCCGATGATGATCGTCCATACAATCTGTGAAGAACTAAAATACGGGGCAAGCAGCCTGCTCGCACCAAGTTCTACCGCCATCACAGACATTCCGGAAAAAAATTCTGTCAGATACAAAAATAACTTGTTTTTTAAGATGCCACGATTTTTTCTTTCCATGTCGACTCCTTTTTTATTTTATCTTTTTGCTGCCATCATGCCGGCAAAAGAGTGAAACATACCGCAAAATGGAACGCACAGAATGCGGAAATGATTTTTCAAACGCGCTCTACTATCATACTATAGACTTCTTTGGAATTTTGCAATATATTTTTCCATGACTCTTAATGTCCAAACAGCCATCCCATAATTTTTTCATCCCGACAGAACAGATAACCGCCTCCGTGCTGATAAGTCACTTTCGTTCCTGCAAAGTAATTTTTCTCTTTTATATCCAGTACCAGCAAATTGTCTATTTCGGATTTTGCTAAACCCTGCTCTGCATACAGCTCATATAAAATCTGATACGCTTCTTTAAACGGTTCTGATCCATAATATTCATCACTTTCGCCAATCACAAAATAGACCGGTGTTTTTGCCTCTGTCACCGGTTCATATACTCCATCCCATTTGGAGCTGCACATGAGCGCTGCAGTAAACAGTTCCGGCTTTTTTCCCAGGATCAGCGCCAGCGTTTCTCCTCCGCCGGAATAGCCGTTACTATATACTTTTCCGGATTGATCTTATAATTCTCAAGAAGATACTACGTCAGCTCGATTGCCTGATCCGCGGATGTCTCACCCCAGTCATTTAACTGCGGTGCTACGATAATTATCTCCGAATTGTATTTTTGTGCCTCAAAACCAAAATCCTCTGTCCTGATATTTTCCCCCACACCTTGAAAGTACAGTCCCTGATAGCCGGGCAGTGTTACATATAATGCATATTCTTTTGTTCCGTCATAAGAATCCGGAATATATACATTATAATGAATATCCCCCTCCTGCTCCGAATGCAGCACAATCCAGGATAAATCCCCGGTATTTCTCACTTCCTATGGTAACATTTTCCACTTTTTCCGGTTCTGCTGCCCCTTCTGATGCTGCTGTTCTTTCTGTTTCTTCCAGCTCTGTCATTTCTTCTGTATCCTTTGAATCCTCTATCTGTTCAGATCCCGCTGCCGGAACATCCATATTCCTTTTTCCAGCGCTTTTAAAAAACTGTCTGGATAGCAGAAGCGATATAGCAAAAATAGCAAAGCAAACCGTAATCAGCATTATTTTTCTTTTTGTCATAATGTGAATTCCTCCTTTTTTTACTATTTTTAATCATAGCAAAACGAGACCTCCATAAGAAGTCTCGTTTTTTTTCAGTCATAACCTTTCCGTTTATTCTTCTGGTCAAAGCTCTACCACTTTCGTTGCCAGCTTTTTGGCAAACCTTGCATCATGCTCCACGATCAGCATCGTTGGCTGGAACTGCGCAATCAGTTTCTCAATCTGCATCCGTGAAAATACATCAATATAATTCAGCGGTTCATCCCACAGATAGAGATACGCAGGTGTTAAAAGGCTGGCAGCAATCAATACTTTTTTCTTCTGTCCCTCGGAAAATTCCTCCATGTTTTTTACAAACTGTTCTCTGTCCAGATCCAGGCTGCGCAACATGGAAAGGAGCATTGGCTCATCAATTTCCTGCTTTTTGGCAAATTCTTTCAGTGTTCCGGACAGATGCGAGGTATCCTGGTTGATATAGGAAATGACGAGATTTGAGGCAATCGAACAGGTACCCGTTGCCATTATATTTTCGCCGGAAAGATTTTCGCATCCGGACATCGTAATTTTCCGCTTTTCGATTCCGCCATTGGAAGAATTTTGCAGGTTCTGCGTCAGAATATACTTGATCAGGCTGGATTTTCCACAGCCATTTTTTCCTTTCAGAAAAACACGGTCTCCTTGTTTCAGTTCAAAATTCAATCCGGTGATCACATGTTCTTTTCCATCCCGATATTTTAAGGAAAAATCCCTGCATTCGATCAGCCGTTCTTTGTAATGGGAAAGCGGCATAATCTTTAAATCTTTTACCGTTTCGATATCTTTTAACAGCCCTTCCTTTTTCTCGATCTCCCGGTCCATTCTCTCCTCGTACGCTTTGACGCGCGACTGCATTTTCTTCGTCTTTGCTCCGATATACGATCGTGTCGATATCGATCTGTCATGTTCTTTGGCTGGATCATATCCAATCTTGGTATTTTCATTTTTTTCTGCCCAGCGCGAAGAACAGTCGCGGCTGCCTTTAGTTTTCCAATTTCTTTTACACGTTTTTCATGTTCCATTCTGGCAAAATGATCTGCTTTTTCCTTGTTTTCCCACCAGCTGGAAAAATTGCCGCTCTGTACTTCGATCGAGGCCCGGTTTAAAACCAGCACATGATCGATGCAGGCATCCAGCAGATCCCTGTCGTGGGATACCAGAATAAATCCTTTTTTTGACGCCAGATATTTTTTGATAATCTCTCTGGCGTCTGATCCAATGGTTGGTGGGTTCATCGATCAGCAGAAAATCATTTTCACCGGAAAAAAGGACTGCAAGCATAACCCTGGTCCGCTCCCCAAAGCTTAACGTACCAAATGGTCTGTACAAAAGTTCTGCGTCCATATCCAGTTTTTCCAATTCACAAAGAACTCTCCAGCTCTCTACTCCCGCTTTCCAGTCTTCCATCAGCTCCGCTGCTGTCCGTTCCAGATCTTTTTGTTTCACCGGATACGGAAAATAATCGAAGACAACCGAGCGGGTGATCGCTCCCTGGTATTCGTATTTTCCCAGGAGTAACTGAAGAAACGTTGTCTTTCCCTTTCCGTTTCTTCCCACAAAACCAAGCTTCCAGCTGGTGTCGATTGAAAACGATACATTTTCAAAGATTGTATCATAACTTCCTTCATACCCAAAAGTTAGATTACTGACATTGATCTGTGCCATAAAAACTCCCTTCTGCCTGTTTTTCTTTTTCTCACGTATAAAAAATTCTGCCTAGAGTATTTAAAAAGCGAGCCCGCTTTGCGTACGCAAAACAGACCCGCATCCTAAACAGACACAGCGTGCATGGCACTGGTGTCGGAACATAACGAATCGTCTGAGTATCTAATTTAAGCGTACACAAAATAACCTGTTTCAAACAGGTCCTATCAAAATACAATTGTGTTTTCCAGCTTAAATTATTTCAGATACATTCCCTCACCTTTACACGTTCATGTTCTTTCTTTTTTTTCTAGTTAGCAACCACCAGTTCAACTGGTGGTTTATTATTAGCCCTCCAAAGGGCTATTGTTACTGCTCGCCCCAAAGGGCGGTATCGCAAGCACTTTTGCTGGCCCGCTATAAAGCGGTACTACTCGAA